>ERZ1024483.212-NODE-212-length-17808-cov-7.218442_pt1 | contig 17808 bp, 18 predicted proteins | sample MGYA00520799_ERZ1024483 | MGnify/ENA primary metagenome ERZ1024483 (study PRJEB33242, sample SAMEA3444315) | Homo sapiens | biome: Host associated; feature: Gastrointestinal tract; material: Stool | place: Uganda | collected 2011-01-01 ...
CCGATCTATCGGTGCCGCACAAATCGGCTGGCTGGGTACGGCCATGCTGTGCTACGTCACTCCGAAGGAACACCTGGGTCTGCCCAACCGCGAAGATGTACGTACAGGTGTAATCACCTACAAGATTGCCGCCCATGCAGCCGACCTGGCCAAAGGTCATCCAGGCGCACAGATTCGCGACAATGCCCTGAGCAAGGCCCGCTACGAGTTCCGCTGGCGCGACCAGTTCCACCTGAGTCTTGACCCCGACCGTGCGCTGGAATACTTCAACGAGGGACGTCACACCGACGGCGAGTACTGCACCATGTGTGGTCCAAACTTCTGTGCGATGAAACTCAGCCGCGACCTGAAAACAATTAATAATGAATAATGCATCAGGCCAGCATCTTTAACTTTTAATTTTTAACTATTAACTATCGAAATGTTTAGTGACGAATTAGAAAAAATAAGCTGGGAGGAGACGACCAAGGCCATCTACTCCAAAACCGAGGCCGACGTGATTCGGGCACTCGGAAAATCACGGTGCGACGTAGATGACTTCATGGCACTCATCTCGCCGGCTGCCGAAAAGTTCCTTGAACCCATGGCACGCCTCAGCAAGAAATATACCGAAGAACGTTTCGGACGCACCATGTCGATGTTCATCCCGCTCTACATCACCAACTCGTGCACCAACTCATGCGTGTACTGTGGCTTCCACATCAGCAACCCCATGGCACGCACCATCCTGACACCCGAAGAGATTGAAAACGAATACAAGGCCATCAAGAAGCTCGGCCCGTTCGAAAACCTGCTGATTGTGACGGGTGAGAATCCGGCCAAGGCGGGTGTGCCCTACATTGCCAAGGCGCTCGACCTGGCCAAGCCGTACTTCTCGAACCTGAAAATCGAGGTGATGCCGCTCAAGACGGAAGAGTATGCCGAACTGGTTCATCACGGACTGAACGGCGTAATCTGTTTCCAGGAAACGTACAACAAGGCCCGCTACAACGTGTACCACCCGCGCGGCATGAAATCGAAGTTCGAATGGCGTGTCAACGGGTTCGACCGCATGGGTCAGGCCGGCGTGCACTCCATCGGCATGGGTGTGCTCATCGGACTGGAGGACTGGCGTACGGATGTGACCATGATGGCTTACCACCTGCGCTACTTGCAGAAGCATTACTGGAAGACGAAATACAGCGTGAACTTCCCGCGCATGCGTCCGGCCGAGAACGAAGGTTTCCAGCCTAACGTCATCATGAGCGACAAGGAACTGGCACAGGTGACTTTCGCCATGCGCATCTTCGACCACGATGTGGACATCTCCTACTCTACCCGCGAACCGGCCAATATCCGCGACCACATGGCTTCACTGGGTGTGACTACCATGAGCGCCGAGAGCAAGACCGAACCGGGCGGATATTACACCTACCCGCAGGCACTGGAGCAGTTCCATGTAAGCGACGAACGTACAGCCGTAGAAATCGAGAAGGCCCTCAAGGCATTGGGACGCGAACCGGTATGGAAGGACTGGGATGCTTCGTTCGACCACGTGGCACAGTCGCACGCCACCGCCGCTGCGGCCCGTTGAAAAGCCCTCCGGAACACTCTCTGAAAAACGCTGGAGAGTTTCTGCAAAAACGCCTTTACGTTTTCCCTGAAACGCAAGTACGTTTTACTTCAAACACAAGTGCGTTTTGATGGAAACACAAGGACGTTTTTCCAAAACGCAAGTGCGTTTTTTCAAGACATGTATAACCCTCTTCAGAAGGCATCCTGAGGCCATTTTCCCGACTTCCGGATGCCTTTCTGTCTTTACTCACTTTATTATTCCCCTTTTGACCTTATGAAACTGACCGAAAAAGAAGCGTCACGCTACAACCGACAGATTCTGCTTGACGAAATCGGCGAGACAGGACAACTCCTGCTGAAGCAGGCCCGCGTACTCATCGTGGGAGTAGGCGGACTGGGGTCGCCCATTGCCCTCTACCTGGCCGGTGCCGGAGTGGGCACCATCGGACTGATTGACGACGATACCGTGAGCGAGACCAACCTCCAGCGGCAGGTGCTCTACAGCGAACCTGAAATCGGACTCTCCAAGGCCGAACAGGCCAAACTGCGTCTGCAGGCCCTCAACTCTGACATCCGTGTGGAAGCCTGGAACGAGCGGCTCACCCCGCAGAATGCCGAATGCCTCATTGCCAACTACGATATCGTGGTAGACGGCTGCGACAATTTCCGCACGCGCTACCTCATTAACGACACCTGCGTGCGGCTGGACAAGGTGTACGTGTACGGTGCCATCCGCGAGTTCGACGGGCAGGTCTCCGTGTTCAACTACCAGGGCGGTCCCGACTACCGTACCCTCTTCCCCGACGAAGAGGAAATGCTCGCCATGCCCCACCCCTCCAAGGCCGTGCTGGGTGTCACTCCGGGCGTAGTGGGCTGTGTGGAAGCCAGCGAGACCATGAAAGTCATCCTGGGCAGTCCGGCCGTGCTGAGCGGAAAGCTCTGGCACATCGATCTGCGAAGTCTGGAAAGCTACGTCATTTCGCTGGTATAGTTTCCCGTCCGACCCGTTGAAAATCACGGTTTTCGGTGATGCACAGCTCCTCAGATAGCCTTACTTTTGTACAAACGTAAATTATCCTATTATTCTTATCTTTAGTATGAACAAAAGTAAAGCAACGACAGCCCTGAAATCGCTGCTGGTTTCAGGCTGTGCCCTTTTTGTATGGGGCATGACACCCGTATTTTTAGCCTCCACCCTTACCTCGTGCGAAAAATTAGAGGATATTTTAGGAGGTGGTGATGAAGATGAAGACGACGAAAACGGAGACGGAAGCAGCTCAGGCAATCTGAACGGAGTGGGTACTACCGACGGAGCGGCTCCCTATTTCAATCTGGAAACGACCCGCATCGAAGTGCCTGCCGTAAGAGACGGAGAAGGCATACAGGTGAAATGCCAGACCAACATCATGAGCATGCGCTATGTACTGGAGAAATTCAAGAAATTCAGTGAAGGGGAACTAACCGAGCAGGAGGACTATTCGTTCATCCTGGAAAATCCGGAGTATTCGTTCTACGGCGAAGAGTACCTGCAGTATTACACCAACTACTCCAGCGAAAAACAGACCGACAACCTGCTGATTTATGCCACCGACAAAGACAGTCTGCTGGCTACCATCCCCATCGAACAGGCAGCTGCTCCCCATATCAGCGTGGCCAAGGCAGATGCAGACATCAATGAAATCACGCTGACACTGGAAGGACAGAACGATGCCCGTTTCTATTCCACTTATATCTCAACAGACAGCATCCCCTTGTTCGAAGTCATTCAGGATTTGAAAAACGGAGGCTCAGGACTTCCTTTTGAATACCTCTTCGACCTTCAAAGCCAGCCTACCTGTACTTTCTCCGGGCTGACGGAAGCAACCAAATACTACATCTACCTGCAAGGCGGTACGGAACCGGGGCCTCTGCATGGACTTTCATTGTACACCGTCACTACTGCCATGCGCGGCAAGGAAGACGCGCTGATTCTGAAATACGTATTGAACAACCTGAACAACCGCACGGTGTACCTTCCGTTTGAAGGACGGGTGAAAGGTGTCATCGACTGGGGCGACGGGGTGACCGAGGTGCTCGACAAATCATACGTATATTCGGCCGACTTGTCACACGCCTATACCCAAGGTGCTGAATCTACCGTAGAAGTAGCTTTCAAAGGTACGGTAGAATCTCTGACAACCAACAGCACAACCAAGGGAGAAATCCTCAAGAGTTCACTCATCGGCATCACACAATGGGGTACGCCCGAACTGAAAACACTGAGACTGGAAGATGTTACCGCACTGACCCAGCTGGCTGCCGACACCAAAGGAGCGCTGTCCGCCATCACGGACTTCACCTCCTGCTTTGAAGGCTGTACGGGACTGACCAACCTCCCCGAAGACCTGTTTGCCATGGCCACCGGCGCCGAGACGTTCGACAGAGCCTTCCAGGGCTGTACGGGACTGACTTCACTTCCGCTCAATCTCTTCGCCCAGAATTCCAGTGCCCGCAACTTCAACGAAACCTTCTCCAGCTGCACAGGGCTGCTCTACCTGCCCGAGGACCTCTTTGCAAACAACAAAGACATCTATGTCATGAACGATGTGTTCAGCGGATGTGAAAACCTGAAAGAGATTCCGGCCGGACTGTTCCGTAACAATACCCGTTTAGGATACATACAATGTGCCTTCTCAGGATGCAGCTCGCTCACCTGTCTGCCCGAAGGACTGTTTGCCAACTGTCCGGGCATACAGAGTGTGTCAGAAATCAACTCCGTCATGGATGCCTACGGTCTTTTCTCGAATTGCACCTCATTGACTGAAATCCCGGAAGACTTGTTTGCCAGCATGACCAAGGTTACCAGGTTAGATGGCATATTCAAGGGATGTACCTCCCTCCGCGAGATTCCCGAAAAACTGTTTGCAAACAACACACAGGTGATTTCCATGTGGGAAGCCTTTGCCGGATGCAAGAGTCTGCAACGCATTCCTGCCGGACTGTTCGACTCCATGCGCACCCTGCAAGCTGTCCGTCTCTTGTTCAAAAGCTGCAGTTCGCTCACCGGCGAATCGCCCTACACCCTGATAAACGGAAAAAAGGTACACTTGTATGAACGTAAGGATTACCCGAATGAATTCCTTGAAATCACCAGTCACACCAGCGCGTTCAACAACTGTACGAACCTGACCGACTATGAATCCATTCCGAGCAACTGGAAATAAACGAGTCCCGATTTTTGCATAATTATCCTTCCCCTGCCAGAGCAAGATAAAAAACACGCCTGGCAGGGGATTTTTCATGCCTCAATTTCCGATTCTCTGTTTTTTATGCTAACTTTGGGAATCAAACCTTTATCAAAAAACTATGTTACTCAGAATTTTAGGTTATCTCTGCCAGTTGTGCTTCATTGTAGGTCTTTATTATGGACTCAAAAGTCAGGAAGCATTTCTGCAATACACCGTTTGTATGCTGGCCATGCTGATTCTCTTACAGCGCATATTCATTGACTTTTTCTGGAAAAAAGGAAACACTTGACATTTTATTCCTCATGCACACAAAACGACTCACCGACATTCTGCTGGTATTCGTGAGCATCTTCTATCTTACCAGCTGCAATCAAGACGACGTAAACTTTCCAACCTTCACATTCAATGAAAACGGAGAATGTGAGCCAGCGTCTCTCACCCCCATTTCTTCCGCCCGCTTCGAGGAGGACGTAGTGGGATACGGCTGGAAGCACGTCCACACCTACGAAATCAATCCCGACGGCACTTGCCAGACGCAGGATTATTACAAAGACCTGACAGGTGCAGGCCCTACCCACTATTACGTGGAAAGCAACTTTTCCCTGAAGGAATACATGTACATTGATGCCTATCCTGCATCTGGATTTAATACACCCTTTCGGGTATAGCATTAGGCAGATAGATTAATTTTATACCTTAAAGGGTATAATCATGGAACAAACCACACTCTCTAAGTATGTAAAAGACATGCGTAAGCAATACAATCTGACGCAAGTAGAACTATCCGAAAAATCAGGAGTAGGCTTACGTTTTGTCCGTGAACTGGAACAAGGCAAGCAAACTCTCCGGCTGGATAAAGTAAATCAGATATTGAATCTTTTTGGAAGCGAAGTCGGTGCAGTCCCCATTTCAAAAGAAAATGAACCATGAAACTAATCCGCCTGCTTCCCATATTGCTTCTCATCGGACTCTCCTGCCTGACGAGTTGCCAGAAAGAAGAAATTCCGTCTGCCGACAACGAGCGGACACTCTTCATGTACCTGCCGTGGTCTACCAACCTGACGAACTATTTCTACCAGAATATCGACGATATGGAAGACGCCATCTCCCGCAGAGGGCTGGACAAGGAACGGGTGCTCGTCTTTCTGTCCACCAGTTCCACGGAAGCAGAACTGTTTGAAATTACGGTCAACAACGGTACCTGCACCCGGCAGATACTGAAAGAATATACCCGTCCCGCATTTACGACCGAGGAAGGTCTCACGGGCATTCTGAACGACATGAAATCGTTTGCTCCCGCCAAAACCTACTCCCTGATTGTGGGCTGCCACGGCATGGGATGGCTGCCCGTCGCCCAAAGCAAGGCACGTGCCGCTACGCCCCCCCGCTATCACTGGGAGTACTCACACACTCCCTCCATTCAGCGTATGGACGGCTATTCTCCCGTAATTTTCTATGATTTCGGCGATTACGTCCGTGCCCTATGCAGCGATGATGCAGAGCAACTGGCCCAGTTTGAGACTTTGCTGGAACAAGTCGTTCCCTACAAGGCACACACCGAGAAATATTTCACTGCAGCCCGCGGCCCACTTCCCATAGAGCGTTATTCCGGCATCACCACCTCCGCACCCAGCACAAACAGCCTGGCAAGTTCTTACTCACAAACTTCATGGTATCTGGCTACGCATTGATTATGTGTTATCTCTATTCCAAATTCGAACCATAAAAATAAGCTGCCGTAGCACCTCCGTCTACCAGAAAATCAGAGCCGGTGATAAAGGCTCCCCGGTTGCTCATCAACAGTTCGGCCACATTCGCCACCTCGTCGGCCGTGCCAGGACGATGCGCCGGACACCGGGCAAACATCTTCTTATAGAACTCTCCACGTACCCCGTTGAACTCATCAAGTGCCAGTGGAGTGACGATAATACCTGGAGAAATGGAATTCAGACGGGCACCTCGTTCACCCCATCTCACAGCCTCGGACATGACACGCTTCACGTTGCAACGTTTCGCCAGCTGGTAGGCATGGAGCGTATCGCGAATGTGCGAGGGTTGCAGTACCTCCAGACTCAGCAATTCTTCCGTCGGTGTGCAAGCCAGTTGCGCGTCTATCTCGACACCAAGGGCCGGCAAGCGGTGTCCGGATTGACTGGCTATCGTAACACCCGTTCCACCCTGCCGGATAACTTTCCCAACTTCTTCCAACAATACCGCCGTACCGTACAAGTCGACTTTCAGAATGGTCTCGACAGAGGCTTGCGAAGGAGACACTCCTGCCGCATTGACCAGCATGGCTATCTCTCCATATTGCTGCGCCGTCTCAATCAGTCCGAGAATGGAGGCGCGCGACGACAAGTCTATCTCCACCGGAAGCACATCAAATCCGGCACGGTTCATCGTATCAGCCACGGCCTGCGCATTCTCCATCCGCTTGTCGCCGACCACAATCTTCATTCCATATCCCATTCGCCGGGCTATCGCCATACCGATTTGTCCGGCACCCGTAAGCAACATTACTTCTTTTTCCATATCACACACTTTTAATATTTCCATCCGATTCCGCTACATAACGGTCCACTAAATCTTTCAAAGCCATACGGCTCTCCATTTCCTGTGTCATAGTTCTATAATATTTATCTGTTAATGTTATGGCAAAAGTAATCCGTACCATTTTATCCGTTGTTATACAAAACACAGAATCCCTGCATGAAAACACGGATTTCAGGAACAACGAAAAACAGAAACCGGAATCCTTTCGTACTTTTGTCGTCAGAAACATTAGAAACGATGAAAACATCCTTATTAAACATCGAAACCGTTACGGAGTACGACGACATGCTCGGCGTAGAAACTCTGCATCCGCTGGTCAGCGTGATTGATCTTTCACAGGCCAAACCGATGCACCACATGCGGCATACGTTCAACTTTTACGTGATTTTTCTGAAAGACGAAAAGAACTGCGACCTGATTTACGGCCGCCAGCGATACGATTACCAGAAAGGCTCGGTGGTCTGTCTGGCACCCGGACAAGTGATCGGCATAGAAGATACAGGCGAGACGTTCCAGCCGCAAGGCTATGCGCTGTGCTTTCATCCCGACCTGATTCGCGGCACCAACCTCGGACGCACTATCAAGGAATACACGTTCTTCTCGTATGAAGTAAACGAAGCCTTGCATCTCTCGGAACGGGAACGACACACCTTCATCGACTGCCTGCAGAACATTCAGGAGGAATTGCAACATAGTGTGGACAGGATGAGCAAACGGCTGATTGCCAACCACATCGAGTTACTGCTCAACTATTGCCTACGCTTCTACGAAAGGCAGTTCATCACCCGTCAGGATGCCCACCACGACATTCTAACCCGTTTCGAAACATTCCTGGACCAATATCAGTCAGATAGCCTATCAACTCGGTTTCCAGTACCCGCAGCACTTCACTCATGTATTCAAGAAAGCCACCGGAATGACTCCAAATGAATACCGGAGCAAAGCGGAGTATAAATAATACAATATTTTTCATCCGCCATAAGAAAGAGGAAGCACAGAATTCATTACATTTGCAGAAACCAAACCCGATATTTATGAATCGCAGACTACTATCCGTCACCGTGTTTCTGGCACTGATGCTGACTTCCCTGCTGGCCGGACGCCATAACTACCACGTGACACGAAACGAAATAACAGCCGACCTGAATCAGGCACTGGCACTGACTTTACTGGAAAAGAAGGAGCCCATTGTGACACAAGACACGATACGGGCATACAAGCAGCTCCGGCGTACTTCGGGCGGACAGGTACTGATTGCCGTGTCCGATGAACGGTTCTGCCGACACCTGAAGAACCGGCGACTGAAGGAAACTTCTTTCCTCACGTTCGATGTGGTGGACAAGGAGTATCAGGGCGGTTCGACGGATGAACAGGCCATCTACAGCGATACACTGATGATAAGAAACGAACACGCAGGCGAGACACTGGCCCTGAAAGGCTATACCCGTCTGTCGGCAGCGGCCGTATTCGGCATGTCCGACCAGCGCTTGCCTGCCGGACTGATGGCAGCGGCTATCCTCTGGGCCATCGGCTCGATGCTGTACTTACGGAAAAGAGAGAAAGAGAATCTGGTGCTGCAACCCGTAGAAGGATACGGACAACCGGCTGAAGATGGTACACAATCTACCGAAGATTTCGGGGAACTGACGTATTCGGATGCGGACGACCGTTTCTACGGCGCCGACCACACGCCTATCCACTTCACCCCCATGCAACAGCAACTGATGCGGCTGTTCTGGCAGTCACCTTCCCACTCCATCTCGAAAGAGGAAATCTGTGCGGCACTCTGGCCCAAGAAAGACGATGCCAACGATACGCTCTACACCCTTATCCGCCGGTTAAAACCCATTGTAGAGGAGCATACGCGACTGAAAATAGTGGCCGACAGAAGACGAAACTATTCCTTGGAAATCAACGAATTGAAAAGTTGACAGCGAATTGTCAGGCAAATGTCAGCGTTGGTTTTTGACGCCTTCGTGACAGCCTCCTACTTTTGTTCCTGAAATTTACACACAGGAACAAATGAACACACTCAGATTACTTTTCCAGCAGGAGGCCGAAAGCCGGCTTCTGCTGACCGTCTCCCGATTTCTGGCCAGCATCTTTCTTCTTTTATTGCTGGCCCTCCCCACTCTCGCACAGGAAGTGGAACCCACCGTGGAACTAGGCGAAGTGGAGGTCAAGGCCGACCGGATTATCCACAAGACCGACGGCCTGCTGCTCTATCCCTCCGAACAACAGAAAGCTTCTTCCCGCTCGGGTTACAGTCTGCTCCAGCAACTCACCCTCCCGAATATCCGTGTGGACGAGGTGGCCCACAGCATCTCGGCCATCGACCAGCGGGGAAGCGTACAGATTCGCATCAACGGCATCATTGCGGACAAGGCAGAGATGCTGTCGCTCGACCCGAAGAGCATCCGCAAGATTGACTTCATCGACAACCCTGGTGTGCGTTATGGCGACGGCATTGCCTACGTCATTGACATCACTACCCGACGGGCAGACAACGGATATACTTTAGGAACCTCGCTCACCCAGGCACTGACTACCCGCGACGGCGATTACACAGTATACGGCAAATGGAACACGGAAAAGAGTGAGCTGTCGCTGAACTACAGCTTCGGCTACCGGGATTTTAAAGGAATACGGACGGAAGAAACCGCGCACTACCACCTGAACGACGGCTCCATTTATACCATCCAGCGCAACGACCTCGCCTCGCGCAACCGGAGTCTGAGCAACCAGATGAAACTGACCTACAACCTGGCCGACTCCAGCCGCTATGTGTTTCAGGCTTCACTGAGCGGCGACTTCAGTCACGTGCCGGATGATTTCAGTCAGAAACAGATTGTGGACGGGACACAGACGTACACCGCCCTCGAACAGCAACAAAGCCAGAGCAGCAGTCCGGTGCTCGACCTCTACTACTTCCAGCAGTTCTCCCCCCGGCAGTCGCTTACCCTCAATGCCGTGGGCACATACATCGGCACCCGCTCCTCCGACAGCTACGACGAAGGTTCGCCCTACCGTTACGACGTGGACGGACGCACCTACTCCCTGCTGAGCGAAGCCATCTATGAAAACCGGTTGAAGCCCTTCACCCTTTCTGCCGGCCTCAACTACAGCCAGAAATACACAAACAATGAATATACGGGCGATGTTTCTTCCGTCACCCCCATGCACCACAACCGCGTGTACCTGTTCTCCGAAATCAAGGGAACGTGGGGCAAGCTCCGCTACTCGGCAGGCATCGGAGGCAGTTACCTGCACTACCGTCAGCAAGCCCATTCGTACGATTACTGGAGTTTCTGTCCGAAAGCAGCCCTGAGCTACAATTTCACCCACTCCCTGCAACTGAGTTACAATTTCCAACTGAACGAACGCACCTCACGGGTGGCCATGATCAGCGATGCCGCCATCCGCACCAACCGCATGGAATGGACTGTAGGCAGTCCCGACCTCAAGCCCAACCGGGAGACGTATCACACCCTCCGGCTGTCGTACAACGACTCCCGTCTGCAAATCAATCTGCAAGGCTTCTACAAGAAATGTCCTCACCCCAACATGGCGGTGTACGAGCGCACCTCCGACGACCGGTTCATCTATACCCAGCGCAACCAGAAAGAGATTGACGCCCTACACGCCATGGCCTATGCAAGCTACTGGCTGATGCCGGAAAAGCTCTCCGTCACGGCCTACGGGGGACTGTTCCGCTGCTTCAACTTCGGCCACGACTACACACACTGCTACACGTCTTACTTTGCCACGGGAGCCCTCAACGCCTACTTAGGCAACCTCTCCCTCCATGCCTACGCCGACAACGGTTCCCGCTTCCTGGAAGGGGAAACCAAAGGCTACAGCGGAGGCGACATCGCCCTGAAGGCCGCCTACAGCTACAAAGACTGGCAGTTTGCCCTTATCTGGCAACAGCCCTTTCAACACAAATACAAAATGTTCGAATCGGAAGTCCTGAACCGGAACCTCCAGAAAACCACTGCCCTCTACAGTAGCGACGCCTGCAACCTCGTCAACCTGACCGTAACGTGGCGACTGACTAAAGGACGCAAGTTCCGCGCTGTCAACCGCTCCATCCAGCTGAAGGACAGTGATACGGGGATTATCCGATGAAAAAAGAAATTCTCAGGTAAGTATTCCGCTTGCCTGAGAATTTTTCAATGAGCTGCACGCTGCAACCACCGGTTACAACCGTTTCCCAACAGTACCCCCAAGAATACGCTCACAAAGATGCGCCAATCATCGGCAAAGCCCATCCATTGTGTGACGAACAGACAGAGACTGCACACTACGGCACTGACCACCAAGCTCCATAACAACGGTTTCATTTTCATAGGCATTTGTTTTGATTACAATCGTAAAGATACAAAAACTTACCTAAAAACGACTTTTTGAGAAAGAAATAATTATTTCTGACAGACTTATTTTTCTAAACCACTCCAATAAAATCAAGGAACCTTGGCGGCATGCTCGAAAGTAACCGGAATGGCATACCTCACTTTCTCCGGTTTTCCGCTTTGCCGTCCCGGTTTCCATTTCGGCATCAGCTTTACTACTCGAAGAGCCTCTTCGTCCAATGCCGGATTCAGTCCCCGCACCACCACCGGATGAATAATATTTCCTTCTTCATCTATCACAAACTGTACGATGACCCGAGGAATTCCAATCGTTTCAGGCACAAGCGTCTTGTCATAGTGCAGGTTCTTCCGAATAAAATCCATCAAGGCCGACATGCCCCCGGGAAACGCCGGCATCTCCTCTACTACGTCATACGCAATGTCCATATCCTTTTCCTCTGCCACTTCCTGCAAAGGTTTTGAAGAAGGCTCCTTGTCCGCAGCATCCCGCTCTTCCACCTTGTGGCCAATCCGGAATTCCGCCGCAAAATACCAGTCGCGATAATTATCCCCGATATCCATTTCCTTCACCACACGATAGACGCCGGGCGTAAGCATACGAAGTGACGGATACAAACTGGCAGAAAAGAGATAAATCTTATTGGATGGAAGAAAACGTTCTTCAAGTGTCCAAACCGTTGCTCCAGGCAAAAACAACCATTTTTCCCCTTCCTTCCGAAGCACCCAGTACGGCGACCCCATTGAGATGCTCTGTCCGCTCCGGTTCACGATTCTCACCGCTACGGATTCTGTATTCAGCGGATACACCGCTTTCTCCGTGTACATCTTGATGCCGAAAGTATCCGTACACATCGGTTGGGTGAAATAAGTAGCCACATCCTCTTTTCCATCGTTCACCACGATTGCCGCATAATTCAGCACCTTCTGCCGGAACTCTTTCTGCAATGCCTCCGAGTTCACCATACACGACATATACAACGTGTCATTGTCCCGAAAAAACGAAGTATTCAAGTTTTCTATGACACGGTCCTTGGGATGTTCCTTCCCATACTGGCTAATTTTGTCAAGCAGTTTCCGATGCTGAGCCTTGGATATAAGTTCAAACTCCGCGTATGCCGTACGTGTATTACGGTTGAATGATTTGTAAATACGATACCTGCCGGGACGGTTCTTGTCCGTATAAAATTGAATAGTCTGCCGGTGTGTAGGATAATCGGGCGTAAACACCCACAATACATCGTTGATTATCGGATTGGTAGGCTGAGGTTCCCATTGCTTTAGTGCTTCATTGTAATATACCAGACTGTACCCTTCTCCACTGTCATATTCCCGGTTCGCACGACTGGTAATGAAGACCTTGACTTTGGATGTCGCTACAGGATAATAATCATATTCTGTATGCATATAAAGCGAATCCGCAGAAAGAGGACGGCCGGAAGGAATATCCCGTACCACCGGTTCCAGCACCATCGCCACCGGTTGAGGCGGAGTGTCTGTCGAAGTTTCCGTATCCGGCTCCTCTGCTGCAAACGTATCATCCGTTACTTCCGGACTCTGTACTGCCGGAGGAGTCTCCTTTACCAAAGCAACATCCGATTGTGCTTTTCGTTTGCCCGTGCAGCCGACACACATCATGCAAGCCACCGCCACAAACAATTGAAAAAATACATTTGTTTTCATACGCTATTGGGATAATTAATTTGTACTCTGCACAGAAGGTTTAAACGCAACAGGAAAAGCAAACTTTACATTCCGGTTCTTCCCGGCTTGTCTGCCCGGTTTCCATTTCGGCATCAGACTGACAATGCGCAAGGCTTCTTCATCCAACACCGGATTTGTACTCCGCAACACCACAGGGTTAGTGGCATTTCCCTTCTTATCTACTACTATTTGAATGATGACGCGCTCCCTCTTTTCAGCCTTGTCATGCCGCAGGTTTTTCCGGATAAACTCCATTAAGGCAGGCATGCCACCGAGAAACTCCGACATCTCCTCCACTACCTGATAAACTGTTTGCTCATCTTCCTTTCATTGTATTATCGATTTTTCCGTAAAACAAATTTACGTTATTTATCTATCCAGAACTCGGCACTTACTGTAATTTCTTCCCTCCCGTCATGGAATGATTGAATAATCCGATATTTTCCGGATGTAATCTTATAGCAACTGACAGGATAACTAAAACAATAATAATCAGGAGCAAAGTTTAACTGCATACCTACATCTCCAAAGCCATACATTCCATTCATCTTTGCACCCATCCACGAACCGTTTTCCCATTTCTGCAACGTCCAGTCACCACCAAAAATCAGCGACTTACGCTTAGGATTCAATAGGATAGCATACACATTCTTCGTATCAAGCGGATAATGGTTCTGTATCATATTCATCCGCACATTAGTCCCCAGCGTATCACAGTTCAGGCATTGTGCATCGGCAGACCCAATCTGCACAACCTGTTTTTTTGATGCCGCGCGATTGCATCCCAGTTCGCATATTGCCATCATCGCCACGAAATAAATATACCAGTTTTTCATACTCCACACATTTTTATTTAACCTCAAAACTGTCTGTCAAAAGAATGTGTTCATCACCTCTACTAAATGATTTCTGAACACGGTATTTCCCTTTTGGAATGCAATATTCATTCAGTTTATAACGGAAGCAATACAGCAAAGGAGCCTTCTCTATCATAAACGCATCACTATTCCATACAATCGTATAGGAGGTATCCCTTTGCTCCGGCGGACACCATTTATCATTTTTCCACAAATAGAAACGCATATCCCGTCCGAACTCCAACGGAATGTCCGTCGGATTGCTTACAAATACATTAATCACGGGCACATTTTCTGTATATACTTCATATTCTGTCCACAGACGGGTTTCTCCGTTATATGCTTCAGGTAAATCTTTTGTATACCAAAGTTGACACTGACGTAATTCGTATGTTACTGTATCTTGAAATGAAGCATAGGTATCAGCAACCACAATGGATGTCATACTGTCCGCGCCTCCGATAACAGCTGTAGAGATAGCCTCCTGCACAGGCTGTCTAGGCTTATTTACACAGGCCGCTAGCAAAATCAATATGACACATGCAATCTCTTTTCTCATATTCATTCCATTTTAATGAAAACAATTATTCCTTTTATCTATTTCATCAGTATCGGTTTATCACACGGTGTATAGCCGATAACCAGCACATCAGTATCCGGATTAGCAGTAGCAGAAGAATCCAGTTTATATTGAACTGTAAGTGTATCTTTACCTGCCTTCAATAAAGTAGGGACATTCATCACCTTATTAAAAGCGTCCAATGCAGTTTTCCGAAACAACCGGTTGCTGCAAGAAATGATTTTCGGTTGCACTACATATCCATTACTGTCCACTACATATTCAATGCGAAGCAGACATTCTTTTCCCTTGGCCAGCAACTTTACCGGATATTTGCTTTCCTTATGTAAAGTCTTGATAAACCATTTATAGTCACGAAATTCATCTAAAGATTTATCCAGACCAAATATTCCTTTTGGAGCCTCCTTGCGCCATGAAGTGCCAAACTTCTTATCCAGATAATCAAAAACCACCTGATTATAAGCTGTCAGCAGATGATTGGGAACACCCAGATAACAGTCCAGTGTTCCATCCTTCTTCAATGGATAAGAAACGTCACAACTCACACCATACTTCTCCCAGAAAAAGTGTGTGCGAATTTTCTGTTCCTGCCCTTCCGGTATTACCCGGCGCAGTTTAGGATGTCCCTTGAGGATGTTTTCTTTCGACAACTCCGGCGAACAGTCATATTTCAAAATATAATCATACCATAAAGGAAGCACCATCCGCAGCGTGTCATTATGCTGCGAAGGGAGGGTTACTACCGTATCACAAGGAGCGAGTCCCACATACTCCGCTTTCAGATGATAAGTTCCGGCCTCCAGCCCCTTTATCCGGAAGCAGCCAGTGGAATCTGTCAGCCATCCTTGAAACGGTTGTTCAGCCATGCTCAAATTGGAGCCTACCAGCACATCATGTACCACATCATAAGGAGGACGTTGACGGACAAACTCACCATACACCCGACCCACAATCGTGTATTTTGCAGAATCACCCTTATTATGCGTTATATCTCCCCTCAAAGTTATAGTAAGATTCCGATATTCGCTCGTGTACTTTCCGTTGATGAAGAGCACCTCCCACGGATAAATGGATTTCAGCGTTTCTTTAAAAGCGAGGGCCAACGGATGATTCCCGTCGTTTATCATTTTCCGCGAAGAACGCAGATAAATGAAACGCACGTCACAGTCTACGAAGTGACCGTCTTCCGTCATCTGAAAATCACTTATCGAAAAAATAATCCGTTCTCCCCGGTATTCAGGAAACCGTTCCCAAGGAAACCGACGCACGATTTCCCCTTGTGCCTTCATCAGATTCAATCCGGCTCTCCGGTAATTATGATAAGTCTGCGTTTCCAGCACTTTACCGCTCCGAACGGTCAGCACCCGTTCTGTTTCCATGTTGCGGTCGAACCCGTCATGCACGTATCTCACCAAATCTCCTTTTCCGGCCCGAAGTTCCCCACTGAACCAGCGGGCTTGAATTTCTCCAACCCGACAATAGGCCGCAAAAATCGGCCGCAAGTCTTTCACCTCATACATTCGTGTATATTCTTTCTTGCTGACCTCATCGTAGACATCCGCCTCTACCCGTTGCAGGCAAAGATACCCGTCACGCACCTCCCAGAAAGCGCTATATCCGCTATAATTGCCCATGGAGCGACTGACATTTTCCGGAAGAAAATCTCCCATCCGCCTGCACAGCAGGGAATCGTATCCTATCGGCTTTGCCATCAAAACCCATTCTTCTCCTTCCAGACGAATCACATCGCCCGATTGTCCTGTGGCTTTGAGCGTCAGCATCACACCGCACAGCAGAATAAGCAGCATCACTTTCTTCATACGTATCTGATTGTTAGGTAAATCTAGTTTTTAAAGATACGGAAAAGAAACGGCATTTCAAAGCTGGAAAAGGAATTAGGAAAACGAAGTCCTGTTTTCCGGGAAATATCAGTTTTATTTTTACGCCTCCCGGCCCTGAACCGTATGTTTTCCGAGGCAGAAACGTATGGTTCCGCACCGAAGAACATACGTTTCCTTTGTGGAAAACATAGAAAACGCCTTGAAGAAACGATTATGTCCTCAAGGCGTTTTCCTATTCCGCAAAGGCCGGAACAGGAAGATGCATGCCTGCCATTACCAGTCCGTTTTCACGGGCATATTGCAGGTAGTATTCGCGGCTTTTTATGGCTCCGGTCTTATCCATGTCATACTGCGCACAGATTTCCGGATGGTCTTTCTGCAAGGCATACCCGTGAAACAAATCACCAATTACCAGCAGCTTGCCCACCTTATAAACGGTATGCCCCGGTGTATGTCCTATGGCCTCCATTGGGAGTATATTTCCGGGAAGCGTATCTCCAAAAGCAAAAAGATGCAGACGGTCTTTATAGGCATTCATCGTGGTCTCTACCTGTGCCCTTTTATCAGCCGGCATTTTCATCCAGGCATCATATTCCGCCTTTGAAGCATATACCTCAGCCTTCGGGAAGACAACCTTACCGTCCTTCATCATTCCGCCGATATGGTCGCCATGAAAATGGGTAATAAACAAGCAGTCAATATCTTCAGGCTTTACATTCAACGATTTCAAGCCCTCCATCATCCGGCTATCAGGAGCACCGACACCGGTATCGAAAAGCATCCGCTTGCCATCACATTCAACCAAAAACGTACTGATGGAAGCCGGTATGCCTTCTTGAAGAGACAGGCTGTCCATCAGTGCATCTGTCGCATCTGGAAAGAGAGTACGCGGCATCAACCGTGGGCTGGCATTGTCACGAATCCATGTCACCTTCATACCGTCAAGCGTCAGCGTGGCCAGCAGGCTGTCTTTCTGTAACTTTACCTGAGTACATACGGCCCTTGTCGTATCTGCATCCATTTCTTTCTCTGTGTTCTGTTTATTCTGCCCTCCGCAACCCAAAAACAAGAAGGAGATCGGAAGAGCGTCGTGTAGGGAAAGAGTGTAGATCTCGGTGGTCG
>ERZ1024483.215-NODE-215-length-17652-cov-13.982838_pt1 | contig 17652 bp, 12 predicted proteins | sample MGYA00520799_ERZ1024483 | MGnify/ENA primary metagenome ERZ1024483 (study PRJEB33242, sample SAMEA3444315) | Homo sapiens | biome: Host associated; feature: Gastrointestinal tract; material: Stool | place: Uganda | collected 2011-01-01 ...
CTTCATTTTTCAGTTTAAAAAACTTTTTAATTTTAGGATCTTTGATTGCATTGATGTGTTTACTCAATGCAGGTTACTGTGCTGATACCAGCTCTGGTGATATGCCTTGGGATAGTATGTTTACGAAATTACGTAAATCTGTTAAAGGTCCAATTGCTATTACTATTGCACTTCTAGGTATCATTGGTTCTGGCGCTGCGCTTATTTGGCAAGGCGGTGAGATGGGACCAATTTTAAAAGGATTAATTGGACTCGTGGCTTTGGTTGCAATGATTGTTTTAGCTGATAAATTATTAACAGCGTTAACAGGTGAATCTGCAATTTTAGAAGCGGATTTGAATGTTAAGAATTATCAGCTTTATAACATTCCTATGGCAGGGAATAATATCAGTAAATTAGTACAGCTGTCTGTAAAGTAAATTGAAATTAAGGAGATTGATATGGATGATACAGATTTAAATGTTCATTCTGTTTACAAAATCGGTACTCGTACTGCATTGATCATGGGCTGTGAACGCAATCTCCTTATTATGACGATTACATTAGCTATAGTAGTTGGATTTTCTTTACAGAGTTTTTTAGGTATAGTCTTGGCAGTCGGATTTTTTGTATTTATGCTTGGTATTTTAAGAAAAATGGCTAAAGTTGATCCGTTTTTAAGCCAGATTTATATCCGCCATATTCACTTTAAAAAATCATATTTAGCACATGCCACTCATTTTGGAATAAACAATAAAATCTACAAATAATCAGATAAAAGTTATGAATGATATTGAACTTATAGCAGCAACTCAAAATGTACAGATCATCATGTGGTCTTCTGTTGTAGTCGCTCTCATGATGTTCGCTCTTATGGGCGGACTTTTGATGAAATTCAGTCAGAATCATAAGCTGTCTAACTACAGAAGTAAGGCTTCTTCAATGGCAGATCTTCTGTATTATGATACAGAAGTAGAAGACGGAATTATTCTGCTGAAAAATGGCGGACTGATGCGAGCTTTCATGTATGAAGGTCCAGATGAATCTGTACTTTCAAATCTTGATAGAAATATGATTTCTGACAGATTGAATGAACTTTTTACAAGTTTTGATTCTGGTTATATTTGTCATATAGATGCTATCAGACAGCCTACACCTAATTACTTTGAGCCTTCACAAAGTTTCTTTAATTCAAAAGTAGCTCAGGGCATTGATGATGAAAGGCGTAATTTCTTTTCTTCAAAACAGTCAATGTTTAAATGTACTTTTATTTTTACAGTCACCTATTTACCTCCAACACTTTCTCAAAGAAAATTAGCTGAAGCTATGTTTGAAAAAGATGGCTCTGAAAAGGTATCTCAATTAGTCAAACAAAAAGCCATTATTCAGGAATTTAAAAATAAAACAGAATCAATTTATGGAAATTTATCTACTATTTTCAGTAATGTAACTCCTTTAAAAAGTTTTACTTTATCTCAAGGTTTTAATGGTAGAACTGTTAAATATGATCCTCTTTTGACTTATATTCAGTTTTGCATTACAGGCAAATGGAATACTTTACAGGTACCAGCTAATCCATGCAATTTAGATGATTTACTGGCAGTTGATACAGAATTTGGAATTGTACCTTTAATTGGTAATAATTATGTAATTTGTGTTGTTATAGATTCTTATCCAGCTGCTACCACTCCTGGTATTTTTAATGTACTTACTCAGTTTGGCTATTCATATCGTTGGAATACTCGATATATTGGCTTGGAATCTCATGAAGCTGCTGCTGAAATGAAAAAACTGCGTAAAAAGTGGGAGCAGAAACGTAAAGGTTTTATTGCTCAGATGTTTCCTCAGTTTCATAATCCAGAAAAAGATAATATGGATGCTGTTGAAATGGCTCAGGAAGGTTTTGAAGCTGATTCATTAATTTCTCGTGGTGATGTAACTTTCGGTTACTGTACATCAAATATTGTGCTGTTTAATGAAGATCTTTTAACTTTAAAAAATCAGGCAAACAATGTGGTTAAAGTTTTATCTTCAATGGGATTAAAGGGCAGAATTGAAACTGTTAATAATTTTGATGCCTGGCTGGGTACTTTACCTGGTCATGGTTCTGAAAATATCAGAAGACCTTTAATTTCATCAGCTAATGTCGCTGATATGCTACCTGTTTATTCTCCTTGGTTAGGTGATATGAAATCGCCTTGTCCATTTAAAGGCTACAATGGAGCTCCTGCTTTAATGATGGGAGTTACAGGTACCAGTTTAAATACTCCATTTGCTGTAAATCTTCACTTCGGTGATCTGGCTCATACCATGATTTTAGGTCCTACTGGTGCTGGTAAATCAACATTACTTGCAACCTTGGTAGCTCAATTCTTGCGTTATAAAGATGTAACCGTTTTTGCCTTTGATAAAGGTCGTTCTATGTACACCTTATGTAAAGCTGTTCATGGCAGACATTACACTCCTGCAGGGGATAATTCCGCCTTAGCTTTTGCTCCTTTAGCATCAATCGAAACAGATGCTGATCGTGCTTGGGCTAACGAGTGGTTACAAAGTATTGCTCAGTTAAATGATATTAAAGTAGAGCCTAGTTTAACCAATCAGATTGATGAAACTCTAAAATCAATGATTAAAACCAAACAGATGATGGCATCTAATGGTAATAATAACTATCAATTTACTTTATCAAGTTTCTTTAATCAAATTCAGGATCTTCAATTTAGACAGGTTTTACAGCAATATCTTGATGGTTCAACCATGGGCAAGCTTCTAGATGCCCAAGAAGATGGTTTTGGCAATCTAAAAGACAATTTATCAGTTTTTGAAATCGAAAATCTGATGAATTTACAGCCTAAGTATTGTTTACCTGTACTTACTTATCTTTTCCATTGTATTGAAAAATCATTAAAAGGTCAGCCTGCTGTTATTGTGCTTGATGAGGCTTGGCTGATGTTAGGTAATCCTACTTTCGCAGGCAAAATTAAAGAATGGCTGAAAGTTTTACGTAAAGCAAACTGTGCTGTAATTTTAGCAACTCAATCTTTATCTGATTTGGAAAAATCAGGCATTATGGATGTTTTAATTGAATCATGTCCAACTAAGATCTTTTTACCTAATGAAAATGCAATTCAGGAAGAACCTTTAAAGCTATATAAGAAGTTTGGTTTAAATTACAATCAGATTGATGCTATCGCTCATGGCATTAAGAAGAGAGACTATTTCTTTTTGGGCGATAACGGTCAGCATGCTCGCATGTTCCAGTTAGCTCTGCAAAAATTTACTTTAGCTTTTGTTGCTGTTTCAGATAAAGACGCTTTAGCTGAAATTGACAAACTGATTGATGAATATGGTGAGGATGGTTGGGTAGATCAATATCTTAAGAAGAAACATTTAACCTATCCTGAAGTAATAAACAGTGTAATTAAGGAATAATTATGAAACTTGATTTATCTCCAAATAAAACAACAAAAGCAACTGTTAAGAAAAAAACTAAAACACCTGTTAATCCTTGGCTCAATGCTAAAGAACAGTGGCGTAATCGTTATACATCATTAGCCAATTCTCAATTATGGTCGATGATTATTGCCTGTGTTGCTGTAATTATGATGTTAGGAGCCATGGCAATTTCTATTGAAGCTGCTAACCGCAGTCAATATGTTCCTTATGTGGTTGCTGTTGATAATCATGGTGTAGCTATCAATTCAGGTTTTGCACATCAGATGGATAAAACCTCAGATAAAGTAGTTTCAGCTATTATTTCAGAATTTATTGTGGCTGCTCGTTCAGTTACAGTAGATATTTCTTACCTGCAACGTAATATTGACTGGATTTATGCTCATTTAGACGAGCGATCACCAGCTCGTTCTTATCTGAATGAATGGTTCCAGGGGCAACAGGGAGTTCCTAATCCTGTAGAACGAGCTCAAAAAGAACTGGTTTCAGTAGATATTAATTCAATTTTAAAACAGGGAAACAAGACTTATATTATCGAATGGACTGAGGTTACTAGAGCCCGTTCTGGTGAAAAAACTAAACCTGATGCTGTTATGAAAGCTGTAGTTTCGTACGATTTTGGTAAAAAGCCTAATGCAAATGATGTTAAAGGTATTATTAACAATCCTTTAGGCTTATATGTAACTGAAATCTCTTGGAGCAAAAAGACTAATTAGGAGTTGTTATGTTTAGATTGAAATATCTGACTCTGATTTTTTCAGCAATGCTTTCTTCACAGGTTTTAGCTGTTGAAGAACATAATGCTGAACCTAAAATTCCTCAGGTTTTAACTGATTCAATTAATCAAAAACTTAATCAGGATCATGAGTTAAAAATATCTCAACAGGAAAAAGACAATCGAGACAAAATTTGTAGAGAATATTTTAATTCCGATTCTTTTTTAAGAGTAACTCATGATAATGCAGTAAGTTTTGTAATTTCTAATTTTCTAAAATCAGTTTACTCATATTATACTGATCAGCTTTCAATCAGAGAAAATATTGAAAAAGCTTATGCTTATGTTTTGTCTGCAACACCTGCTGTTGCTAAGTTAAATGAATTTTATTTACTTCGTTCAAAAGCAAAAACTTTTCATTATCAGAAAGTCGATGTGGTTGAAATAAAAAAAATAAATGAAGCAGATCTTGAATATGAAGCTCATTTAAAAGTTACTGGTAAAGATATAAAAGAATTGTCTGATTATGTTGACTTAGAAAAATTGGTACCAAGTGATCTATATGTAAAAATTCATTTAATTAAATCGCCAATTATAAATAATAATTACAATATATCAGAAAATTCAGATATAATACTCGTAGATAATAAAAGATCTAAAAATCCGTTTTCTCTATGGGTAGAAGATTTTTCAATTATCACTAAGAAATAGGTTTTTTATGAAGATTAAATATTCAATTTTTGCTTTAGCTTTATATTCTGTTTTAGGCTGTTACTCCGCTTTCGCTTCTACTAATGATTTAGGGTTAGATCCTAAAAATTCAGTATCTGTTCAAAAACAGACTCCTAAATCTTCTGAGGAAATTAATGCTGAACTTAGTAAATTACAGCAACAGTCTGTAGTTAATTCTGCAACAGTTCCTAACTCCAGTGATACCTCTTCTCAGAAGACCGTTTCAATGGAAAAGCTGGTATTAAGTACCGCAGAGCCTCCTAAATTAACCGAAATGCAGAAAAAGACTTTAACTCAGTTGAATTCTTATAAGAAAGCCAGAGTGAATAATACTGTCTTTGTAAATAAAGACAATGTTGTTTTTACTTATGGAACTCAGACTGCTAACGTCATTACTTCTGTCTTGACTGTTACAGACATCGAATTAGAGCCAGGTGAAGTGGTTAATTCAGTAAATTTAGGTGATATGTCACGTTGGAATGTAGAGCCTGCTGTTACTGGTTCAGGTGATTCTCAAACTCAGCATGTGTTAGTCAAGCCATTAGATATTGGTCTTAAAACCAATTTATTAATTGCCACTGACAGACGTGGTTACAGAATTGAATTAACTTCAACTGCTGATCAGTATTATCCTCATGTTTCTTTTTCTTATCCTGAGAAACTCTTAGCTGCTTTTCAGGCTCAAAGAATGATTGAACAGAAACAGAAGGATAAAGAATCTATTACTGTAGTTAAAGATGATGGTTCACGCTCTAAGACCTATTTAGGTGATTTAAACTTCAATTATAAAGTTGAAGGCTCTGTAAGCTGGAAACCAGTGCGTGTTTATGATGATGGTCGTAAAACTATCATTGAATTACCTAAAAAGGTTGAATATGCTAAAGCTCCTGCTTTAATGCTTTTATCTAAAAAAGGTGGAGTTTTCTCTGATGAAAAAACTGACATCATCAATTACAGGTTACAGGATAACCGCTATGTTGTTGATGGCATCTTTGAAACTGCTATCTTAACTATGGGCTTGGACTCTCAGCAGCAGCGTGTAGTGATCACCAGAGGTAACTAACCATGCTGATTAAAAAGTATTGTTTAAAATTATCCAGCCTGTTTTTTAAAGATGTTATTTCAATCAAAATTTATCAAACAAATTTAAAAGTTTTAGATGACTTTGCAAAGCTTGTATATTCTATTCAATACAAAACAGAAAATTTAAAAGATTTTACTTTTGATTTATATTCTGTTTTAGATGTAATTAAGCATACAAGTTACTTTTTTAGAACTCCTTATTTAGGTGGAGAGCTGAATATGCCTTTAGAGTGGGTAAAACACTCTAATAATGAAGAACATATTCGAACCAGATGTCCTCCTTTTGTACTCAAAAATGATTTTAAAATTGGAGATCAGGATTTGGACTTTGAAGAGTTTGTAGATAAGTTCTGTCAGATATTAAAACTGAATTTGAAGAATAATCGTAATGAAGTCAAAAATCTGATTAGAAGTGCTTTTTCTTAGGAGTTTTTTTATGAATCGTTTATTAAAAAAAGGAGTAATTCTATTATGTGCTGGTATGCTATGTTTCTGCCTTGGCTGTCAGAATATTAATAGCTTAACTAATTCTAAGCCTAAAGTTCAGGATACACTTCCAGTAGGGACTTTTGCTGTTGATAATCTTTCAAAGCAGATCACTAATTTGATTGTAAGTCAGATGTTGCCTGATGACGATACGATTTCTGTAATGTTTACAGAAGCTAAAGAAGCTAAAGAAAAACTGTTATGTGAAAATGTAGCTTCTGCTTTAATTCAGAAAGGCTATGCAGTCGAAAGAGTTTTACCTAAAGAGGAAAGGCAGAAGGGCGATGTTTCGCAAATGTCAGCATCTGGCGTAAAACTGACTTTAAATATTATCAAGCTTATGGAAAGTGACAATTACTTTAATATTGCTGTCTCTTTAAAAGGCATCAAGTATTATCGTATGTATGCTTTGGTAAGTGGTAATTTAGAGCCTGTATCAGCCTGGACTATGGCTAGTCTTTAATTTTATTTATTAACAACTAAATCAATAAAGAGGAAATAATCATGTCTTCTAATGAAAAAATTACTTTAGAAAACTTATTTAATTTATTAAATTCTGTACCATCAGCTGATCGTCAGGCTGTGATCGAGGTAGTTTATCAAGCTGCTAAAAGAAAAATTGATGAACTTATCGAAAACTACAATCAGATCTATGGATTCTTCGATCAATTAACAGCTTTTGCTGTTGCTACTGGCGAACAGTTTAATGTTAAGAAGCCAAAGAGATTGGATTTTAACAAGATCCAGGACTTCTATGTTAATGAATCAACTGATGAAGTTTTAGGATCTAATGAAGATCATCAGAATTTAGAAGAGCATCAAGAGCCTGCTCCAGAGTCTGTAACTGAATCAGAAACTCAGAAGGAGGAGAATGCAACTCAGCTTTCTCAATCTGATGAGACTGATCCTAAAGTTGAAGAGCCAAAGCCTGAGGGTGAAAAGGTTGCTCCTGAATCAGAGCCTAAAGTAGAAGATGATAAGAACAATGATGAGTCAGACGAAAAAAAGACAGAACTTACAAATGAGGAGTTGCGTAGAAATTTAATTTCTGAATTACAATCCATTGGTATCAATTTAAGTTCTGAAGTGGCTACAAATTCTACTCTTGAAAATTTAGAAAATATGCTTAATACATTTAAGCCTAAGCAGTCTAATGCAGCCTAATTTGTCTTTGTAGTTAGCTCCATAGTAGCCTTGGCTACTATGGTTATTGTGTTGTACCAGAGGTTTTAATGGATAATGTAGATAAAGATCTAGTTTCAGAAGATAATCTTGAAGCTGGAGCTCAACCTAAAAAAGCACAGCGATTAACAAAGTTACCTATAGTGATATTTACTGCTATTGGTACTGTTATTTTGTTAATTATGTTTTACGGTGTAAATGCTTCAAGTGAGAATACTAAGGCTACTGATGCAAAAGCTAAAGAAGCAGAAGTAGCTGAAGAAGAATTAGCTGTTGATGGAGCTGAAAGGATCTTAAAAGATAACAATTTATCTTCTGGTGGCACAATTAACGAAAAAATAGAAGAAAAGCCTGATTTTAATCCTAATGATTTAGGTAAACAGCAGGGTATTGTTGGTGAAGATCACTCTCAATATTCAAAAGTTGATCCTGCAACTCAGAAAAAATTTGATGATTTAGAAAAAAAATATCAGGAGCTCTTACTTAGACAGCAAGGTAATTCCCTTAAAGCTCAGGGCGTTGGCAATCAGGCTATGATGGAAGAACAGCAGGCTCTGGTTGAATTAAAAAAAGAGTTAGCTAACCTTAGAAAACAACAGTTTTTAAATGGTTATTCTGGCTCAAGCAAAACTACATATCAGCCTGTGATCATGGATAAATCTAATGGTTCATCAGGTTCTGATCAATATAGCCAAAAGATTGCTAAAGCAAGGGAAATTGCATCTAATCCAAATGTGCCTATGGCTCAAAGAAAAGCTGCTGCTGAAATTTTACAAAAAGATGCAGCTCGAAAACTTGCTAATATGCAAAATGAGCAGAATACTGGTACTGCATCTCGTGCCTTTGGTGGTAATACCGATCCTTTCAGTCCATCATTTGGAAGTGGATCCGAACAGTCCTCAATGAACTTGGGTATGAACAGTACTTTAGACAGTTACAATGGTTTAAACCGCAATAATCAGTGGGATTTAGGCAATGTTTTAGAAGAGCCTGTTAATGATTACATTGTAAGAGCTGGTTTTGTAATTCCTGCTGTACTAATTTCTGGTATCAATTCAGATTTAGCAGGTCAGGTAATCGCACAGGTATCACAGTCCGTTTATGATACAGCAACAGGTGAGCATCTTCTAATTCCGCAAGGTACCAGACTTATTGGCTCTTATGCTTCAGGTGCTATGTACGGTCAGGAGCGTGTCATGATCTCCTGGCAGAGACTTGTTTTTCCTGACAATCGTACTTTAGATATTGGTACCATGCCTGGCACTGACACTTCAGGTTATTCTGGTTTTAGTGACAAAGTTAATAATCACTGGTGGAAGTTAATTTCTTCTGCTTTCTTAATGTCAGGTATCACTGCTTCAGTAAGTATTGCCACGGATGACAGTGACAGCAATAACAATAACAACAGTTATTCAAGCTCTTCAAATGTAAATTCAAGTATTCGTGAAGCAATGGCAGATCAATTTGGCAGTGTGTTAGCTAAAGTTATTGAGAGGAATTTAAACATTGCTCCAACTATTGAAATTCGCCCAGGTTATAACTTCAATGTTATGGTTACCAAAGATCTAACTTTTGAACGTGACTATAAAGGTTTTGACTATAAAAATCAGCAATAGCTGTAAGGAGTGTACATCATGTTTAATTACAAAGGTCTAGTTTTAGCAACATCTGCTCTTTTATTTGTTTCAGGCTCTGCATTTGCCTTATCTGACAGCATCAGAGCTGATCATGATAATGAATGTGCGCTGTATTTATGCTTGCCAGCAGGTTTTATGTCTAATGAGTGTTCTACACCTCATAAACGCTTTATTCAACGTATGACCGATCTAAACTGGAAAGGTGGATATAATTACACTCCTTTACCTAATTATTTGTACTGTAAGAATAATGAAAGTTCAGAGAAAAATGAAATTTCCAATACTTATGCTCAATTAGGTCAGGAGGTTCCTGAATCAGTGATGAAATCAACTAACATTAATTATGTTTGGAGAATTGATGCTAAAGTTCCTGAGCATAAAGAATGTACAGGCTGGGCTCATTCTTATGTCTGCACAAATGGTGAATACCCTGGTAAAGAATTCCCAACTCGTGCACAAGCAGAAAGAAAGTGCTCTCGTAACAGCAATCATCCTTCAGGTCAAAATATTAAAGAGCTGACATGGTGCTCTTCATGGAAGACTGTGGCTAAACATTATGTTGAAAACTCTTTCTGTTTCTTTGGTACAGGTGCTCCATCTCATCAGTACGGACCAAATGGTCCTTATGGTTATGGCAGAGACAACTTTAAATATGATGATCATGGGCAGAAAGTTGACAGTTATAACACTCCTAAATGGTGTGATCGTACAGTAAACACAGTTGGTGTAACAGTTGATGGAGAATTATATGGCAACTATTACCGTCAGGGCGATGATGATGAAACTATCAACAACAGCCAAAACGCTATTCTTGAAGCAGAACAGCAACAACAGGAGCAGGAAGCTTTAAGACAGAATACAGAGCTTGAATTAAAACAGGCTGAAGAAATTTCTAACCGCATGAATGATACTTCAGTTCAAAATCAGGATAATGAAGCACTACTAAAAGATCTTCAGGAAGAACTAAAGGATGTTAATTTAGATCATTAAACTAACTATGTCTTTATAAGAATAAATGTGAACTCCTGATATTACACGGAAAGATTTACCCCATTATCATTATGACAATGGGGATTTTTTTATTATCTGTATCTGCGAGAATTCTGATAGTTCTGTTGCTGATAATTATTATTTTGACTGTAGTTCTGCTGATTTTGTGAATTTTCAGCTCTTGTTACATAGGTATTATTACCGTATCCCTGCTGATACTGCTGCTGTGGGGGTTGTGGAATACCACGATAATACGCATCAGTATTTTGTGGGGTATTTTGATTAGAGTTGTTAGTCTGATAATTCTGATTTGTGTTTTGTGGCTGTAGATGTGCCTGATTTTTGGATGCTCCATTTTGACCTTCACGAAGCAGATTTACTCCTCCACTTATGCTGTGAACCTGTGTTTCATAATGTTTTGTTCCGTTTTTATCTGTGTAATTATTGTTTTTTAATTTTCCTTCAACAGATACAAGATCGCCTTTGCGAATGTAGTCGGATACGTATTTTGCAGTATATCCAAAACATACAATCTTATGCCAGTCTGTTCTTTCTATCATTGAACCGTCTTTGTTTTTAAATTTTTCTGTAATTGCCAGTGAAAAGGTTGTAATTTCGTGACCATTTCTGCCTGCATTAACTGTAGGATCAGCTCCTACATAACCAACTAAGGCAACATGATTCATAAATACCATAATTTTGTTTCCTCTTAAGTTAAATATTTAAGTTTAAAAGATTGGTTTTAATTTATAAATTATTTCGTTATCAGTAATTAAACCTAAATAACGACTGTCAAATCCCTCTGGATGGGGTGTATATAAAAGGTAATGTCCTTTTGGCACTATTCCTGCAAATTTGAAATGCTGAATTTTAGATGAAAGTGCTTTTGTGTTTTTTATAGTTCTTTCATTTACGGTCATACCGTTTTTGTCATTAACGGTAATAACATCCCCAGGTATAGCTGCCACTTTCTTTATTAAAGGTACCACTCCATTGTTACAGTCCCCATTCTCTAAATGCTCTTTTAATTTATAAAATTCAGCCATTTTTGAATAAAAAGGACAGACTGATACATAATCACCATGCTGTAATGTAAATTTTCTTGCTAAATCTTCTTTGTAAAATACATATTGTGGTAAAGATTTTGTGGTATTAAAAACAAAATTTGATTTAATAAAATATGAGCCATATAAGGCTGTAGTCACTAATACTGCTGATAAACAGCAGATCTTAAATTTGTTTTTCATTTATTTACCTTTTATTGGTGCATATTCTGTATTAAAATTTCTTTACAGATACATACTTGATATGTTTTATTTAATTATACTATAATAAACTGCGTTATATAATTTTGTTTGAAGTTTTATAAAAATTATTTAAGTTTGTGTTGCTATGATTAAGAAGTCAGGTTTATTTACTTTTCTTTTAACAGCAGTATTTGCTGTAAATGCTAATGCTATTAGCAGCGAAACTAATGGTGTAGAGACATTGCCTAATCTAGCCATGTCAACTAAATCTGATGGACAGAATTTAAATACACAATCGTCTGTTTCTGATTTTTTTAAACTTGATAATGAATTAGCTATTGAGGGTAATGGTGTTATTCCAGCAAAATTACCTACAGAAATTAAGTCTGTTTCTGAGAATAATGTAACAGGAACTGATAAGACAGCTGTAACTGATTTAGATAAACATAAGACTCCAAAATTTACTGATAATGCAAAAACAACTGCTAAATCGGCTACAGCTGTGTTGTCAGATCCAAAAAGAACTGTTACAAAAAACAAGCAGGATCTAAAAAAATCTGATCTTCCTTTAATTAAGGAAAATCTTCAGGAAATGATAGTACCTTTAGATCAAGCTTCACTATTTAAAGAACAAGGTAATAAAACAGAAAATTCAGAAAGTAATATTAAATGCAAGTCTGAATTACCTTGTATCCCTATGTTTAACCGATATGTTTTAAAGCTTGATGAAAATGATGCGGTTAAACCTGAAAAAGATCCTAAATTACAAATATCTAAGACAAATCAGCCTAAGTTTGAATCTGACAAGATCTACACTAATCTTGCAACTAATTCTCTACCTGCTTTAGGTCAGGTTAGATTCAATAATATTCCGCTTGATAAGGAGATTTTAACTAAAAAACCTGTATCTAAAGATCCTTATGAGAATAAAGCTGTATTTAAGCCTTCATACCTAAGTGAATCTCCTTTAGTTGCTAAACTCTTTGAACAGGGAGTTATTATTGGTGACATTACTCCTCAGCGACCAAAAATTGAGAAGAATGTAGATGATCCTGAAAGTTTAAAAAATAAATCTACAGATGAACTGATTAATGAACAGCAGAGACTTTATAAGCTACTAGGTGTTACTGGCAACTTTGTGCGTTCATATTCAGAAGCTGAAGATAAAGCAGAGTTTATTAAATCTCTAGGTTTATCTAAAGTTAATGGAGTTTTAGACAGCCAAATCAATGAATATTTAAAAGCTTATGATGGAGTAAATGCTGAAATAAGTTCACGTTTGAGTGTCTCTAAAGGTAACTGGAAGTTACAGCCTGAAGGTAAGCTATTAGTTCCTTTATGGTCCAAACCCAAATCTTTTACCTATATGCAGACTGGTCTGACTACTGGCACCAGTGATCGCAAGATTGCTCATTTAGGTATTGGTGAACGTATCTATCCTCAGGCTAAGTCTATGGAAGATTTAGGTCACCACATGCTTGGCTTTAATGCCGTAGTTGATAAAGATTTAAGTCGTGGTCATACTCGTGGCAGTATTGGTCTAGAGTATATGCATGATAATTTAAAACTCGTATCAAATATTTACAGACGTTTAAGTTCATGGAAAGATTCACCTGATTTTGAAAAGGGATATGTACAGGAACGACCTGCTTCAGGTTGGGACTTTTTTGCTGAATACTGGTTTAAAGCTAAACTTGCTCTTAAGGCTGGTGTAACTCACTGGATTGGTCGTGATATTTCTCCTTTTGGTGATACTAATGAAAAGAATTTAGAAAATGATCCTTATATTTATGAAGCAGGCATTAAGTACACTCCAGTACCAGCTATTTCTTTAGAAGCAAAGCATCAGCATACTAATCATGGTAATAATAACAGCTATATTGGCATCAATTTTAATATTCCATTAGGTGATAATTTCTCCTTTGAAAACGCTTTTAATCCAGATGCTGTAAATAAAGCTCAGGGTAACAATATTATGACTTCACGCTCAATGTTTATTGAACGTGATTATACTATGCCTTTGCAGTACCGTTCAAAGCCTGGTATGTATTACATTACCTTTATGGGAGCTTTGGGTAATAACCGTTATCAGTTTAAAATTGAAGATGGCTTTAAGCGTGCTGCTCCTAATCTTCCTGTATATGTAAAAGCTAAACATCCTTCAGTTAAACTATCGAATAACGGCAACTATATTACCAATATAGCAGGTATGTTTGTGGTTGAGGTTACACATTCAGCTGTACGCAATACTACTTTAACTGTAATAGCAGGATCTGTTGCTAACGATTTTAATATTACTATTGACAAAGTTGATCTTTTAATCAAAGCATCCAAAACCAAGTTTGAGCGATTTGAAGAATCTTTAATTACTTTGTATGCCGATGCCGAGGTGGATGGTCTGGAAGGCACTAAAGTAAGTTTTAGAATTGCTGATGGTGCTCCTGGTTCTTTGGTTGATGCAGAACATACATTAAATGCATCAGGTCAGGCTACTGTTATTTATAGACCTGATGAAACTAAAACTTCAAACTATGATGTAAAGGTAATTGGTACTGTTTTTGACATTGATTTTCCGATCACTCTTCATGTAGTTATTTATGGTAATGATGCTGACAGTTTTTCAGTAGCTCCTAAAGTTATTGATGGAGGTCAATACGCAACCATAACCTATACAAATTTGAAACCTCATTCAATATTAACCGTAAGTGCTACTGGCAAATGCAATTTAACAGATACTAAGCCAGAAAAAGCTCTTGAAACTAAGGCTACAGGTGATACTCCAGTCAAGTTAGAGCTTGAAGCAGATGATGAAGGTAGCGTGGTAGCGTATGCTGTAGGTGCTACTGATATTGGAGCTACTGGTTCTTGCTTAATTGAGACTAAAACACAAGATCCTTATTTTCCAGCTCCAAAGGCTGAAATTCAGAATCAAGTTTATGATCCAGCATGGGAATTACCAGCATCTGTACTTTATTTAGAAGCTTTTCCAGCAAAGTTAAAAAATCTTAAAAATACAACCGAAGTCGATTTTTCTATCGGAAATGATTCTGCTGATCTTGAATTTAGTAAAACTGTTAAGAATTTAGAAAAACAGCAGGCACAGCCTGGTGTAGCTTTAATGAGATTAGCCGTTTCTCCTAATAATTCAGGAGCGGTTAAAAAAGTTATTGTTGAAAATAAACAAGCAAGTGCTGATTATATGGTTACTGGAGATTATTCAGTACGAGATGTCGAAGGTATTAAAGCTGTTTACTACCATGATGCTTTTAATACTCAGGCTGAAACTACAGCATCTGTTTTAGCTATTCAGCAGTTCACACCTGTTTTTGTTATGAATGATGAAGATCAGGCTAAACTTGATGTTTTCTCTGGTAATGATGAGGTAAGTGCCACTTTAATTAATGGTCAGCCAAATCGTGCTGTTCAGTTCTTCAATGATGAACAAAATGTAGATTTAACTGTCCCTGATACTTTTGATGCAGCAGGTCAGGCAAAAATTACTATTAAGGGTACAGACAAACGTGCTAATGAACCTTTTTCAATCAAAGGTTTAGCTTTAGGTAAAACTGTTGATCTTAAAGATGCAATCGGCTCACATACTCTGCAATATCATATTTATAAACCTGTTTTGATTGATTCAGTTGTCTCAGGTGGTACTAATGTAAAAAGCGAATTAAATGGAGTTCGTTTTAACCAATCTTTACCTAAGTTGGATGATTCAGATGCAACTTTAGACTATGGAACAGAATATACTTTTAATGTAAACAACCTTTTACCAAATAGCAAGCTTGCTGTAGAAGCAACTAATGGAGCCAAAGTAAGCTTAAAGAGTGAACAGGCTAATGATAAAGGTGAAGCTACTTTTGTTCTGCATGATATTACTGATACTTCAGTTAAAGAACTGGCTGTAACCTTAAAATATCATCAAACTTCATCAGAAAAAGCTATCTTAGATGAGGTATATAATTTAAAACTATTCAATTACAGTTCAACATTAAAATTAGAACTTGATAAAGCTCAAATTGTAAATAATGATGAAGTCCATGGAGTATTATCAGGCGGTAAACCAGGTGAAGAGATTGCATGGAGTGTATCAGGTGCAACAGAGATTGTTTCTTCTGATGCTAAATTCGATGAACAGGGTAATGCCAAAGTTACCGTTAAAGGCAATCCTGTTGATCATGATGGTGTAGCTGATGTTCAGGATGCTGGTGTTACTGCTACTACCATGTCTTTAGCTCCTATTTCTAAGGCATTTAAGGTTGCTTTAACTCAGTATCATGCCGAGTTTAAACAAGGTCCTAAGAGTAGCTATCCTAATTACCCAATTACAAATTCAGGTCTAACTTCAAATATTGATGATGTAACTTTGGATTATAAGACAGCTTATAACAATGCGCAGTTACTGTTACAAAATGTTCTGCCAAATTCTAAAGCTGAAGTTATTTCATCAACTAATGATCTTGTAAGTATTGTCGGTGATGGTGCTGATGCTAATGGTGTAATTAAGTTTAATATTGCACCAAACAATGATTTTAGTTTAAAACAGTTAAAGTTTAAGATTAGATACTATGCTACCGAAGTTGGTACCAAGGAATCAGATGTATTTACATTAAATATGATCCCTTATAGTTTTAAACTTACAGCAAGTCCTGATAAATCAACCCTTACAGGTTATGAAAAAGTAACTATGACTTTATCAGGTGGTAAACCAGGTGAAGAGGTTACTTGGAAAAATAATCAGAAAATTGTAATTGTTTCTCAGGAAAACAACTCAAAATTTGATAATAACGGTAATTCTATTATCGTTATCGCAGGTGCTCCTTCTGAAAATGATGGTAACCCTGTATCTGAAACAGGCTCTATTGCTGCTGTTGCAATGGGGCAGAATGAACTTAGAAAAGAATTTTCTGTTGTAACCAATGGTTACACTATGAGTGTACAATCCGCTCCAAGTTTTAGTTATCCTAATACAGTAAGTTCTACCTCAAACTTAGATGTAGCTGAAATAGATTATAAAAGAACTTATAATAGCGGAGTTGTTTTAACTGGCATGGCAGCTAACAGACCTGTACAAATTGTTGATGTTCAGGCTGTAAGCAACAGCAGAGCTGCTAATAATAGTAGTGATCTTGTGGTTGCTACTACACGTAAAACTACTGCAAGTGGTGATCTTGCTTTAAATATTAAGCCTGTATCAGATTATAATGTTAAGAAGATCCGTTTTAGGGTCCGTTATCCTTCAACAGAAACAGGTTTTAAAACATCTGACTACATTACTATTCCATTGCACCAGTATAGTCTAGCCATCGCTTCTGATAAGTCTGAAATCGTGGGTAACGGCACTAGCTCTGTAACCGTATCAGGTGGTAAGCCAGGTGAAGCTGTTTCTGTTGCTATAAATAACAAACTTCTAGGCACTGTTCCAACAAAATTTGATAATTCAGGTAACGCAACCTTTACCGTTACAGGTAATCCTACAAACAACGGTCAGGCTGTAACTGAGACAGGTACTATTACGGCTCAGGCTACATCAGCTACCAATTCATCATCAAAGAGTATTACTGTTAAGACAAATCAGTTCTACTGTAATTTCTCACAGGGACCTTCATTTGCTTATCCAGCTACAGTAGCTACAACTACTACAGAAGCAAGTGCTCAGATGGATTATAAGAGAACCTACACTAACGGTTTAGTCTTAAAAGATATGGCTCCAAACCGACCTATATCAATCGCTAGTCAGCAGTTGATTAAAGCTGATAATTCACGTGTCAACTGGAATGGTGTGTCTTTAGCATCAGCAACAACTGCTGCTGATAAGACTGCAAAATTAAATCTTGCTCAGGTTACTGATTATCAGTACAAGAAAGTAGCCGTTAAGGTTAATTATCCTTCAACCGAAATCGGTACTTTAACTTCAAAAGAATTTATTATTCCATTGCACCAGTATAGTCTAGCCATCGCTTCTGATAAGTCTGAAATCGTGGGTGATGAGACTGCAAAAATCACTGTGTCTGGTGGCAGACCAGGAGAGACAGTATCTTGGTCTAACACTGGTAGTGGTACTATACTTTCTGCTGGTAAATCAACAACTTTTGATGCTCAGGGAAACGCTTACGCAACCGTTCAGGGTACAGCTCCGTTTACA
>ERZ1024483.221-NODE-221-length-17375-cov-8.992436_pt1 | contig 17375 bp, 14 predicted proteins | sample MGYA00520799_ERZ1024483 | MGnify/ENA primary metagenome ERZ1024483 (study PRJEB33242, sample SAMEA3444315) | Homo sapiens | biome: Host associated; feature: Gastrointestinal tract; material: Stool | place: Uganda | collected 2011-01-01 ...
TGTTGCTCAGGAACTTATAAATAAAGTTAAATTATAGTGTTGCGGAATTAAGGAATATATAAAACAGTTGAGTCAGGAATATATTTTTAGATGGTCTGTATCATTAATAATAGCTTTTACTATCGGTATTTTAATTGTTAACTATCAAAAAGAGAAGATTCGTAATGATTTACGCCTGCAATACCAATATTTAACTGATAGTTTGAAGTTTGAATTAAGAATCTTACAACAATATAATACAAGGTAACATGAACTTTGATTTTTCAAATTATACCTATGCTGGGCTGATAGGCGTGTTTTCGGCAATTATTGGTATGTGCTACCCATTGATGTTGCAAGCTATTGATGGCATTGACGAGAAATACCATGTTGTAAGATTCGTGGAACTCTTTAAGGAGGAAAAAGTATATGCCAGATTCAATGTTCTTCTTTTGCTGTCCATTTCTTTTGCTGTAATAGATCCTTTTGCATTGTCTTTGATGAATAACATTCTATGGATGCAGGTTTGTGTTCTTGTTTGCCACACTTTGGTTATATTACTTTTACTTATGTGTATTATTGATTTGTACCGCATGATTTTAATCTACAAAGATTCACATCAGTTTATTGAACATTTACTCCAAAAGACTGATTTTTATGTTTTGGAATTAATAGATTTGGCAAAATATGCGGCTCAAAACGAAGATATTAATCTTTATAATAAATGTATTCAACATGTTTTTGATTTTTTATCCAAGGAAAAAATATGATGGAAAAAGATATGCAGGTTATTTGTCAAGAGGCTTTAAGGAAACTTTTAGAGTATTCTTATCGTATTGATTCTCCGCAGATGCTAAGAAATGACAATATGGTTTTTGGTCTATATTTTAACGATAATTCCGAAAGATTGTCTGATTTTAAATATGAATGTTTGTGGCGAGCTATCAACCAAGTGGTTCGTCACAATGACAAGGAGTGGATGTACCGTTATTGGGAATTTGCTGATCAATATTATAGAAGCAATATTGAATATGAAGCTGAGAGAAAGGAGAATGGCAAATTCTTTGAGTTCCATGTTGTAGTTGGCGGATTACTTGCATTGAATGAAAAATACGAATGGATAGAGCATATATCACGGTTTACAAATGTTTTGCCACCTAAATTTTTTTTGATACCAAGTACATTTTCAGAAATATTCGATTGGTTGAAGTATTTTTCTAATATGGCAGAATCTACAATTGATTTGGATATCAGGTATCATATGTATTCGCAATATGAGGGAGTCAGAGCAGGCGCCAACCTTTATAGAGGTATCGTGAAATATTTGGCATTGATGATGGTTAGACTACCAGAAATTGATTTTAATGTAAGATATGTTGATCCTATGGCAATGCCGCATGTATATGGATCTACGGAAGATGAAAAAAATGATTATGTTTCTGTTAATCGTGTAAACATACAAACATGTGAAATCTTAAAGCAGTCTCTTAACGAATTGAAAAACATTGCTTGGGAGGACAAACAAGAGGCTTTGAATTTGTTAAATAATTATATTGCAGAATGTGAAAATCAAATTCAACAGGCAAAAGAAATAGATGAAGATAAAATCAATAATATTATATCAACACTATTGAATGAGTTTAATAGGCAGCGAACAGTCTTGATAACAGAAAAAGACAGTACATTGAAAAACTATGAGAAGAAAAGTTGGTTTGCTAACTCTTTTAATGTATTGAAAGAATTTGATTTTCTAAAAGGAAAATATTGTTATAATATTAACAGAGAATCGCTAATGATTCGCAATATAATTACTGAGGCTTTATTGAGGTATTCTGAAATATTAAGAAGTTGCCATATTCAACATTCATATCTTGTTAGATTTAGAGATATTTCTAAAGCTTTGGGAAAGTTGCATGTTCCTAATGGGTATGTTGTATTGGTGGGGAGTATTGGTACTCATCTGCTTCCTTCTGAATATGAGAACAACCCTAATGTTCATTATATTTATTCGAATCAATCAGAAATTCTTATATTACGAAAAGATTTGCTTCCGTTTGTATGTTTTGAAAAATATATATGTATGGAAGATATGGGTCCAGAGGAAAATATCTTTGAACCTATCGATACTAATAGAAGTAGGTTCTTATTCTCAAATATTTGGAAATTGGAAAATAAAGGAAAATCAAAGGGTTTCTTTGATTTGCAAGTATGTTGTCAGATTTCTATATGTACGCCTCCAATGGAAGAGCTCAAATGTATTAGAATCAGAGCTACTGACAGCATTACGCTGAGTACATTTGACCTTGACAGAATAGGGAGAATGGATGAAATGTCTTACAAATAATGACGGAGATTTTGGTATTTGATAAAAAACTTGAAATTCTTCGTGTTTTTAAATATTTATATATAACTTTGAAGCAGAAACAACAATTAGTATTATTTAGGACATGAATTTGCGAGAACTACCACATATTAAGTATCACCAATATGGTAAGTCATTCCTTATGGAAGCGATATTGCGTGTGGATTTTAATGAGATAACCTCATTTGAGAAGTTGTGTCCTGAATTGAATGGTTATTTCAAAGAAATTCTAAACATAAAAGATAGATTTGAACAACAGAATGAAATAATAAATTGTGTTGTCATTCAAAACTCTGAGTCTACGATGGCTATCGAGATAACACCAGTTAGTGTGGAGTTTACTATGCGTCCACCTGCTTATGGGTGTTTTGCTGATATGCAGAAATTTGTAGATACAGTTAGTGGGGTTTTTGATGTGATAGGAATAGATAAGTTTCAGAAGATGTCTATCTGCAAGAAGAATGTCTGGGCGTTAAAATCTAATAAAGCCCAAGATAGAGCGCCTCTCTTATCTATGATATTCTCGAAGGCGATGTTGAAATCGTGGATGATAGAAGCAGCAGAAGACGAAGCGGCAAGTGTTTGCGGACAAACATGTAGCTTTGCGGAAGATGGTATGGAACTTAAGGTTGTTAATGGCTTTAAGAAGAAGCATGATATAACAAAATTCTATCTTAATCTTACTGCTACAGACAACAATCCTGATTGTGTTGGAAACATGAACGATATAATGGCAAAGTTGAATGACATTATATTTGATGGGTTTAACTGGGCAATTACCAATGATATGATTAATCTTTTGAAGGAGGAGTAATGATATGGATATGACTTTCAACATGACTGCTAAAAATGCTTCGCAAACCAGAAATTATGACAACAATATTTTGGGACATACAACCATTAAGGTGGGAACGTACTTGCTTTTTTCTTTAAGTGCACCAAGCACAATTAACGCGGCTATTTCTTTATCAAACTCAAAAGAAAAGTATGTTATTGAAAGTTGCTCTGTTGATTACAAAAAGAAATTGACAGATAAGTTTTTGGCTCGTATAAATGAACTTGGTATGCTGAAAGACGATTGGGATTATGAGGGTGCAAAGCCTATTCTTTCTGCTGTATGTAATAATGCCAGGACTCTTATTATGTGTTTACCAGAAACCGTTCTGAAAAGTCTTGTGATTTTTCCAGATGTAGATGGAACTTTATTATTCGATATCAGATCAAAGAATTCGCATTCTACAATTTTCGTCTGCGACAAGTTCTTTTCTTATATAATAAAGCAGAAATCAGTTAATACAGAAACTGTTTCTGGATGCTCGTGGAAAAATGAAACTGATGTTAATACAATGATTTCAAAAATTGAAACTTCATTGGCATGAGTGAAATAGTAAACTTGAATGAGGCTGGTATAAATAAAGAACAGGACTATATTGAAGATGATGAATTTATAGTCCGACTTCTGTGTTCTCCAAAACTGTATGATATGGATACGGGTAGGCTAAATGCTGCTGCATTTAATCTTAGAATTCTGCGTGGCAATAACGAGGCCTATGTGTCTCTTGGACGTGAGCGTGATATGGCTAATGGACTGGATAAGTATCTTGAGTGTATGTCTAACATTATATGGGGTAAAAATAAAACGCAGGATTATATCGGGTATATTCGATGCAATGCTATAGAATATCGAAATGACTTTCCATTTAATGCATTATTTAGTGTTTTAGGTGGGGCTGATGAGCATGCTGGATTATTCTTTCTAACAGATGACAAAAGGCATTGCTTAGCCGGTCCTATAGACAAAAGTAATGTAAATGAACTAAAATACTATTCGATTATTCTTGAGCTTTGTGAACGTCTTGAATCTTTTGTCATATTAAATAAAGATAATTAGGCTTTTGTCTTGGTGCTGTATGCTCTAAATTGAGTATTAACGAATCTTATTAAAAAGAGTTATAGTTATGTCAGTAGCTTCAACATTATATGGTTATCACGTTCAATATCTCTATACGTTGTATAGGATGTTGGAGTCGGCTGATTCTAAAGAGGTGTTCTTGCCTGAAGGAAGAGAAGATTTAGACATATATTTGTGTGGCAAAATTATTGAGACCGTACAGGTGAAATGTTATTCTGGGGCAATCGGGTATGCAGATCTGTTTTCCAAGGCAAAGTCCACTTCTTTGTTTTCTCGTGGCAAGGATAGTTTAGACGCTAATTCTGAGGTTGAGATCTCGTTTGTGGCGGTAGGGCATGGCAATGACAAGGGGTTGATTTCTGATAAATTGACCAAGGTATCGTCTCTTGTAAAGCTACTCAAAAAAGAGGAATCTCTTCATTTGGATTATGCTTCTTCTAAGAAACTGGCTTCAAAAATCCGGTGGCAGTCTAAATCGGAAGCTGAGTTGGAAAATTGTGTTGAATCTGCATTAAAGAATCGTTTCCCATCAATAGATCCTTTAATCGTAAAGGATTATTTGATTCAGTGGATTTGCTATCTTGTGATAAATAGAAAGTCTGCTACCTATGACGATTTATGTTGCCAGGTTGGGCGAATTATTGAGTTCACTGTGCGTCAAAAAGAATTCTTTACCCAATTTGGACTAACTGTGATTCCGCTTTTTCAGTCAGATTATCAAGAAGATGCTAATTCTGAAACATCTTATTATCAAGGTGTATCTGCAAAGGAAATTCATATTGCCAAGAATTATGATGTAGTAAGGGAAGAAAAGTTGCAACAGCTGTATGATAAGCTGAAAGACAATAGTCTCGTTTTCATAACGGGTGTCTCAGGTTCTGGAAAAAGCAGTTTGGCTTATCGCTTTTTGAAGATTTGTGGCTGCCCTTTACGATATGAGATTAAGTATGTAAATCAGAATAACATATCGCAGATTATTGCTACCGTCAACGATATTTCTAAAGGTTTGAAGAGCGAAGCTTTCGTATATTTGGATGTACAACCATACGACACTTCATGGATTCAGGTGGTAAATGAAATAGAAGATACTCCATTTGTAAAATGTATAGTGACAATCCGACAAGATGATTGGAATAGATGTTTCAACAAGATAAACACAAACCTTCATTACTCTACTCTTGCAGTAGATTTAACAGAGTTTGAGGCAAAGGATATTTTTGACAATCTATGCGAAAGAGGCTTGTGTCGTATTGATATATTTGATGAGGCATGGAATGATTGTGGACACCCTCAAACTTTGCTTGAATATGTGTATTTCCTGACTCAAGGTGTTCCTCTTAGATCAAGAATATCTGGACAGATAGCCAGTCTGGATAAAGATAATGCCTTCCTCCTTCAGTATGTAGCTGTGTCAAATGTCTTGCAGGGTAATATTTCTGTGGATGCCATTCGTAACTTGTGTCATCTTTCACCAATAGAGTTTTCTCGATGTATAGACCAGATGAAAGGTGAATTCTTTGATTATAATGATGATGGGTTTTCAGATGTTCACCCCATTAGAACTCATATCATTGTTGAAGAGATATTTAGAAATTATAGAAAAGGGTTAGAGGAGATTGGTATGGAATTGTTCGAGTATATAAATGAAAATACAAGTCCTTTGTTCCTTATGACCCTTTTAGATGAAGGTAAATATACGCCAGATTCTCTTTTAAGGGAACTGGATGGAAAGAAGATAAACTCTATGCAAGCGTATATAGTGGCAAGGACTTTGGTGTGGTGTGGAGTCAAACTTTATATTGAGAATAATCAGACTGCGTTTGATTGGTTAAGGCAAACTGCTCCTCTGTGTTGGCAGAACTTATTGCCTGTCAACTTTACGGAAATCAAACTTGATGAGTCTATAGATAAAATGTTTGGTGTCTATATTGGAATTACTATGGATGATGTTAGGAAAAGATTTTCATCGCAAACTGACGTCTTTTACTTTTTACGTGGATGGCTTGATAGTTCTATTTTCTTGGAGAAACCTAAAGAGTGGCGTGAATATTATTGGTTGGCAAAATTCTTAACAATATGTAATCTACAGCTCTCTTACAAGCCTAATTTCGCAGAGTTTAAGATAGAGGCTGAAAATTCGAATGATTTGGATGAAATGGCAGATGTACTTCTTGGTCTTAAACTGGCTGGTTACGATTCTACCACATATAATAAACTGGAAGAAAACTTCGTTAAGCAATTTCGAATTCAAAACAATATCTTGGAGTTTGATATCTGTGCTAATGAGGTCAAATGTATTTCTTTCTTTGATTATTTTACTGCGGGAGAGCAATATGGAAATGGGGATATGATGCATAACATAAATATGCATCATATTAATTTGCTCAGGAAAGCCTTTCCTAATGCAGATGTATATCATTCAGAAATTATAAAAGATGATATTTTTAAAGATATAGATTTGCCTTTTGAAAAACATATAAGTAGGGGAAACCTGCCGCTTGACGAGATGCAAGAACCACGCATAATGATGGTGCATCTATATGAAAGGAGCTATGTCCTTCCGTCCAGAAAGGCTTATTGTGACCAATTAATTACTTTGCGTAAACTATTTGTTGATGTTATAAAAGAATATTGGCAGGCTATAGATGAGATTCACAGGGTTGATAAAGCGCACAATGTCAAAATGGACCTTGCTTATAAAAATGTGTGTGATAAGATTTTAAATACTAACATAGAGTTGCCGATATCTGAAATAAATAGATTCGGATTAGGTTATGAAAAAAATAAAGAGGAGAATGGTGATGTCAAAAGTTCAAAAGATAATTTGAAGGAATTAAACTCCTTGTATTCACATTATTCTACTTGTTTGACAATCTTCTTCAGACAGTGCTACCAACCCTCACTTGGGTTTATCAATGAAGTACAAAGAATGATTATGTTATTGTCGGGTGGTCAGGAAAAGATGAAAAAAATGCAAAACTTATTTCATCAGGTCTTTGATGGTTATGTTGATGCCATTGAGATAAAACAACTTGATGAAAGAGAAAATCAGCAGATGCTGTGCCTTATTACAGTTTATCATTGCTTGGCTCAAAAGCAGCCTTATATGTCTTGCAGACAATTATTAAAGCAGATAAAGCCTAAGAAACTGGCAGATTGTCAAACATTTGATATAAATGATAATGCAAGTCAGAACATGTCTGTATCAATTGCTGACGCGATTGAAAATTTAGAGCTGCTACGGAACATTCAGTTGAATAATATTTATAGTAGATGCCCTCATCTTGATGACTTATCTACACACATCGTTGATAAATATCTAAAACGCTATGATGATGCTATAGAGAATATGAGAAGAAGTTGTTTATGATTGGCTCTGTATTTCAACGAGTCAAAAAGTGTTTTCGTATAACAACTGGATTATAATCTCCTTGTTTATAAACATTTAACCTAAACTTATGCGTAAGTATGAATTCATCAATAGGCACGATGATCTCAAAAGTCCATTCCATGACTTTGCCATCTCTGTTGTACATATATTGCCTCAATGTTCCCCTTTACTGAAAAAGGGATTGCGACAAGAGTTTTACATGCTCAATAATAGATGTCGCATCAAGGGCGAGCGTGTGGTATTGAATATAGAAAATCCTATGCAGGACTTTTATGGCAAACGTATAAATGTTCAAGCGATAGTGGGTGTCAACGGTAGTGGTAAATCCTCGCTTTTGGAAATCATTTATCGCATAATCAACAATTTGAGTTGCTTGCTCAGTCGAGGAAAACGACGCAATGCAGCCGAGAGCTTATATTATGTGGAGGGGCTTTTTGCCGAAATCTATTATGTGATTGATGAAAGATTGGCAAGAATCTCGTGCTTAGGCAATAAGGTCATCTTTCATCTGATGGATGAGAAACCTGTAGTGCTTACCGCATTTGAAGGCGACAAGGTCTATGAAGAGTACGTATTGATGGAGAATTTTGTGGAATGGGCAAGAAATAATCTTTTCTATACTATTGTTACCAACTATAGTCTACAGGCATTTAATGCTAATGACTACTTCTTTGAGGAATGCTATAAGTTGAAGATTGGAGAAAAGAAAGATGAATTTGGTGATAATATCTGGATAAATAGCTTGTTCCACAAGAATGACGGATATATGACTCCTATAGTATTAAATCCTTATAGGGATAATGGAGTGATAGATATGAACAGGGAACATCGCTTAACCATATACCGCCTTGCAGAAATCATGATTTATGCGGAAAAGCACCAGCGGGATTTTATGGAGGGATATAGATTGCATACGATTAGCTATCGCTTTGATGGTAGTTCCTTGGATGAGAAATTCATTGAGGAAAACCATATTGCCGTAGATAAGTATAGAAATTATAAAGTTGGGAATAACCAACGGAACGATATTGGAACCTTAATATTGCATGGTTATGGAATGGTGGGTCGACTTGATTTCAATGACATGGTGCATCGAACGGCAGGTATGTATCTTATCTACAAAACGCTTTCCATAGCCAGCAAATATCCTGCCTATGAAGAGTTTGCAGAAATAGGCAACTTGTCGTGTTTTCAAAAACATGTTGATAGAGGATTGCAAGAACAGATTGTCAGACTTGTGAATGCCATATTAAAAGACAAGTCGCATATCACGCTCAAGATACGGCAAGCCTTACATTTTACAGAAGCCTTGCTTGATGGAAACTTGCAGCCTAAAGATTTGTTGAATAGTAGATTTCCGTATGACTGGTATATGGAAAGGGTAGCTCCTGGCAAAGAACTGCGGAGTATGAGGGATATACAGGAATATCTTCCACCATCCTTCTTTACGACATGGATAGAAGTGGATAGGGTTGTGGATGGAAAACGCCAGAACGATGATCCAATCTCCATAGAACGCCTCAGTTCTGGGGAACGCCAATATCTTTACATGTTTAGCACCTATATCTATCATATCCTCAACTTGCTGAGCATTCAAGAGTCTCATCGGGTGAAGTACAGAAGAATAAACCTTGTGCTGGATGAGGTGGAGATTTGCTTTCATCCTGAGTATCAACGTAAATTCGTCAATGAACTATTGGGTTATATCAAGAGGCTTTATATGAATAGAAACGCTTCTTTTAACATCATGATAGCAACACATTCTCCTTTTATCTTATCGGATATTCCGCAATGTAATATTCTTTATTTGGAAGATGGATGTGTATCAGACACAAGCAAATTTAAAAATCCTTTTGCTGCCAATATCTGTGATATTCTTTATCAAAGTTTTTTCTTAAAGAATGGTTTTGTTGGAGAGTATGCCAGACGAAAAATCAATGATCTCATTGCAAAACTATCGCCTAAAGGATACTTTACAGAGAAATGGGAGGAACAGTTTGGATTGTTGATGGGGATGATAGGCGACCCATTCTTGAGGATGCAGTTGCAACAACTATATGAAGACAGGAGGAACCGACATGCGAAAAATAGAGATTGATGGTGTTGTTCGCCGCTTTGCTGATGATTACAAGTCTAAAGTGATTTTGCAATTGCCTGATGTTACTGTAAAGTTGCAAGAATTGGCAAAGTTTGTTGCAGACAATAATCCATGGACGGACAAGAATGCCATCACGGACTATATTGGTCAGATGATAGCTGACTATTCCGATTTGCTCACATTGGAACCTAAGAACTGGCAGACCTATATCTATAAATATAATAAGGTGTTGGTGAGAGAACCCAATATGCTGACCATGGAAGTGAATTATCGTCTGAAGGTCAAGGGTGGTTTTTATAAAGGTAATCTTTATGAGCGAATATTAGCGTGCCTTGGTTATGAGAATGCACGATTAATATTAGGACCGATTCACCAAACGATGGGATTGAAAACATGTGTGTATTGCAATGTGAATCCTACCATTGCTGTGGAAGGTGACGTGATGTATCAGATGGATCATTTTATGCCACAAAGCAAATACCCTTTCTTAGGTACTTGCTTTTACAACTTGCAGCCCAGTTGTGGAATATGTAATGGACATAAGGGAAAGAAATCTTGTGACTTCGGGCTGTATGTAAATGTAGAACAACGCAAAGAATTGAATCCTTTTCGATTAATGTCAATCATATCACAAGTGCCTATGAAAGAAAATGGCGAATGTATGGACATTCAACTGAGATCTAAAAATAAGACAGTGACGGAGGAATGTAAGAAACATGACAAGATGTTCCATATTCATACCATGTACTCAGCTTATAAAAGCAAGGTTTCTGAGTTGTATGATAGGTGTTATCAGCTGAATGAATCTGCGGTAAACGCTATGGCTGCTGCTTTTAGAATACCTCCAACAAAAGAGTGTGTTCTTTCTTTTATTTCTGGAAATTTTAGCTCGGATGAAACAAAGATACATCAAGAGCCTTTTACAAAACTAAAACAAGATACCATTCTGCAAATGAAAGAAGGTGGATTGTTGCCAAAATGATAAGTTTATGCTTAAAATATTAATCAATGCTTACGCTTGCTCTCCTGGTATGGGAAGTGAGCCAGGAATGGCGTGGAACTGGGTGAGCAATCTTGCCAAGTTCTGCGAACTGTATATCATAACCGAAGGGGAGTTTCGGGAGAAGATAGAGGCGGTGGTGCCTACGCTGGAGCAGGGCAAGAACATGCACTTCTATTACAACCCGGTGACGGAGGAGATACGCAAGATGTGCTGGAACCAGGGCGACTGGCGATTCTACAAGTATTATCGTGAGTGGCAGTGGAAGACGTATCTCATGGCGAAGGAGATTTGTTCTTCTGAGCATATTGATGTGCTGCATCAGCTGAATATGATCGGATTCCGTGAGCCGGGCTATCTCTGGAAGTTGTCGAAGGAGAACGGTGTGCCGTTTGTTTGGGGACCTATAGGTGGGCTGAAACAGTTCCCTACGGCTTACCTGCAGGGTGCTGGCTTGAAAATGAAAGTATTCAACCGCTTGAAGAACTTCCTGAATATCTGGCAATTGAAGCATGATAAAAGGGTAGGTGAGGCTTTCAAGACAGCTAAGGTCTTAGTTAGTTCCATTCCTGACTCTTATCGTGCTATCAAGAAGTATAGGGGTTTGGAGTCTGTTGTCATTCCTGAGACAGGCTGTTTCTTATCTGAGGATATTCCTACTGACAGATTTGACGAAAAAGAACTGCATGTGATGTGGGTCGGTAAGTTTGACTTCCGCAAGCAGTTGCCGTTGGCGCTAAGAGCTATAGCTATTGCAAACAATCCGAATATCGTACTGGACATTTATGGTGGCGGCTCTGATGAGCAAATTGCTTCAGCAAAGAGTGTTGCAGATTCACTTGGCATTACAGAAAAGGTTGTATGGCATGGCAATCAGCCAAACGATGTAGTGATGAATGCTATGCGCAAAGCGCAAGTATTCTTCTTTACAAGTGTTAGCGAAGATACCTCTACCGTTGTGCTGGAGGCAGTTAGCAACCGTCTGCCGGTTTTGTGCTTTGACGCTTGTGGCATGGCTGCCGTTATTGACGACAAGGTAGGCAGAAAGGTAGCTCTCTCCAATCCAGCGCAATCGGCCGCTGACTTCGCAAAGCTGCTTAACAATCTGGAGCATGACAGAAACCTGCTGAAGCAACTGTCTGAAAACTGCAAGCAAAGACAAACCGAACTGTCGTGGGAGGAGAAAGCAAGGACGATGGTGGAGTGGTATGAGAAAGTAAGATAAGTGGTATATCTTAGATAATAGAATGAGTAGGTGTGGGGAGGCGTTAATAATTGTGATAACAAACGTTAAATATATAGTCGTTTAGTCTATCTGCACAACCACATTGCCTTTTTTTTATTATTTTTGAATGCGTTTCGATCGTTAACAACGGTCAAGGAGCAATCGGACATCGTTGCACACGATGTGCCATTATTTCGTCATTTTAAATTACTAAAGCAATGTTTCATAATATTGAAATAAATAGATTACGTGGTATAAAACACTCGAAAATAGAAGGCTTGAAACAGATAAATCTTTTCTTCGGAAAGAATAACTGTGGCAAGTCGTCACTTTTGGATGCCATTTTTCTCATATCAGGTATATCTAATCCGAAGTTGCCTCTTAATGTTAACATCATACGCAACTATCGTCGATTGGAACCTTCTGATATGAAGCTGGACTTCTATTCTCTTGACATGAGCAGCCCTATCGTAATAAAGGCTGAGAATGACGAAACAAGAGAGTTGCAAATATCTGTTGTTGAGTCGTCTTCAAGCAAGGTGAACCTTCTGGGCGAAGACAACAATGTGGCTTCTACCGATCCTGACAATAAGTATGGTTTGGTATTAAAGTATAAGGTTGACGAGCATGCTTACGAGTCTTCAATAATAATGTCGCATTCTTCTAACAACTCTCTGGAGCAACGAATAAAGATGCCTGCACATTATAAGGAGAAACTCACATGTAGATATCTTAATCCGAAGTTCGACTTTACGACTTCCATTGACGGACTTGTAGACGTAATAAAGAACAAGGACGAGGCGTTCATCGTTAACGCTTTGCGACTCATAGAACCAAATATCAAGGATTTTGTTCTTTCGCAAAATGAGGTTTTGGTGGATATCGGTCTGGATAAGCGTATCCCTATAAATATGATGGGAGACGGAGCACGCAAGATTTTATCTATCTTGACCACCATATACGAATGTAAAAATGGTATAGTGTTGATAGACGAATTGAGTAATGGCTTCCACTATTCTGTTATGAAAGGGGTGTGGCGAGCGATTATTTCTGTAGCTAAGAAAAACAATGTGCAGATTTTTGCCACTACACACGACCTGGATTCAATAAAAGGTTTGCGTGACGCTGCAAAGTCTGGCGAGGAGTATGATGACTCTATCGTATGTTTTAAATTGCAGCGAACTGCCGATTACGAACTGAAGTCGTATACGTATTCTCTTGACAGTGTTGATTATTCTTTAACCCAGGAAATAGAAATCAGATAGTATGAATCTTATTTTTATTGAAGCGAAGAATGCAAATACTTCCGAATGCAACTTTCTCAAGGCTGTATTGTCAAAACATTTTGTCGACAAGTCTTTAGAATTTATTTGTATGGATGGGGTTGGAAATCTTTTCCAAAAGTCTATCATAAACAGAATGGAACAGGCGCAAGTCGAAGGTGATAGTGTTCTTGTGCTGGTTGATGCTGACAGTCCAAGTAAAGGATGGGGATACACTAAGAGGCATGACGATATCGAGACTAAAAAGACTCAATTGCAGTTGAACTTTCCTCTGTTTATTTATCCGAACAATAGTGACGATGGTGATGTAGAGGTATTGATGGAGAGTCTTATCCGCAAGGATCTGCATAAAGATTGGTGGGATTGCTTTGAGGACTATGAAACATGTATTCAAGGAGCAAAGGATTCTGAAAACAATCAAAAATACAATTTGCCTAATCGTAAAGCAAAGCTCCATACTTATATCACTTCGCAGCAGTTAAATAAAAAGCAGCGCGACAAGATAGGTTCCGGATTCTGGCTTTTTGATGATCCTAAATATTGGGATTTAACACGAGAGGCTTTGAAGCCGTTATTGGATTTTTTTGATGCGCATCTAAAGTGATAGCTTTTGAAAAAGGGAGAATTTGATTATAAATTCAAGATTGATGTTTCGATTAAAAAACTTAAATATACTTGGCAGCAAGGCGGAGCTTGCCGCGCTGCCGGAGGGCAAACTGCTCATTAACACAATTAACGCTCATTCGTACAATACGGCGCGTAAGGATGAACTGTTCGCTGAGGCGCTGACAAACGGTGATGTGCTCATTCCGGACGGGGTGAGCATCGTGAAGGCGTGCAGATGGATAAAGGCGAAGAGCCTGCCGAAGGAAAGAATAGCAGGATGGGATCTCTTCGAGTTTGAAATGAACAAACTCGAAGAATGTGGAATGAAGAATGTGGAATGTGGAGTGAATAATTCTTCATTGGACAATTCACAATCGGCTTCAGCCGACCACTCAAAACTCAAAATTCAAAACTCAAAATTCCGTGAGCGTCCGCTCACGGTTATGTTCATGGGTAGTTCGGGGAAGGTGCTCGATCTGATTGTGAAGCGGGCGGCTGAGGTTTATCCTCATCTGAAGGTGGTGACTTACTCGCCTCCTTATAAGCCTGAGTTCTCGGATGAGGATAATAAGGCTATCATTGATGCCATCAATGCGGTTAATCCAGACTTGCTCTGGATTGGTATGACGGCGCCGAAGCAGGAGAAGTGGACTTATTCTCATTGGAATGAGTTGAACATCCATTGTCATGTGGGTACCATCGGTGCTGTCTTCGACTTCTTCGCCGGTACCGTGGAGCGTGCGCCGATATGGTGGCAGCGTCACGGACTGGAGTGGCTCTACCGACTGCTGAAGGAACCGAAGCGCATGTGGCGCCGATACATCATCGGCAACACGCTGTTCCTTTGGAATATGCTGAAGGAGAAGGTATAGGCATGAACCTATGGGGCACGCAAGATTGTCGTGGCTTTATTTCTTATTTCGCCTGGTTTACAAATCGTGATATTTGTATATACATTACTCGCCAAAGCTTTTGGTGGAGGCTTAACTAAAAAACGAAGGATTTGATACAGAAGAGAACAAAGAGAATGGCAAGAACAGCCATTGTGGCGGCGTTATTGACGCTACCTCGACGCCGACGGGCGGATGGTCATACAGCCGCAATATAGCTCTGCACGCTCTTTCTCGAGCGGTCTTGCTCTCGTTTCGAAGGGCGACTTCGGCGACGACTTCTTTTTCATAGACCTCGGCGGTACGAAGCGGTTTGAGCCGAAGAAGACGAATCCCAATCTCGTCGATCCACAGGCGGTGAGCGACTATGCGCCGCGTCTGGGGATTTGTACCGTGGCTCCAATGCAGAACGACAACGACGAGGACGACGGATACTACGCCCACTACTATAACGCCAGCGGCAATTCTTGTGGCAAGGCTCTTTGGGGAACGCCATTTTTTAAGTAAAACGCTTATGCCCGTAAGCTCGTCGATGGCGAGGAGCGCACCTGCATAGTGACGGGGGGCAGCGGTGCAGGCGACGTGGAAGTAGGAGCTGTGTCTGAGGTCGACTTCCATACTGCACAGTGGGGCACGCCGTGGGTGGATGAAGGCGGTGTCATGCACTATTCGGCACAGCTGACGGACAACGGAATCGGCGTCGGTTCACAGTATCCTATGAGCTGGGAAGTAGGCGATTTCTCTGCCGACGGCTATGCTACGGCCTCAATCATGAGTCCCAACGGGATGATGAAGTTCACGGGCATTATAAACCGCCAAGGCATCTTTGTGGTAGTCTATCAGATAGAGGGCGGAGAGGAATAGCTCATGTGTCACCATTCTGACACTTTATTGACATTCAAAATTATTGCTGTCCGCTGGATAGTATCAGTCATTCTGATAAAGACAAGCGGAAACCTTAAGGTTGCATTATAACCTTTTGGTTTCCGCTTTTTTTATTAGATCAGTTAAGAAGGATTGTAAAGCCTCAGCCTATTTTAAGCTAAACTTAAGCGTCTGCACATCACGGCTGTTGGGGCCGACCATGATGTTGAAGTCGCCTGGCTCACACTTATACTCGAGCTGCTGGTTGTAGAACATCAGATCATCGGGAGTAACGATAAAGCTCACCGTCTTGGTCTCGCCCTTTTTCAAGTTTATACGCTTGAAGCCTTTTAATTCTTTCACAGGGCGTGACAAGCTGCCAACAAGGTCGCGAATATACAACTGTACCACCTCGTCGGCATCGCGATCGCCCGTGTTGGTGACGTCAACCGTGAGGGTCAGGCTGCCACCCATCGTGAGGGTGTCGGATGAGAGTCGGGGTTTGCCATAGCTAAACGTGACATAAGACAGACCATAGCCGAAGGGGAATAGCGGATCGTTGTCGATGTCGAGGTAGTTGCTTCGGAACTTTGAGAACCACTTGCCTTCCTCAAGCGGACGACCTGTGTTGAGGTGGTTATAGTAGAGCGGAATCTGTCCTACGCTCTTGGGCATGGTGGCGGTTAGCTTGCCGCTCGGACATTTGTCGCCAAAGAGCACGTCGCAGATGGCATCTGCCGTTTCGCATCCTCCAAACCACACATTGAGAATGGCGTCAAAGTTGTCGTTCTCCCATGTCATCACCGTTGGACGGCCAGAGAAGTTGAGTAGCACGATGGGCTTGCCAAGCTTCTTCAGGGCGGTGAGCATGTCGCGCTGGGCATCGGGCATGTCAAGGCTGCTGCGGCTACAACACTCGCCGCTCATCTCCGACGACTCGCCCACGGCAGCCACGATGACATCAGCATTGCGTGACACGGCGATGGCCTCATCGAGAATCTCCTTGTCGGAACGTTTGTCGCGCTCAGATATTCCTGCATTAGCCTCAAGCTTGGTATCGTGCATGAAGTTGGAGCCTCTGGCATACAGCACCTCTGCCTTGTCGCCCACAGCCTCTTTCATGGCTTGCAGCAGCGTTTTGTTCTCATCGAAGCGGGCAACCAGGCTCCATGTGCCCGACATGTTGCGCTTGCTGTTGCCCAACGGGCCGACAAGGGCTATGCGTCCTTTTTTCTGCAAGGGCAGTATTTTGCCATTGTTCTTCAGAAGGACGAATGTCTCGGCGGCAATGTTGCGGGCCTCCGCGCGGTGGGCTGGAGTGAAGATCTCTTTCTTGGCACGCTTCTCGTTGCAATAGCGATAAGGGTCGGCAAAGAGTCCGAGCTTCCACTTGGCCTCCAAGACGCGTCGGCAGGCGGCGTTGACAGCGGCTTCAGACACCTTGCCTTCGGCTATCGACTGAGCCAACGTGCCACGATAACCGTCAGACATCATGTCCATGTCGGTACCGGCGTTCAGGGCAAGTGCCGACACGGTCTTGAGATCGCCCAAACCGTGGTCCATCATCTCGGCGATGGCAGTATAGTCGGTCACGACCATTCCCTTGAAGCCCCACATGCCACGCAGCACATCGGTAAGCAGCCAGCGGTTGGCGGTGGACGGTATGCCCTCGAAGGTGTTGAATGAGGTCATTACGCTCATGGCGCCTGCATCGACGGCGGCCTTGTAGGGAGGCATGTAATAGTTGAACATGCGCCAGCGGCTC
>ERZ1024483.225-NODE-225-length-17288-cov-10.557709_pt1 | contig 17288 bp, 20 predicted proteins | sample MGYA00520799_ERZ1024483 | MGnify/ENA primary metagenome ERZ1024483 (study PRJEB33242, sample SAMEA3444315) | Homo sapiens | biome: Host associated; feature: Gastrointestinal tract; material: Stool | place: Uganda | collected 2011-01-01 ...
GCGACCACCGAGATCTACACTCTTTCCCTACACGACGCTCTTCCGATCTATTCTTGTTAATGCAGCTAAAGCATTTGCGAGAAGCACACACCAATGTGTGTATATCATAGACTACTTTAAACAGAATTTCCTATACGTATCAGAAAATCTAGCATATTGGTGCGGAGAAACTTCCGACAAGATTAAGAATTTCAGCTATCAGTTCTATTTGGATTATGTGCCAGAAAAAGAGCTACAAATGCTATTGGAAATAAACAAGAAAGGGTTCGAGCTATTTAATGAGATACCTTTGAAAGAACGTCTTGACTACACCATATCATATGATTTTCATATAATGCAAGGCAAAAAACTCAGATTGGTTAACCACCATCTTACTCCTATGATATTGACAAAAGATGGGCATATATGGTTAGCTTTATGTACTATATCCATGTCGGCAAGAACTACCCCTGGTTACATAATAATGAAGAAATCCCATTTCCAGTCATATTATGAATACTCATTAGAAATGCACAAATGGATAAAGAAAGAAGGTATAACGCTGAGCGAGACAGAACGCGATGTATTGATTCTCTCTGCCCAAGGTTATACCATGAATAACATAGCTGACAAACTATGCAAATCCATTGACACTATTAAGGCGTGCAAAAGAGCATTGTTCTCAAAAATGGAAGTTAAAAACATTGCAGAGGCACTGTCATACGTAACCAATTACAAATTGTTTTCACATATAAGTGAGGACAAATAAAATTTAGGGAAAAACTTCACATCTCGTCCAGTTGCTAAATTAAACATAGCATGTACACAGTGCCCTGCAACAATCCATGAGGCTACTGCCAACTGTGGAGGTGGTAATATGTCCACTTCCGTACGATATTTATCTATCACTTTCTCCAACCAAGAGGTTGGCATATTCCAAAATGCCCCATACCTAGATACATATTCTGCCATTTTCAGTTCAAAACCATTCGGATCTTGGGAAATTTCAGAAAGCTGATAACCTTTCGGCTTCACAATCGTGAGGAATCCAGCCCATCCGAAATTGTACGGATGAAGAACAGGAATCATCTTTTCTGAACAAATTCGGTCAAATTCAAACGGTATTCTATCCTTGAAATCCAAAGCATTAATAGCTATATGATGTCCTGAAATAATATTTTCAAGATTCTCCTTATTTATAAATGTATTAAGACATTTTATTTTTGCATTAGGATTAATTTTTAACAATCGTTCACCAAGCGTTTCTGCTTTATATTTGCCAATATCCTCTTTGACATAATTCTGCCTGTTAAGATTACTTTCTTCCACTTTGTCACCATCAACGATAGTTATATTTTCAAATCCAAACCTTAAGGCGCATTCTGCAATGATGCTACCGATTCCAGCACCACCCAACAAAATACGGACTTGACTGATTTTTAGCTGTTCTTCATCTCTAACATAAATACGATTTCTACTATACTTTTCCATTTCTCTAAGTATTAATTATGCAAATATATAGGATGTATCCATATATATTTTGACACAAAAGTGTATTTTTGCTAATTCTATATTTTATTCTACCATCAATTTGACATTAACTAATATTAAAAGAAACGATAAAGTCACCATTTCAAAACAAATCATAATTTTTAAAAGTTCTATAATAAAAGGATTTCTTCCAATTTTGCTACTTCCATATACAAATATCAAATGTAACTAATAGACCTAGAAAATGGATATAAAAGAGAAAAAATGTATCATAAAAAGTCCTCCAAAGCATACACCCCGGAGGACTTTTACGGGCACACATTTTATTTATAATACAGTTTCAAATCATCCGCCGAAATCTCCTTGCCATCCTCGAAGGTCAGCGTCCTACGGTCTATCTCTTTGCCGTCCTTGCGCACAACGACCACCCACTGCATCGGCTCGTTCACTGCCCCGTCATCGCCATCGACCACACCGCCAGAAACGGCAAACTCAATCGCACCGCCTTCAGTGGAAAGCGTAACGGAAGATGCGGCCAGTTCTTCATCGCCGAGAACTGCCGTACCTTTGAATTTCTCCCCCGTATTCTCATTGACAAGTGTCGTGCCGTTTGCCACCACGACCACCGACTTAATATAACTTTGGTATTCACCCGACTGTTGCACCGTAACCTGATACATCGCACCGTCACCCCCTCCGGGTTCATCATCCTTGCTACAACCAACCAAACCGCCAATCACACACAGACATACCGCCATCCGATAAAAAAACTTCTTCATAAGATTAAAATTTAAGTTTATAAATAAATCACGCAACCCAAACCGATATAGTTATTGTTGCGAAGTATGGAATTAAACAACATTTCAAAACGGTATTCAGCGAACAGTGCCACCTTCGGACTGAGCAGCAATTCAGATCTGACACCCACCTCGTAGCCATAGACAAACGCCCGGCTCCGCTCCAAGTACACCAGTTCGCTCTTTGCCTTTGCCCTCTGGTAGCCAATCGTGCCGGAAGCCACCCCCGCCAAAGAGAACTTGCGCCCCTTCAGGAGCCAGTAGGCGAACTCCGGGCCGATGGTTACGGTGTTCGCCCGCACCTGCTCACGGTTCAGGCTGCGGTAGTTCAGGTTCGCCCCCACCTTGAAGGACTTGAACACCCTGCCATAGCCCACCGTACCCTGCACCTGACTTTCGTCCACCACATAACCGAACTTCATGTTCAGATAACCGCTGCCGATATACTGTGCCCTGCAAACGGCAGTCAGGCACAACAGGCAGCCTATAAAAAACAGCTTCTTCATAATATCATGGATTTACTTGTATGGTAATCTGTTTTCTCACGGGCAGCCCATAACGGCTTGAAACGGTAAACTCAATCAGCGTTTCGCCCGTACTCTCCGGCATGAACACCACCAGATTATTGTGTTCAAGTGCCACCCCCTCGTTACGTGTAGCGTCATAGCCGGAAATGAACACCTGCCCCCTGCCCTTGACGAAACGTGCCGAAGCCTTCATGCCGTACTGGTCAGTGGCAAGCATGAGGTTGAACTCCGCACTCTCGGACAGCTTCACCATATCCGGCACGTTCTGGAACTCCACATTCATATCAGGCGTGGAAACCTCCAGCCTCACGCTGTCAGCCCGTGTAACCAGTTCGCTGGCAAGGGACATCTTCAGGCTCATAGCCCCAGCCGTCGTCGGAATGAAGTCAAACGCCAGCTTGCCGTTTGCCTTGTAATCATACTCAAAGGATTCTCCGGGCGTGTATTCGCTGCCATCAACGATAATCACGCCATTGCCCCCCTCGATGTCAAACACCGTCAATAGACGGTCGCCGTTGTCAGCGTCAAGACCGGAAACCGTGAACGTGCAGTTCACCGCCTTGCCCACCGCCGCCGTGCCCCCGTCTATGCTGTTCAATGCAACGGAGAAATCACGGCTAATCAGTTTTAGTTCGTTATCACAGGCTGACAAAGCCAACACAAGCAACAATGCAGAAATAAGACTTCTCATAGGCTCGAATTTTAAAACTTGGTTATTCTGTCAAACAAATCATTCAAATCTACGCCCCTGCTTCTCAGGAAAGCGATATACTTCACCATCACGGGCAGGTTCTCCGACTGCTCGATATTGGAAAGCTGCTGGCGGCTGATACCCATCGTCTCAGCCACGCTTTTAGCGGTCAGTTGCAACCTGATGCGCTCTACCTTCAGTTCATTCGTCAGTTCCATACATGAAATTTATAGGGTTTATCACTCTGTCGTTCTTTATCACCTCGTAATGCAGATGGTTGCCCGTACTCTGTCCGGTGCTACCCACGAAACCTATCACCTCGCCTTTCACGACCACAGCCCCCTTGTGCCTGTAAATACGGGTAAGGTGTGCGTAACGTGTCTTGAACCCGAAGCGGTGGGTAACAACCACCGTCTTGCCATATCCCGGCACATCGCCGGAAAAGGAAACCGTGCCGCTTGCTGTGGCATGAACCGTTGCAGCATATTCGGCTGCCATGTCAAGCCCTGCATGAAAGGCACGTCTGCCGCTTATGGGGTGTACCCGATATCCGAACCTGTCGGATATGCGGTAACTCTCACTTATCGGGGAAACAGACGGTACAAACCTGAAAATATCCTCCTGACGGCTAATGATATGCCACACGGGAGCGACCTGTCTAAAATCTCTTGCCGTCTGCAACACCCCGACCACCAGTGTACGCTTGTCCTGCGCCGCCCCTGTCAGAGCCAGCAGCAAAAGCACACACAGGCTAAATATCCGACACATTCACGATGTCGCCGTTCTCCAAGTCGAAAAGAACGTGGCGACCTCCGTTTTTCTCGTTTATCTCGATGCGGAAAAACTTGTCGTCAGGAATGGTAAACTTGTCAAAGGCAATCACATACTTCATCTTGCCGTTGCCCTCGATGCGCGGCGTATAGTTCTCGGAGAACAAAGCCTGCTGATCGACCTCCTGCGATGCGGTCAGCTTCGCCGTCTTGCGATCGACGATATAATAACGGATATAGTCTATGTCGTATGGCAGACGGCTCCTGTTCTCAATCTCAAACGTAAAGAGCAACAGATTATCGTATATATGCAGGTTATTGAGCGAAAACACGATTCTATTGCGCACGATACCCTTGTTGAAAATCTCCCTCCGTGCATTATACACCCGGTTCATCACATCGTCGCGCTCACCTGCCGGGATGATGTTATCGGTAAGAATGACATTCGCCTGTTTTTCCGGCTTCTTCTCTCCCACCTCATAGACAAAGGCTTCGGGCTTCTCCCGGTAATCCACGTTGAAAGTGAAGAACTTGCCGCTCTCGGTGGCAAACGACACGTTGGTCTGCTTGGGGAACCGCTGCACGTCGCCGCTTCGGGCTATCATGCGGATAATGTTCTCGGTATTCTCCGCCTTGCTCACATGGATGCAGGTATCGCCGTAATCAATGTAAATCACCTTTTCGGGTGCGATAAGGTGCGTCTGTGAAACCTCGTTGATAAACACCGTATCGGGGTTTATGCTTCTCATTTCAGGCAGGAAGTAGTTCGTATGCTCCAGAGTGTCGGCATACGACACATTGAACGAATAGAAGAACCCTCCTTCAGTCGCCACGCTGACGGTTGTCTGCTTGCTAAAACTCTTGCTGTTCGCCTTTATGCGGAGGATATGCGGCACGTTCTCCGGGTTATCCACCGCCACGAAATCAGTAACCGCCTGACTGTACTTCACCGCTGACGGAAAGACAAGGTGTATTGTCTTGGAATAGTTCACGGATATGGGCAGGCTCTCGACCGGACGAATCTGTGCTGTTGCCGACACTGCGGCCAACAGTACCCATATACTCAAATAAAGTGCTTTCATTTTAAATAAAGTTTATAGTTTGACTTCACCGTAACGACAATCCGGTTGTTCTTCTTTCGGAACACGCTCTTTGCCGCATTGCTTACGGCGTTTACGCCTGTACTCAACATATCAGTGCCATAAATGCCCGTATTCAGGTCGCCCACCACCTCGTCGGCAGCTTCCTTGCCCGCCTCTGCCTTGATGTTCAGCGGCACATAGATACCGGGCAGCCCGTCCCTGTCGTACACGGTCTTTTTAAGCTCGTATATGCTGTTGCCCACCCTGACGGATTCAATGCTGATGTTTATCCTGTCCTTTTCGAGTTTGACAAGCCCGAAAAGAGCCGTTCCCTTGCCCAGCACCAGCCCGCCGGGTGTCTGCATCTCCTGAAGCGTAACCAGTTTTATGACACTGCCGGAAGTTATCTTCTGGTCGCCTGAAACCATCGCCTCGATGGTATTGCCCGTGTTCTTCTCCTTGTCGCCGGAAAAGAAACGGCTTTCAGGCTTCGGCTTTTCAGGTTCCTGTCTTTTGGGTTGCACGGGGTTCTTCTTCACGCTGCGCGGCTTCGGCTTCGCTGCCGCCAGACTGTCAGCCCTTTGATTCTCCCTTAGCTGCTGCTGAAGGGCAAGCACTTCGGGGTCTTCGGTGTAAATGCCCTGCGCCCGCTCACGGTACACCTCGTCCGTGAAGCTCTCGTATTCGGGCTTGCCTGTCTGGGACTGCATCATGTCATCAAGCGTGAAGTCGCTCTGCTGCTGCGCACGGAGCGACGTGTCCGCACTCTGCAAGTCTTCTTTTTCATCAGAACCGCCCAAAGCCAGCACAACCGCCAGCACCACCAGCACGAAGATACCCAATGAGGCAAAAAGAATGATTTTTGTCTTTGTCGTCTTATCCATAGGCTTATTCTTTAGGTGTGTCCTGCTCGATGCATACAATCTGCTGCAAGAACTGATTGAAGAAAAAACCCGTTACGTTTTCGGGGAACTGGGGCGTTGTCCTTACCAGTTCGCCGCGCGTGCGGATCAGGAAGCGGAGCTGCTGGCCGGACACGCCATAAACGGTCAGAATGGAAGTAAACTCGACCCGGTACGGCTCATTGCCGCCGGAAATATGCTGCACGCTGTCAATCTCGCATTTATAGACCGCCCCGTTCTGTGCCGCGTCAAAATACGCCTTGTCATTGTAGTATTTCGAGAACACGGCGTTCAGGTCGTTCTTGTTCACATAAAAGGCGGCGTGCGCCTGATTGCGTTTCAGGCTGATGCGGTCAAAGCTGTTGGCGTAACGTGTCGCCTCGGCGCACGTGTTCTTGACCAGTGCCAGAAACAGGGCTTCGGAATCTTCGGCGTGCGTTTTCAGGTATTCGCCGGAACGCTCGACCACGACCACCTTATCCAGTGCCGAAAAATTGACAGTCAGCCCCCATGCCAGCACCAGCACGACCACAAGCAGGGCAAACCCCAAACAAAGTTTGAGGTTTACCGCCCCCTTGCGCTTGGCTTCCGCCAGCGTATCAAAATCTTTCAGAATATCGTCTTTGTTCATAGCTCACGGGAATTAAAAGAGTTCACGACAGTATTTCACGCTTTTGGCAAACAGGAACAGCTTGAACACAAAGGCGAACAGCAGCCCCAGCATGGTGTATTTGTTCTGTCCGCACATGTGCATGACATTCTCGGAAATGATGCCTCCCATCGCATTGGCTATCAGGAACGCCGGAATTGTCATGTAGCACACGAAAAGGTTCTTCAAATAGGCATGGGTGTAATGCCTTGTCTTCTCGTCCAGATAAAGGATTATTGCAATGGGCGTAACAATCTCCAGCAGGATAAGGTACAAGTACCTTGCCGCTGCGAAAAAGAAGAAGATGTACTTCGTGGCATACAGCAGCACGGTATAACCCGCAATATTGATAGGAAGCATGACGACCTCCTGAATCTGCTGCCCGACCCAGTTGTGCCGCCTCTGCACATCTTCGATGTAATCTCTGGTAAAGGTCATAATCGCTTCGTCTATACTCAAATCCACGTCGCTCTGATACCGTTCTATCAGTTCGTCCTGTATGGCTCCCAGTGCCGTTTCGACAATCGTAAAGGCAAACGGGGCGGCCATGATAATGCCGAACACGTAAATGTAGATATAGAACAGCCTGAAGAACTGCTTCATGTCGGCGGGCTTCTCGCCCTCGCTGAAAGCCTCCTTCCAAGCGGTAACAAACTTCTGAATGACGATGATAATCGCGATGAACGAACACAAGGCGATAACGCCCTTGCTCACGTCATTCATCTTTACAGCCTCGTAAGCCTGTATCACGTTATCTATCACTTCCATAGCTAATTGGATTTAAGGGCTGCAATCCGCTTGATTGCATCGTTTACGGTATTGAACCTTGACCGCTCGTCGAGCAGCTTGTCCTGCTGCTCACGGAGTTTCTTGTCGAGGTCGATAATAATCTTCAGCCGCTCGCCGTCCGTCATTTTCATTTCGGGAGAAATGACGGTTCGCAACAGGTCGAATGAGGTAACGCTCTCGTCCATTATCTCGTTGATTACCTTTGTATAGGCGGCATACCCTTCAGGCGTATAGACATCGGAACGGGAGCACTCGGTCGCCGACAGCTTCAACATTTCGCCCTGCAATTTCAGCACGTTCAGCACCATCTTGGAGTTCTTGATAACCCCGCTTACCTGCCTGTACAAGTCCAGACTTTCGGTCAGGATATTGCGGGACTTATCCAGCACCTCGAACTGTTCATACGCCTGTTTAAGCTCTTTCGCCCACGTGATCTGCGAAAGCTGCGTCAGTGCCGGGTCGGAAACCACCCACTGGGCAGACACATGATTCACACACAGGCACACCACCATCAAACTACATAGCAAAATCCGTTTCATAATCATTCCGTTTTAATTGTTTATACTGCTCGATAGCCGTTTCAAGGCTGCCGACTTCTCTGTAAATCTCCTGTAACCTGTTCCATTTCTCGCCGTCGGTCTGGAACGCCAGCAGCTTTTCGGGCGAGAGTTCCAGCCGCACCACCGTAGCGTAGTTATCCATGAAACGGAGGAATATCTCGGAGTACGGGTGTATGCCCGAAAAGTCGTTGCGGATGGACTTCATCAGGTTAATATGGCTCCTGTTCTTGATATGGAACGCCTCGACGGTCTGGTCGTACACAATCTCATTGGCCGGAAGCACATAGAGAAGCTGCGTATTGGCAATGATACCTTTGGTATATTCATTGTCGGGAAGCTGCGCCATCGACTGCACAATCGTGCCGACCGCCCCGTTCTCCTTACGGAGCTTCTGGTAACAGAAAGCGACGGTGGAATGGATGTCCGCACCCGAAAACGTGTCCCTGATGGACTGGCTTTCGGCGTATTCGTCAAAAATGAGCATACCCCGCACCGACCTGTCGGAAAGAATCTTGTTCTCTATCGTATCAAAGAGAATCGTCATAATCACGGAGATAAGGAAAGGGTCTTTCTTTATCTTCGTCAGCTCGAACACGATAAAATCACGGTTGTGCAACTCGTTCTCCAGCAGAGAGTGTCGGCACACATTCTCATAGAACCCGCCGGGCATGAACTCGGAGCATACATGGAGAAAGCTGTCGATGTCGAAATACTCAGGAAGGATGTTCAGCCTGTCATACAGGCTGTGCCCCTGTTGGGCCACATATCCGTAAAAGTCGGGGAAGGAATGGCCGTCTGCCCTATCCTCGTAATACTGACGGATAATCTTTGTAAGGGAAACGACCTGTTTTGTGTCTTCCATAATGCTTTTGGTGCGCCAGAACTTCAGCACAAGGTTTACGAGCGTCTTTATCTTCTCGTTGTCGGGCTGCCCTCCTGCCGTATAGAAAGGGTTTATGCCCAGCGGTGAAGTGCCGTCATAATCAATATGCAGCGACTTGTCGGCGTAAAGCTGCGTAAGCTGGTAGAAGCTCTTGCCGAACTCGACCACAATCAGCTTGTAGTTCTGTTCGATGCACTGCTGGATGATATTCTGCGTAACCACCGACTTGCCGCCTCCGGTGCTTGCCGCCACAATCATGTTGCGTGCCGGTATGCGCTTCTTCGCCGCATCCCAAATATCCTTGCGGATAGGTGTCTGGAACAGGCGTTCATTAAAGAGAATGCCCTCCTTGTCATTCTTGAACGTGGAATAATTGATGCTCATGCATAGGGAGGAATGAAGGTCGGAAAGAAACAGATAATCCGTATCGAGGCAGTTCTCACGCCCGATTACGGAGCCAATAAAAATATTATACAGCCCTTCGTAAGAAGGCACATAATATTTAAACCCGGCATTGGTGAAAGCCGTCTTCACCTGTTCGACGCAACGGTCAAGAACCGCATCTTCATCTTCGAGCAAAAGGATGTTGAAATGCGTCTTACACAGCACGTTTTCTTCATTGATAATCTCCTGCTCATACGCGGAAAGCCCCTCATAGCGGCTTTTAATGGACTTGTCAAACTCCCTGTACCGCCCGAACAGCTTCACGCGCTCCGCCAGTTCCTCACGGTAACTGTTCCCGGCAAACCTCCATATCTGATTAACCACATGCGAGCAGGGCAGGTGTACGCCCAGCCTTTCGAGCATGGACATATACAGGCAACTGTTCGCCTCCTGCAAAGTGGTATCCGTAACGTATGTTTTCATCCGGTCAGGCAGATACCTTTCATCACATACGGAGAAGAACACGCCCCGCTTCTGCCCGATGCGGATCATGTCGGCACACTGGATGTCCCGCAGCCCCTCGTCGTCATGGAAACCGTTCACATAACGGAAAAGGTGCTGTTTCAGTTCGGACACATTCAGCGGCCTTATCTGTGTGCCCCTGATGTTCCGGATAATGGAAACCGCACTATCGACCGCCTCCAGAAAGCCGGAAAGCCTGTCGCGGTCAGCCTTCGCCATCTTCTCACGGTACGCCATCGGGTTTGCCTGATACGCTTTCTCCAGACTTGCCAGCGAGGAAAGCGTAAAGGAGAGTATGCAGAAATGGTGCAGGTATTCCCTGCCTTCGAAATACCGTCTTTCGGCTTTCTGTATATAGCTGTCGCCCTCAATCACATAGTCGGACTTGAACTTGCGGCGCAAGAAAACGTCCTGCTTGTGAATGAAGCCGTCGCGCACATAGCGGAACGCCCGGAAAAACTCGCCATGCCTCTGTTCCAAGTCGGAGGTGTCAAGCGAATACGCTTCGGGAAGCTCCATCAGATAAGCGACGGACACGTCGCCGGATTTGGTAAGAATGGCAGAACCTACCGTATCAAGGATACAATAAGCCTGTGAAGCCGTAATTTTCATAAGCCTTTGATTTAAAGGCTGTGCAGCAAGTCTTTATTGGATATGACGAATACCTGCCTTCTGAATTTTCTGAACCTGCGCACCATCGAGAGGTTGATAAACAGCACCCGCAAGAACACGGAGAGCAGCGCACAGACCACCAGTGCGACGATAAATGCCAAGAAAGAGCCTTCTCCGCTCATGGCGTTTGTCAGAAAGCCGACAGAAAAAAGAACCAGCACAGCCAAGATGATACAATAAACGAGAAAGAACTTCGTACTCATGCCGTGTACTTTCAAAGGGGTTTCCAGCCCCTTGCGCACCGGAAAATCCATCACAGGGACATTTTTAGTTTACTGTTCACAAGGGCTATGACTGCGGCGATGATAGCCAGCCCGATGATGATATAGCCGACCACCCAAAGAAGATTGACGATACCCTCCTTGCGTGTGCCCTGTCCGTCTCGGTCAATAATCTTGTCGTAGTTCATCACTACCCCGATACCCACGCCGACTATCAGAAGCATGGCAATCACAGGAACGGCATACTCGCTAAGGAAAGAATTTACTTCGGTTTTCAAACCACCGCTGATTTGCAGGATTACGGTCAGAACTGTGTTCATAAGGATTTTATTTTATAGATTAGTATTCAGGCTATTCTTACTCGCACATAAAATACCCCGCCAGCCATGAAGTTATCAAAAACCGAAAGTGTACTTATAAAAACATACTCTACAAAAACCGCTCCAAAGAAACTTTGTTCAAGCATATTTTACTTAATAAACTAATATACAACATATTAAAAGGAAACTATACAAAAAGCAAAAGTGTGGATTCATGCCCCAACATCCACACTTCTGCCCAACTGTTTCCCCACATTCCACACCTGTAATTTTTGTCCTTCATAATATGACAAATAAATTGCTCTTTTGTATTCCTTTAGAGAAGGAACACAAAACCTCGCTAAAGGCAATTAAAGTATTTATAAACAAAAAAACACGACACAATGAAAAAAATACTCCATTTATTGCCTGAATTAGGATTCCACATTATTGAAGCGTATAATAACTATGAATCATGTGATTATTTTACTATGTTATACAATCTATTTAAAGGAATCAATCTACTTATCAATGTAATAGAATTATTACATAAAAACAGATAAATCAGACCACCTTCTGCAAGTCCCTGATTATCCTGTTATAATTCTCGTCAATATCAGACGGAAGGACTGCCCGGACAATGGGCAAGGGTTCTTCCGTCTGGGCATACATCTTGAAGCGCAAATGGAAATTCGGCATATTGGAATGTGCCGCACTGCCCACGAACTCGCCGGGCTTCAGGGAAGTAAAGAAACTGCTTTCGTACACTTCCTCTTTCTGCATGGAAACGGTGCGGCTGCGGTTCGAGCCACCCCGCCCGCTCCCGGTGGTGCGGGAAACCTTCTTCTTCTCCTGTTTGCCGAACACCAGCGGATAGTTTTTCAGGGCTTCCACGTCTTTGGTACGCCCGAAAAACACATTGCCGAAATTCGCCTCCAGACTGCTGCGGTCATACTTGCCGTACAGCTTCTCAATCTTCGCCGAGGATTGCGTAAGCACAAGGAAGGCACACAGGTATTCACGGAGAACTGACGGCATTTTCTCGAAATCGGCAATCCTGAAGGTGGTCGCTTCGTCAAGGACATAGACAAAGGGAATCCTATTCGCCATCGTGAAACGCCGTGAACTGATGGAAAGCATAAGCGATATGATGGGAGAGATAAGGCTCTCAATCTGGAACGAATTGGCAACGGATATAAGTTTCGGGTTGGCGGGGTCAAGTAAATTATACTCAAAGTCATTGCCCGTCAGGACATAGCTAATCTCCTTGTTGTTCGCCAATATACCCAGATTACGGGTAAGCGAACTCAAATAGGACGCCTGTGTCTTGGGACTGTCGGCAGCATCGAGAAACCCCTTTGCCAATGCCCGGCTCTGGTGGCTGCCGTTCAGGAACTCCGTAATGCGATCCGCTCCGGCGGAACACACGTAATTGACGATATGCGGTATCGTGCAATACTGGGGGAAATCACGGTAAAAGCGGATAGACACGCCCCACATGATACCCAGCGCACCGCCGAACCATTCATCCTTTTTGCTGTCCTTTTCCATGTACGCTGTCAGCAGGTCGCTAATAAGCTGCAAGAAAAGGCTCTCATTACCCACCACAGCGGGAGCTATCGGATTGGTACGGTACGTGCGCTCCATATCGACAAAGGAAATATAATAGAACTTATACGGATATCCATGCTTTTTTACAAGGTTGTACGCCGTGCGTGTCAGGTCGAAATCCTTGTAATCATAGATAAACCCGGCAAAGCGGCTTTTGACAAACTGCTCCAGCAGGGGCTTGCCGATTGATTTGGTCTTGCCGGATTCAGCCCCACCATAGACAAGAAAGCCGTTGAAAGGGTTGCCGAATGTGATACGTCGGCCACCGTCGGCGAACAGTTCAAAACGGTATGTGCCATCCTGCTTCTTTTTCTTGTCCGTGCCGGGCAGGAGAAGCACGGTAACAATCACAAGGGCGAGTGCCGCGATTGCAATAACGACATACATCATCATAAGCTATAATTCTTTAAATGGATTCAGGAACCTGCCGATTTGTCTAACCAGCATCATCTTGACGTTGGCCGGGTTCTTAGCCAAGCTGACGGCAGTCTTCACTTTCCCGGCGATCATGCGCTCAGTCCTGAAGCTGTCGCCCAGTATTTCGTTCATCAGCTTCTGTTTGACCGTACCCCCCAAAATGCCGACCGACCTGTCCGCTGCCGTGCGGCTGCTGCGCTGGCGTTCACGTCCGGCATTGTCTTTCGCATACCCGGTAAACGCCAGCAGGTCGCGTCTGTCAATGGAAAAGGACGTATCGCCTCTGGTATAGGTATAGTTGCCGGATTCGTCGCGGCTGACGGTATAGCCCCTCTCCCTCATAGCCTTGTTTATCTGCCGGACAGTACGGTATTCGGGATTCTCCAGACACGCCCTCAAATCGTCATTGCGCACGGCATAGGCGTGCTTGAAACGGTCTATCAGTGCGATGTCATTCTCAAAAGCGTATTTGCGGATTGACGAAATCGGCACATAGGTTTTTGTCTGTTCGTCAAACAGCACATCGTAGGAAACCTCTTTCAGCACCTTCACGTAACGGGGTTTCTGCCCGTCGTCCAGTGGCTGGGCTGAAGAACCGCCATCTGCCCCCGATACGCCGTTTTCAAGTTCTTCAGCCATCACACGGGTATCTTCTCCGACTTCTTCCAACGGTATCTTCTGATAGGTCTTGAAAGATATGTTTTGCGCCTTCAGGCCGTTTTCACGATAGGAAACGCCCTCCTGCCTGTACTTATACAGGTTGAAACGCCCGATAATGTCCTCCATGTGTGCGCCCTCCAGTTTCGGGTCGGCAAACTTTGCCAAATCCTTATGGCGTATGCTTACACGCTGCGCATCACTGGAAAACGTATGTATGCCCTTGCGAACCTGATGTTCATAGCCCTGCTCCTTCATGGCGACGACTATCTGATTGGCCGAAGTGAACCGATATTCGGTAAGCAGCCTTTTTAGGTCGGTGTTCCTGACCTTGGAAAGCACGTCTTCGGCTGTCGGCTCGGTCTTTACCAGATTTATTTTGTTCTCATAGGCATACTGCCGGACAGTGGCGAAAGAAACGGTTACCCTGTTCTGCTCGTCATAGACCACCTTATAAGCAACCTCCTTTAACTTCTTGTCCTGCTGTTCTTCTCCCTCCTTCACATAGGTAGAGAAAGAAATATCCCTGACCTGCAATCCGTTTTCATGGTAGCCTGCCGGATTCGCCTCGTAACGTGTCAAGTCGAACCGCTCGGCAATGCTGCGCATCTGCGCATCGGAAAGAGGCCGCTCAAAAGCTTTCAGTTCCTTGTGCGCCACCTGAAAGGAAGTTCCGTCCTTAGAAAAGGTGTGTACGCCCCGGCGTACCTCATGCCCATAGCCCAGCCCTTTCATGGCGGCGACTATCTGATTGGCAGCGGTAAACTGCTGCTGCCCGAGCAAAGCCTTCAAATCAGGATTGCGCACCGTATCAGGAACAGAAGGGGGCACATAACAGTCTGCCTCTGCCGCCTGATATTGGAAATCCTCGTTAAAACGCTCCTGCACCCGGATTTTCCAGTTCTCGTGCGAGAACCCCCTTCTTACCGTACCCCTTCCCTCCAGTTCCCAAGAGTTCCCGGCAGACTTGGCCGCCGGAGAAAGTTTCACTTTCCCGTCAAGGCTCTTGCGTGAAACAACCACATGGACGTGCAGGTTCAGCCCCGGCTTCACCTCCCCTATCTTCGCCATGCCCTTTTTCACTTCCTCGTCGGTCGGACTGTAAGACCTTTTGGTTTCGATTTTGGCATAATACAGCAGGTCGCCGCCGCTGCGCACACTTTCCCTCTGGAAGTTGGCCGCGTATTCATCCATCGCCGAGCGTGTGAAACGCTCCAGCTTACGGAAAACCGCCTGCCGTTCTTCCGGGGTCAGTTCTTCAAGGCTCCCGACCTCCCGTCCGATCAGGTGTATCTGTTCGGACCGGGAAGGATTCAGGGAAAGCATATAGAACTTGGCATCGTTGGCCGAGAGCTTGCTCCTGTTCGCGTCAATGTCGCCAATGACCTTTTCGGGGCTGACCTCCTGCTCCGTATGGGAGAAGAAGGACAGCCCGTCGCCGGATTCCTTCTGCAAATAGCGCACAAGGTCGTGGCAGCTTCCGGTATTTCCGCTCTGCACGTCTTCAGGCGGGTGTACTTTGGCAAACATAGGCTACGCTTTCAGTTCTTCCTTTAACCTCTTAATCCACAAGTCAAACGTATTGCGGTCTATCTCATAGGCTGCATCATTGAAGGTCTGCACCTTTTTCATGCCGTCGATGCGCTCGACCACTTCCAACAGTTTACGCACATTGACCTCCTGCCCGTTATCGGGGTGTCTGCGCACGCTTTCAAGTTCGGTTTGCAGCCCTTGAACCTGCTCCCTGTAACGGGAAAGTGCCTTCTCCTGCTCTTTCGCCCGTTCCAGAAGCTCCTGCACCTGAGAAATATGCATAAATTCGTCAGAATTATGCAGGTTTTCCGTATCCGACTGCATAGGAAACAGCCGGGAAACCATCTGCTCGATGTTCTTCAATTTGGCATTAGTCGCCTTTTCGATGCCCCTCACGACCTCTATCACACGGCTTGCCTGTTCTTTGACCGCCACTGCCGGAGAAACGATTTTAGACTGGGGCGTGATGCCTGTCGTTTCAAAATAGAGCAACATATCGGAGATAAAAGTATCGTGCGATTTGTTGGCTTTAAGCATATCAAGTCTGTATCTTGTACTGTCTTTAATGCGGATGGAAGTATCTTTACCTGTTGTCGCCATAAGCCGGATGTATAGGAGTTTGCATACAAAAATATCGCCAACAAGTTACTAATTACCAATCAATTATGCAAATTTTGTATGCAAAATGTATGCAATCTGCATACATGGAAAATCGTAAGTGTCTGATAACAAGGAAATTTAAAAAGTATCATTGGGGTTTGCCCAATGACTGCTTGCTCACTTCGGCAAGCCTCGTTTTCTCACTCCTCGCTCCGCTCGTCGTTCCCCTGACCGCTCCGTAAACTTCGCTCCGATAGCCACAGAAATGCACACCCCACGCGCCTAAAAAAATGTGCATTGCCGCCAACGGAAATCCTTTCGGATTCCGTAAAAATTAATAGAGAAAAACTGATTTTTACATAATTTAACACGTAGAAAAATTGCCTTCCTAAAACAAGAAAAACAAGCAGAATCTTCATTCACCAGAAAACGCATATTTATTCATTCAGGAAAACCTGATGCACATTTTTCGCCCTCCGCATGGTCGTAAAAAAGGAAAAAACCGTATGCTGTGTGTGTTTTAGTTGTTTTATTTTTGTTTTATAGTTGTTTATTTGTCGTCGATTGTAATTCATTGAAAAACAATCTACTATCACAACAAATACCACCATTTTGAGGACGCTTGTACCACCATTTTGAGGACGCTTGTACCACCATTTTGAGGATAACATACCATCAAATTGAGGACGCTTGTACCACCATTTTGAGGATGGAGAAAATAAATAGTACCACAAATAAAAAAAGAAGAGGTATTAACTTATATTAGCAATTCATCTGACTTAAAATGCTGATTTTTAAATCAATGATGGACAAACACAAACTAATCCTCAAAATAGTGGTATATGCCACCATATCCAAGCAAAGCATATTCAACAAAAGAAAAACATCATCAATATAGTAATCAAATATTTTACATATCTAAAAATCAGCATTGCTAAAACAAACAAGCATTAATTTCCTATGGTTTTGAGGTATTTTCAATCTGCAATAATAATATAAAATATTATTATATATATCACTAATATTCAGCGTATTATAAACGGACACACAAGTTTGGACAGGACTTTAATTCCTACCTTTTTTGAGGTATCTATTTTACATTCTTATTATTGATAATCAATTATTTATCAATAATAAGAATGTCATTTCCCTTATTTCTCAAATACCACCATTTTGAGGATTTATAGGAAATCACTTATGATAGTATAAATACCATCCATTAGTTGCACAAGTGGTATTTAATACATATATT
>ERZ1024483.227-NODE-227-length-17188-cov-9.764314_pt1 | contig 17188 bp, 8 predicted proteins | sample MGYA00520799_ERZ1024483 | MGnify/ENA primary metagenome ERZ1024483 (study PRJEB33242, sample SAMEA3444315) | Homo sapiens | biome: Host associated; feature: Gastrointestinal tract; material: Stool | place: Uganda | collected 2011-01-01 ...
CGCCGCGCTCGTTGCTCACCTTCGGCGTCAGTCCAGCCACGAGGTTGTGCTGCAGGTGCGCAAGAAGAAGCACAGCTACTGCGAGGCGGAAGTAATACGTTTCATAAAGAAGAGCGAGGTACGCACAGAGCCGATGTGCGAGCATTTCGGCATCTGCGGCGGATGCAAATGGCAGAACCTGCCCTACGAGGAGCAGCTGAAGGCTAAGCAGAAGCAGGTGTTCGACCAGCTCACACGCATCGGAAAGATAGACCTGCCGGAGTTCATGCCTATCATGGGCTCGGTACACATCAAGGAATACCGCAACAAGCTGGAGTTCGGCTGCTGCAACAAGCGCTGGCTCACACGCGAGCCGATTGCCGAGGGCACGCAGTTCGACAACATGAACGGCATCGGTTTCCACATCACCGGAGCCTTTGACAAGATTCTGCCTATCGAGAAGTGCTGGCTCATGGACGACCTGCACAACAAGATTCGCAACGCCATTCGCGACTATGCCTTCTCTACCGGCATGACCTTCTTCGACCTCAGACAGCAGCACGGACTGCTGCGCGACATCATGATTCGCAACTCGAACACGGGCGAATGGATGGTGCTCATACAGTTCCACTACGACGAGGAGGGCGACGAGCAGCGCGCCAAGGCGTTGCTGCAGCACATCGCCGACAAGTTCCCGGAGATAACATCGCTCATGTATGTAGACAACCAGAAGTGCAACGACACGTTCGGCGACCTCGACCTCTCGGTGTTCAAGGGCAACGACCATATCTTCGAGACAATGGAGGACCTGCGCTTCAAGGTTGGTCCGAAGAGTTTCTACCAGACAAATACGGAGCAGGCTTACCACCTCTACTCGGTAGCACGCAACTTCGCCAAGCTCACCGGCGACGAACTGGTGTACGACCTCTATACCGGTACGGGCACCATTGCCAACTTCGTGGCACGTCAGGCGCGCGAGGTTATCGGCATCGAGTACGTTCCTGAGGCTATTGAGGACGCAAAGGTGAACTCTGAGGTGAACAACATCAGCAACACGAAGTTCTACGCCGGCGACATGAAGGATATTCTCAACGACGAGTTCATCGAGAAGCACGGTCGACCCGACGTAATCATTACCGACCCGCCACGCGCCGGTATGCATCAGGACGTGATAGACACCATCCTGCGCGCTCACCCGAAGCGCATCGTCTACGTCAGCTGCAACCCCTCTACGCAGGCACGCGACCTGCAGGCGCTCGATGTGGCTTACAAGGTGATGGCGGTGCAGCCGGTGGACATGTTCCCGCATACGCCGCACGTGGAGAACGTAGTTCTTTTGGAAGAAAAGCCGTAGGTTTTTCTTCCAAAAGAACAATTTTGAATTGTGAGTTTTGAGTTTTGAATTGTCGGCTGCGCCGATTAGGAATTATTCAATTTGGAATTTTGAATTCACAACTCTCTACTCAAAATTCATAAACTCAAAATTGCCGAAGGCAACAATTCAAAACTCAAAACTCAAAACTCAAAATTTATAATGAAAAGAATTGCAACTCTCGCACTCTCCGCTCTCGCTTTCGGCAGTGTATCAGCACAAGAGAAAGAAGCGAAGTTGAAAGTGCTCAGCGACATCAAGTTCAGTGGTTACATCATGTCGCAGTATCAGTACAGCGACAAGGAAAGCAACAAGGGCGAAAAGGATATCAACTCGTTCAACATACGCATGGTGCGTATGGCGCTCGAAGGACGTGTGGCAGGCGACTTCTACTGGAAGGCTCAGCTGCAGGTGAACGGCAACACATCCAACCTCACCGTGTCGCCACGTATGGTGGACGCCTTCGCCGAGTGGCAGAAGTACGACGCGTTCAAGGTGAAGGCAGGTCAGTTCAAGCGCCCGTTCACCTTCGAGAACCCTATGCACCCCGTTACGCAGGGCTTCATGAGCTACTCGCAGAACGTGCTTAAGCTCGCCGGCTTCAGCGACCGCAACGGCGAACACTCAAGCAACGGACGCGACATCGGCGTGCAGCTGCAGGGCGATCTGCTCAAGGCTAACGACGGACACCACTACCTGCACTATCAGGTGGGCGTGTTCAACGGTCAGGGCACTAACATGAAGGATGTAGACCAGCGCAAGGACGTAATAGGCGGCGTATGGGTGGCTCCCGTAAAGGGTCTGCGCATCGGTGCGTTCGGCTGGACCGGTTCGTATGCTCGCAAGGGCACATGGACTGAGGTAGACGCTAACGGCGTGGAGCAGAAAAAGGACGGCGTGCGCTCGCTCGAGAAGAACCGCTATGCCATCAGCGCCGAGTATGCCGCTCACGACTGGACCGTGCGTTCGGAGTATATCCACAGTCAGGGCTACGGCTTCAAGACATCTAACACTTCGGGCAAAGAGACCGACTGCACTATCAACTACGCTGCAGGCGACAAGGCTGACGGCTTCTACGCGCTCATGATTGCGCCGGTTGTAAGCAAGAAGCTCTACGCAAAGGCTCGCTACGACCTCTACCGTCCGCAGGCTAACTGGCACACATCGAAGACTCAGTATGAGATCGGTGCCAACTACTGGATTGGCAAGCACGTGATGGTGGCAGCCGAGTACGCTCGCGTAAACGACCGCAGCCTCAACAAGTCGAACTACAACATGTTCGACATGGAGCTCGACGTGAAGTTCTAAATGCTTCCACATCCTTAAACCCTTTTCTTGATTTGTCATACAATTTTAAACATACTCTTATACAATGCAGAAACATACACACAAGCACAGCCGCAGACACCACCGCGACGAGATAGACATCTTCCGCGAGAACAATCTGCGCGCTATACACAAAAGGAAGCAGTACGCACGAATAATGTTCGTCGTGGTGTCGATACTCGCCGCTCTCATGCTGGTGCTGGTATACGCTGCCTACTTCCTCGACAAATGAAAACATCACCCTGTATAACTTTTAAAAACTGACACTACAAAGATGACAAACAAATCATTAGCAGCCCTCTTCTTCGGCTGCATCCTTACCGCTTCTGCCGCTTCTGCGCAGTCGCTGCTCCCCAAGCCGCAGTCGTTCGTTGCGGGCAAGGGCGCATTCAGCACTACCGCAAAGCTGAAGGTTGTCAACAAGGTTGGCGCCGAGGCAGAGAACATCTACTCGAAGCAGTTCACAGCCAACACCGCAGACGACGCTCGTCAGGTGGTGCGCTTCACACGTCTCGACGGTGCTTCGTCGCCCGAGGCTTACCACCTTCATGTCACTAAGGACACGCTGCTCATCAGCGCCGCTTCTGCCGACGGCTTCCGCTTCGCTTGGCAGACCGTAAACCAGCTGAAGCAGAAGAACGCCATCCAGGCATGCGACGTCGTTGACGCTCCGGCTTTCAAGTGGCGCTCGCTCATGCTCGACGTATCGCGCCACTTCCAGCCCGTTTCCTTCCTCAAGAAGCAAATTGACGTGATGTCGCAGTACAAGTTCAACCGTCTCCACCTCCACCTCACCGACGCTGCCGGATGGCGCATCGAGATTAAGCGCTACCCGCGTCTCACCAGCCTCGCTGCGTGGCGCGAAGGAAAGACCTGGAAGGAGTGGAGCAAGCTCGGATGCAAGTACAAGCACGAAGGCGAAGAGGGCGCATACGGCGGTTACTACACTCAGGACGAGCTGCGCGACCTCGTACGCTACGCTGCTGAGCGTGGCATCACTATCGTGCCCGAAATAGAGATGCCTGGACACTCGGCAGAGGTGCTCACCGCTTATCCCGAACTCTCTTGCACACACGAACCGTACAAGCAGATGGACTTCTGCCCGGGCAGCGTGGCTACATACGACTTCCTCGAGAACGTGCTGAAGGAGGTGATGGACATCTTCCCGTCTAAGTACATCCACGTAGGTGGCGACGAAGCTGACAAGGCTTCTTGGCCTTCTTGTCCGCTCTGCCAGCAGAAGATGAAGGAGCTCGGCACAGACAAGGACGGTCTGCAGGCGCACCTCATCGCTCACTTCGGCAAGTTCCTCACCGAACACGGACGCCAGCTCGTAGGTTGGGACGAAGTGATTGCGGGCAACCTCGCCCAGAACACCACCGTAATGGTTTGGCGCGGTCTCGAAAAGGCGCAGGAGGCTATCGACCACGGCTACGACGTAGTGCTCTCGCCCAGCGGCTACTGGTATCTCGACTACTATCAGGACGCTCCCGACACTCAGCCCGAGGCTATCGGCGGTTTCCTTCCGCTCGAGAAGGTATACAGCTATGTGCCTGGCGGCACTCTGCCCGAGGATGTTCGCAACAAGATCACCGGTGTGCAGGCTAACCTCTGGACCGAATACGTGCCTACAGCAGAGCATGTAGAGTATATGCTCTATCCGCGTGCTCTGGCTATCGCCGAGATAGGATGGAACGGCACAAAGACAAAGAACTACCCCGAGTTCCGCAAGCGTGCCATAGTAGAGTGTGAGCGTCTCCACAAGCAGGGCGTCAACACCTTCGACCTCAAGAAGGAGCGCGGCGAACGCCCAGAGTCGTTCAAGACTACCAAGCACAAGGCGCTTGGTTGCAACATCACCTTCAACCACCGCTACGAGGACAAGTACAAGGCGCAGGGCGACAAGACTCTCGTAGACGGACAGCACGGCGGATGGACATACGGCGACCAGAAATGGCAGGGCTTCCTCGGCAACAAGGGCTACTGTCTCGACCTCACCATCGACCTCGGCAAGGTGCAGAAGATTTCGTCTGTGGCTGCCGACTTCATGCAGGCATACGGTGCATGGGTGTTCTTCCCGTCTGAGTACAAGATTTCGTTCAGCGAGGACGGCAAGAACTTCAAGGAGGTATACAGCAAGTCTACTCCCGTTGACCGCGACATACAGCTCGGCTTCCGCAACTTCGCATGGAAGGGCAAAGCCAGCACACGCTATATCCGCGTGCAGGGCAGCACTACCGAGGACGGTGGATGGCTCTTCACCGACGAAATCGTCGTGAAGTAATACACCTACTCGGCATATAGTCTGTTTAATCAGATTTCTACGCAATAAAACAAAATCCGCTTAATCAGCTTAATCCGTTGTTTTTCTATTTATACAACGTTTTAAGCAGATTAAGCGGATTTTTCATTTAGTTGTGCAATCCTCTTAAACAGAATATTTACGCTATCCAACGGATTTCTATCCCCCTAATCAAAAAAAATCTTAAAATCTTTTTACTTTTTCACCTTTTTATTCTTTTACGTTCATTTTTTCGCTATATTTGCCACAACCAAACACAAAAACAACATACTAAAAACCCGAACCACTATGAAAACAGTTAAAATAGGAATGCGCGACGCCGCAGTAAAGACCATCCAAACCGAACTCAACCGTATAGGTAACAAGCTCACCGCTGACGGAGCATTCGGCCCCGGCACACTCGCCGCTGTAAAGGCATTCCAGCAAAGTCTACAACTCACACCCGACGGCATCGTCGGCTACTCTACATGGCAGGCGCTCTTCTTCCATCAGCGTCCGGCAGCCGCACGCCTCACTGAAGACGACTTCCGATTAGCCGCTCTCCTACTCGACTGCGAGACAGCAGCGCTCAAGTCGGTGCAGAAAGTGGAGACAGCCGGACGCGGAGGATTCCTCGCCGCAGGCAAGCCGCAGCTACTCTTCGAAGGTCATATCTTCTGGCGACAGCTGCAGTTGCGCAAAATAGATCCTGCCAAATACCAGGCTGCAAACGCCTCCATACTCTACCCGAAGTGGACAAAGACCCACTACAAAGGTGGCATAGGCGAATACGCACGCCTTGAGCAGGCACGCAAGATAAACGCTGACGCAGCCAACGCTTCGGCAAGTTGGGGAATGTTCCAGATTATGGGCTTCCAGTATCAGCTCTGCGGATTCAAAACCGTAGCGCAGTTCGTAAACGCTATGTGCCAAAGTGAACGCAGCCAGTTGCTCGCCTTCTGCCGATTCATAACAAAGAACCCACAGATGCACGCCGCACTACAAGCAAAGAAGTGGGCTACCTTCGCACGTCTATACAACGGAAGCGAGTACGCAAAAAACCAGTACGACACAAAACTACTCGCCGCCTACAAGGCGTTCACAGCTAAGAAATAAACAAAAAAAACTTAAACACCCCTATACATTATTGTATAAGTAACTGTTTGAAAATCACCTATAAAGGTACAAAACATTTATGAGACCACCAACTTTTTACAGACTATTTCTTATCCCGAACTGGGGTTTATAAATAAATTAGATAACTTACTTAGTCGAAAGATTTAGCATAAGATTTAGCATGATTTTTATCCTTTGCTCTACCAACTGAGATTTGGCACCAACTGTATATACACAAAAAGGGAGTGTGTAAAAATGGGAGTTCTTGCTAAGCATGGATACGTTCTCTTGTGTTCTGCTATAATTTTGTTTTCTTCGTTTATTGGCTCTTTTCTTCTCTCTGTAAATGCACATATAGCAAATATACTTGGTTATAAGGGCGTTTAGGCTACTTTTTTGAGGTTCAATTGGGTATTTTTCAAGTATTATTACTATATTTGCGTTACAAATCAAAGTATTGTAATTCACAAGCAAATCAAAACGTATGGAATCGCAAAAGATTAACAGGCTAAAAGTCGTGTTAGTTGAGAATGGCAAGACTGGGAAATAGTTGGCAGAACTGGTTGGAAAGAACGAAGCGATCGTTTCCCGATGGTGTTCCACACAAGATGCAACCCTCTCTTGATATGCTTGTGAAAATTGCAGCACTTTTGAATATGGAACCTCGCCAATTTATCAATGGCGGCAATAATGATTGAATAAGATAAAGTACCTGTTAACTATACGATATTCTGTATTATATAATGATAACCAAGGACAACATAAAGAAGTTGCTTTCTGCTTTGAACTTTGAGCAGGATGGCGATATGTTCACAAAATCATATGAAAGTGTACGCTCTCTTCTAAAGGTAGATGTGAGGAACGAACATTTCTATTACAAAGAGATTGGTATAACAGTAGGCCGTGAGACAACAAGTAATTTTTCTGAGCCAGAGAATTTTGTTGTTTTCGAGTGTATTGATCGCCTACTTACGATGGGATACAAGCCTGAGCATATAGAATTAGAACCTGCATGGAAACTCGGACATACGCAAAAAGGAGGCTATGCTGATATTTGGATACGTACCCATAATAGCCTATCAGGCGAAATCGCCTCTGACAAAGAGTCTTTGTTAATAATCGAGTGCAAGAAACCTGATGAATTTGACGGAGCTTGGCGAGATACTCTAGATGATGGAGCACAGTTATTCAGTTACTTTCAGCAGGAACAAGCGACTAAGTTTCTATGTCTATACACATCTGACTTTGATGGAGACGGGACAAAGCCTGAATATTATCTGATTAACGTGCAAGATAACGAAGAATTGTTGAAAAACAACTCAGAACTGCTTACCTATAAAGAAGCAAAGAACAACAAGCAACTGTTCCGTGTATGGCATGACACTTATCAATGCGATGCCGCTACACGAGGGTTGTTTGAACCTGACATTCAGCCTTACATTATCGGTAAAAACAAATTTTCTGTCAAGGATCTTGTCTCAATAAACAACGAGGAGATAAAAAAGAAATATAACGAGTTTGCCACAATTCTTCGCCGACACAATGTTGGAGCAAAGGAGAATGCTTTTGACAAACTTGTCAATCTGTTCCTTGCAAAAGTAGTTGACGAAACGAACAATCCGGACGACCTGCATTTCTATTGGAAAGGTGCAGCCTATGATGATGATTTCTCTTTGCAAGACCGCTTGCAGAGACTTTATCGAGATGGAATGGAGAAATTCTTGAACGAGACTGTCACCTACATCGAAAACGATCAAATAGAGAAGGCTTTCCGTTGGTACAAGAAAGATCCAGACGCAACGATGAAGACGGTAATGGAGTATTTCCGTGCACTTAAGTTCTATTCTGATAACGATTTTTCATTTATCAGCGTCCATAACGAACGCCTATTCAAGGAAAACGCAAAGATTCTGCGAGAAGTGCTGCTGATGCTCCAAAATATAAAACTGAGATCTACGGCAGAAGATGGAAAAGAAACAGAGACGAACCAATTTTTAGGTGACCTTTTCGAAGGCTTCCTAACAAAGGGTGTGAAGCAAAGCGAAGGACAGTATTTCACGCCCATGCCGATTGTGCGCTTTATCGTTTCTTCTCTTCCTCTAGAGCATATAGTGAGCCAAAACGAAAGAGTACCGTCGTGCATTGATTATGCTTGCGGTGCCGGACACTTCCTTACAGAGTACGCTGTGAGAATCAAGGAATTTGTAGACAAATACCGTCCGGATACGGATATCCGTGAGTATTACAAACATATCACGGGTATAGAGAAAGAATATCGCTTGTCTAAAGTCTCAAAGGTTTCCGCATTTATGTATGGGCACGATGAGACGAATATCATATATGCTGATGCTTTGCAGCCACATGCAGCTTTGCAACCAAACAGTTATGATGTGTTGGTTGCCAATCCGCCATACGCTGTAACTGGGTTTCTGGAAACACTAAGTGACAATGATCGTGCCGCGTTTGCCTTATTTGACAACAATATCAACACCGCAAAGAACAATGCCATAGAGACTTTCTTTATGGAACGTTCGGCACAGATCATGCGCACTGGCGGAGTTGCCGGTATTGTGTTGCCAGTTTCTGTACTCAACAAAGGTGGAATATATGCCTGTGCCAGAGAAATCATCTTGGAAAACTTCGATATTGTTTCTCTTACAGAGTTCGGTAGCGGTACATTCGGAAAGACAGGAACGAATACCGTTGTTTTATTTTTGCGCAGGAAAGAAACCAACACTCCCGCAGCGGAGCATTATCGTAACCGTGTCAAGACTTGGTTTGCTACAGGCGACAATGCAGAAGACATCTATCAGGATGGACACCTTCTGCAAGCCTATTGCGACCATTGCGGATATGGCTTGGAAGATTATCGCATATTCCTTAAAGATGGCATCATCAGTGAAACCTTGTCTGAGACAGAAGTGTTCAAGGCTTATCGTGAATCGTTTGACAGCACCGACCGCAATGCGATGAAAGGAGTATTCGATGCGGCAAAAAATATACGCAACCGTTTCCGCACAAGAAGCAAGACACAAACTTTCCGCAGACAGAATGATGCTTGGAAGAAAACGGAGAAAGAAAAGGCTTTGCTCAATTTCATTATTTCCATAGAACAGGAGAAGGTATATATTTTCTTACTGGCATTTACTATTGATACACCTGTACTCATTGTGAAGTCTCCAATGTCAAAAAAAGAAGAATCGAACAAAGAAATAAAGAAATTTTTAGGTTATGAATGGAGCGAAAGAAACGGGAATGAGGGTATACAGTATTTGCATCTGAAAAAGAAGAGTGTAAAGAGTGAAGATGAAGGAGACGATGACGATACAGTGCTGCAAATTCGTGGGATTAGTGGGATTCAAACTCCGCTATTTAATCCTTCAAATCTCAATGATTTGGAAAAGATAAACACGCTTATCCGCAAGAACTTTTTGAGTGAGAATATAACTATTCCTGAAATTTTAACTCCCTATGTTCATCAAGCAAAATTTGTAGATATGATTGACTTTAAACAAACAGCATTTGACAAATCAATCAATACGAATATATCAAGTGAAATTGAGACAGAAGAAAGTTATAAAGAAGGAATTGAATTGGTAACAATATCATCTCTTTGTAAGGAAATCTTTGCTGGTGGAGATAAGCCAATTGACACAACTGACGAAATAACTCCTACAAACAAAGTTCCTGTTTATGCAAATGGAGTTGAAAAAGATGGATTGGTCGGATACACAAGCCGTGCGAGAGTAACAGAACAAGCTATAACAGTTTCAGCACGTGGCACTCTTGGATATTGTGTTATTAGAGAGACTCCATTTTTCCCAATTGTAAGATTAATAACTGTAATTCCTGATACATCTAAGATTAGTATTGACTATCTTAAATTGGTCATTGATAATTTGAATGTCAAGAATACAGGTGGAACAACTCCCCAGCTAACAGTACCGGAATTTCAAAAGCACAAAATTCCGCTGCCTAATCCAGAAGTTTATCCATCATTACAAGACGATATTGTTAATGAATGCGAGACGGTTGACAGAGAAGTGGAAGAAGCCCACAAAGTGATAGCTAAAGCAAAAGAACAGATAGAACAGATTATTTCTAAAATAAATGGTACCCCAAAAACACTACGTACGATTGCACCATTTGCAACGGATAGAATAGATTTTGGCAAAATTTCGATGAGCGATTACATTACAACTGATAATATGCTTCAAGATTTTGAGGGTATACGCCAATATGACGGAGATCCACAAACAGGTAATGTTATGGAGTATAAATGTGGAGACATTCTGATGTCAAACATTCGTCCATATTTAAAGAAAATATGGCTTGCAGACCGTGATGGTGGTTGCAACTCTGACGTAATGGTGTTTCGTCCCACATCAGAAGTCCTTCCTGAGTTTGCCTATTATATGCTCAGTCGGCAAACATTTATTGACTATGTGATGAGTGATGTTAAAGGGATGAAGATGCCACGAGGTAACAAGGATAATATAATTCGTTATACAATTCCTGTACCACTGTTGGAAATACAGCATCAAATTGTGAAGGAAATCTCTGCACACAAGACAAAGATTGCCGAAGCCAAAGCCATCATCAGCAGTAGCGCAGAGCGCAAGCAAGCGATTTTGGATAAATACTTAAAATAATAATATTATGGGTGAACGGTCAAAAAGATAGGTTCATCCGACATTTCGAGTGATACGACAATCATGCAATGCGTGTAGTTTCAGTTTGAAGTATTCTTCATCTCTGAAGCCATACGCATTGCGTTCTACCACGTATTTTGCAAAACGATGTGTATATGAGCAACATATAGTAGCGAATGGTATCTTCTCCTGGTGGTCGTAATCGCAACCATAGTATTTGCACTTGGGCGTTACACTTCTCATATAAGCCATCTCTTCATACTATTGCGAGTTCTATTGGATAGATAATACCCCAGTTCGGGATAAGAAATAGTCTGTAAAAAAGTTGGTGGCCTCATAAATATTTTATACCTTTATAGTTGGGATTCAAATAGTTACAAATAAATTTATATATGACTACCGATTACAAAATTACAGAATTAGTATGGACACAACAACCAAGAAAACGTCAAGACAATTATCGACGCCCTGAAGCAAAAGAAGATTTCAGCAAGCGCTGTAGAAGTATAACGATTGCAACCGTCGCATTCATAGTTTTAAATAATAGTTACAAAAAATGCTGCCCGGCAAGTTTGCCAGGCAGCATTTTTTGTTATCCGTAGCAGGACGTTACTGCTACTGATGTTTCTTTACTTAGTAACCTTCAGAGCGCCCTTTTCGCCCTTCACTACATACACGCCCTTCGGCATATTCTTGCAGCAGAACTCGCCGTATGTCATTGTGCCGAGCTGTGTGCCTACCGAAGAGAACACCTTCACCACATCGTCCGCAGCCATCTGCGTTGCGTCCTCTGTCACATCGCCGATAGTGCTCCAAGCGCTGAGGTCAACAGTCTGCCAGTCGCTCCACTTCGAAAGCACGTTGCCAGCCACAGCGCACACACGCCACTGGTATGTAGCGCCGGCGTTCAAGCCCTCAAACTTATAAGATGTCGACTTGATGTCGGTGAAGCGCTGCGCCGTAGCCTTCATCACAGCCTTCGGAGCCACGCCCATGCTCTGGAAATCGGCAGCCGAGAAGTCGCCGTCGTATATGCCGATAGAGAAAACGTAGCCACGCTTCTTCGGCTGCACCTTCACCTTATAGTCGTCCATGTTAGCGTTCGCAAGCACCACGGTGGTCACTGTGCCGTCCACGTCTACTGTCTCCTCCGAGATAACGCTGTCGTCGCTGTCGAGCAGTGACACAGTAGCCTCAGCCAAGTCGTTGCCGTAAGCGCTTGCCGAGAGGCGAACCGTAACGCTCGTAGCCGAGTGGTCGGTGATGAGCGGCGAAGTGAGGTTGCCCTGCTTCTTTGACGAACCGAGCTTTGCGCAGCCCGGACACTCGAACACCTTCTCGCCCGTCCAGCCTACGTTCTGCATCTTGCTGTCGAGCGCTCCCGAGATGTCGATTGTGCCGTCTTCTGTGAGGTTAGCACCCCATGTGCTCAGGTCTTCGCTCATCATAAGCGCCTCGTCGGCAGACCCCTGAGCGCTCTTCTCGCGCAGCTCTATGGTGTAGCTCTCCGCATTCTCCACGGCGTTCCAGCCACCCGTGAACGCTGTCTCCTCCATACCTACCAGCTCCGGCTGCGGCGCAGAGAGCGAGAGTCCGCCCATGAACGTGAACGAAATCTTGCCGTTCTTCTCCGCAATCTCCGTCACCGGCTTGCCCAGGAACTTGCGTCCGTCGCTGTTGGCGTTGAAGAGCGTTGCCGCAGGCTTCGATGTGTCGGTCAGCTCCGTAGAGCGTGTTGTGCCAGGCCATGTGTCGCCCGTCACGGTCTCCGATGTCAGCTTGTTGTCAGCCGGCACTACTGTGAAGCGCTGGTGGTTGTACGTGCAGTTCACCAGGTTGTTCACCCATACATTCTGATCGTAGTCCATGTGTATCACAAGCATACCGTGGTTAGGCAGCGACTTGTCGGTGCCCTGCAACTGGCGGTTCTCAAAGATGTAATACTCGTTCTTGTTCTTCTCGTTGAACACCACGTACGACTCCTCAGCCTCGTCCAGCGGCTTCATGTCCTTCACGTAGCACGGCTCGCTGAGGATGGTAGGCTCGAGCCATCCGCTCACCCACTTCTCGTATGTGTTGTAGCCCACCGGCGCATAGCCGTCGCCGCCGTACGATCCGTAGTCCATCAGATCCCAAGCGTCCATGCCGAAGCAGCCTGTGTTCTGCGTGTCGTACATATCGGGGATGCCCATGCAGTGGCTGAACTCGTGGCAAGCGGTGCCGATGCCGCTGATGTACGTGCCCGAAGCGCCGTTCAGCTCCGACGAGCAAGCGTAGGTGTTGATGCGCACGCCGCCCAGACGCAGACTGTGGCCTGCCGACTCCAGTTCCCACTCGTGCGGCCAGATGGTGTTAGCCGGAGCGCCCGAAGCCTCGCCGTAGCCGGCATATATAACGTAGACCTGGTCGGCAGCGCCGTCGCCGTCCCAGTCGTACTGCGTCATATCGAGCTTCTCCTGAGCGTAAGCCAGCTCGCAAGCCTCCTTAACCATGCCCGCCGGGTCGACATCGTTGCCATTAGCGTCGTTGGCACCATAAGAAGCCATATTCTTCGAAACGGTCACTGGACCTACGACGTCGAACGTAAGGTCGAACTTGCCGTAGCTCTGCTTGTAGAAGTAGTCGTGTACCGATCCGTTGTTGGTATAGTTCGTGTAGCCTTCCTTGTTAAAGTAGTTCTTCCACTCCTCCAGCGAGTGCTTCGACTGCATCTTCTTGTCCTTGAAGTTCACAAGAATCACCAGTCCCTTGCGCTTGCCCGTTACGCCGATGCCCTCGCCGCCGGTAGCGCCAGCCATTATCTCGCGCATCATCGGCTTGCCTGCCGCATCCACCGTGTTGCGCTTTGCGAGGCGCGCCATGCGGTGGGCGTTGCGCTGCTTGGCACGCTCCATTCCGAGCGAGCGCACCTTCTGCGCCTCTGTCGAGTAGTAGCTGAGAAACGCCTGCTCGCCTGCGCCACGGCTGCCCTCGTTGTGAGCCACCTGCGAAGAGACTGTAAGCATGCCGCCTGCGTCGAGCGTAGCATAGCAGTAGGCGCCGTCGGCACGCTGCACCAGCGGCTGACCGTCTTCGGTACTTGTGTAATGGAAATTCTCGTCGCCGCGCAACATCACAGTGAGCACGGAGCCGTCAGGCTGCTGCACCTGACGCTTCACACGCTTCGCCGGAACGGCAAAAGCAGAGGCTGCAAGCATGAACATTGCAGCGAGTGTTAGAAATCTTTTTGACATTAATAGGTGATATTGAATTATTTACATTTTAAAAGGTGAAACCTCGAATAGACTGCAAATATACGAATAATATCCCGTGCAACGAAAATTTTTCAACGAGAAAGCGACTTTGTCTCACTAACTTGCCGCACTATTCCGTCCAAACACTTCTGTCGCTGAACGCACTCGCATTTTGTCAGATTGTTAACTTTTTACGCTCTTCAGCCTACCCGTTTAAAGTTCTTTAACACAGAAAGCACCAAAATGATAGTTATTGGCTATTTTTTGTAAGGAATATACAACGCGCTTCACGTTTTCTGAGCTAATTTTGCAGCAGAAACAATATTCTAATTAACATTTACAAACCTCTGGGTATGTTTCGGCTGCCCAGGCAAAAACTAAACAATTATGAAACACAACAACTCAACCCGACAAGTAAGCATGCGCATGTTCCTCGTGCTTATAGTAATGATGATGTCGTCAGCATTCGCAATGGCGCAAGACAATTACGGCTTCAAGGTAGCCGGCGTAGATGTGACGAGCGACAACTATCTCGACCTCACCGAAATCAGCGGAGTGAGCGGCAAAGTGTATTTCGACCCCAACACAAGAACCCTCACACTCGACAACGCCACTATTGAGGTAGATGGCTGTAACGCCATCTTAAACAAAGACTGCAGATACCTTGTTATAGAGTTGCTCGGCACAAACACCATTAATGTCACCAACTCGGCTGGCATATACACGTGCGAGTCGACAACTATCCTGGGCGGCAGCGGTTCAACGCTCACCATAAAGAACGACAGATGCGCCGTGCTTTTTGAAGGCTCTCCGCTCGAAATCGTCAACTGCTGGTTGGAGGCGGAAGGCGAATGGGGCATATCCGCAAACAACAAAGAGGCAGAAGAGGTGCTCACCATACGCAACTCTCACGTGGAAGCTACGGGCCCCACAGGCTCAATCTGCGACATCGCCGGCCTGGAGCTTGAGGGATGCTACATCGATATACCATTCAATGCGGCATACGACGCCGATTCGCTGGCGGTGGCTGTGAACGGAAAAACCGTAACCTCAAAAGTTGTGATCGAACCCGACAGCTACGGCCTCTATATCGCCGACAAGCCGGTGACAACACTCAACTACAAAGACCTCACAAGCATCTACGGAGTGAGCGGCAGCGCCTCTTACGACCCCGATACAAAAACTCTCACTCTCGACAACGCCACCATCGAAAGAAACTCTACCGACGGAACGGGCATTGTGAACAAGACTGTCTCCGACTTCACCGTCAAGCTGATTGGCAACAACACCGTTACAGCCGACCTGGCAAGCATGGTATTGAACCAGACGTCTACCATCACCGGCGACGGTTCGCTCCATCTCACGAGCAAGCGATTCTGCGGTCTCGACATGGAGGGCGCTTCCGTAACCATCGACAACACCAGTCTGTTTGTTAAGGGTGGCTATGGCATAGCAGGTTATATCGGAGCAAAGAGCGAGGTGCTCACCGTGAGCAACTCTTACGTAGAGGCAGAAGGCAGCGGCAGCGGATCAATCTCACTCATCAGCGACCTCATCCTCGACAACTGCGCCATCACACAGCCCGTCGGCGCGGAGTTCGACGCCGAACAAAAGGCGGTAGTCCTGAATGGCGAGTTGCTTAAGTCTAAGGTTGTGATCGAGCCAATCACCAACAGCATCGGCACCGTGACAGCCGACGTGCCCGCCCGCAAGCAAGGCATCTACAACCTTAACGGCGTAAAGCTGACCCAGCAATGGAACGACCTGCCCGCCGGCATCTACATCGTTGACGGCGTGAAGCGCGTGAAGAACTGATGCTGCTAACGAAGCAGATTCGGCTTGCTGCGCAATTATCGGATTAAGCAGATTCGGTGGCGGCGGAAACAATCGACTAACCGTAGCGGCGGTATCCTGCCGCCGCAGCAAGCTGCAACACAAATTAATTTTTAACGAACACGAATATCACGAATATATAAAATGCTGCATTCGTATAATTCGGGTTATTCGTGTTCGTTTTACAGCGATATTATGTGTTTAGAACATTCACAAACGATACCCACTTGGTGCTGCGGAGGCCGGAGACCTCCGCTACGGATAGATGCACCCAAAATCCGCTTAATCGGTGTAGAGTTGTTAATAAAAATCAGTTTAACCTGTTGTTAATACAAATCCGTTTAATCGGTTTAATCCGCGTTTTTTTATTTCAATCTGCATTGATGAGAACATCTGCGATTTTTCACTTTTTTAGCTTTTTACCCTCTTGTTTTTAGACGCAAATATAGTCCAAGTACCCTCGACCAAAACTTTCATTCTAGAGATTCGCATACTCAAAAACGCGCCTTTTCATCTGACTTCGCAGCCCGAAAACCATAAAAATTGAGACTTTTCGGTGTAAAACGACGAGTTTTACAAACTTTTCGTGAGACTTTACCATGTAACTCTTGAGACTTTACCCAGTAAAAGCATAGCTATTACATGGTAAAGTCTCACGATAAGTTTGGTTTTGACGAAGCAAAAGTTGCACACTTTCTGACAAAACGCCACAGCACCCTGTAACCCACTCGTTTAGCGCTGCACACTCAAAACTCGCAAAAAACCGACAACCGATTTTGTTTTTGATTTTTCGCGAGTTATGAGCGGTCAAAAAATGCAAATATCGTCTTGGCAAAAAGTGTGCCAGAGATTTCACCTCATCCGTCAACCGATATTCCTTCACGTTTTCTTCTTTTATGTTGGTAAGTTTTTCGAAGAAACAAAATTGGGACCAAGCTTGCGCTGGTAGATACGCCTCTGCGGCTGGGAGATAGGCTGGTAGATATCGCTTTCGGGAGCTTATCTGCCAGCCTTTATTATACTTATACTGTGCGTGTTAGGGCGATGCTGGGAGATATGGAGTTTTTTTTTCACGTACAGGGGTGTTATAGGACTATCAATTCTTAATATCATCAAATGGCAAAGAATTGAATTTATCAAAATCAGATTTGAATAATTTGTCTTGTATCACACGGTACTTCTCAAACTCTGACTCTGCAAAGCTCTTGGCATATTCAGCAGAAACATTTCCTGCGTCATGTAATACGGCATCACCTCCAGCTTCAAGAATAATATCAATACGTTTAGCCCAATCTTCCATTGTCATTGGTATATGTCGATTTGCCATACGTTCAGCTAAATCAAGTACAGAGTTGACAAGTTTTCCCATATCTTCAAGTTCCACTTGTTTTAGATA
>ERZ1024483.228-NODE-228-length-17173-cov-8.148557_pt1 | contig 17173 bp, 20 predicted proteins | sample MGYA00520799_ERZ1024483 | MGnify/ENA primary metagenome ERZ1024483 (study PRJEB33242, sample SAMEA3444315) | Homo sapiens | biome: Host associated; feature: Gastrointestinal tract; material: Stool | place: Uganda | collected 2011-01-01 ...
GCTACTAATGCTTCTTTTATTTTTTAGTTATACAAATTCTGCAAAGTTAAGGAAACTATCAGAAAATTTATAAATCACTTTTATAATTGCAGGTGCAAATACATTTTCAGTTGGTGCTACTAAGAAATTCAAAATCATAAAAGTCAAAAATAATAACATAATATTTGAATTACTCTTTATATACACTAATCCTTCATATATGTCTTTTATCTTATTCTTTTTTTGTATAGAAGATCCACATTTATCAATATACTTTAAATGTAACAACATCAAAAAACAAAGAGCAAAAGACAAAATATTTATTCCAACAACCACAGAAAAACCACCTTTTGAATATATTACAGTTCCTAAGGTTGGTCCTAATAATGCTGCAAAATTATCAAGTACACTTTTCAAACTATTTATCTCATCTATATCCTTTTTTTCAAACAAAATTGAAAAAGCACTTTGAGAAGAAATATTAAATACAGCAACATTGATTTTCTCAAGCATGGTCAAAATCATAAATAAAATAAATGACGATGAGAAAAATTGCTCATTGATATAGACCATAATAAAAATTACAACTGATATAACATTCGATGCTAACATGGTATGCTTTAAATTCTTATTTTTTAGGAAGCTTCCAATTAAAGGCAACAAAACCACCATTGGTATCTGAACCAGTGTAAGAAAAGCTCCTGTTATCATTAAAGATTCAAATTTTTCTAATAAATATAAAGGAATGCAAATATTATATATACTATTCCCAATTAAATTAACAAATCTTGATATTAAATACCTTTTTTCATTATTCAACATAATCCCCCCTCTATGCAGAAAGAGAATCAAGTAGTGCTCGCTATCCATCTACATATTTTGTATGTGATCCACAGACTTCATGTTCGGCAGTAATTTTGTTATCTTCAATCATTCTTTAATACTATGAAGCCCAAATTCAACATATGTAAAAACATCACATCATTTATATCAGCTATATTATTCAACACAGAAATTTCCGAATTAATTCTTACTGTATTTTCTGTCATTGTATTTTTTACTATAAATTGCTTTTCTGTAATAGGTGTATAAAAATTAAAATCGGATAATTTAAACATATTTTTATTTAAACGTATTTCTGTTTTATCAAAAATCACTAATTTTGAATTCAAATAAAAACGCAAATCAAATTTTAAAATTTCATTTACAACTCCAAATTCAACTGGAATCCTTGTGCTTTCTGTAAAAGAATTAATAATGAACCTATATATTTCATCTTTATTTGGAATATCTAAAACTTCATAATAGTTGTTTTTCCAATATGCATATCCATTCATATCTCGACATAAAAAATTAAAATCTACTAGATATCGTCTTAATAATGGAAAATCATCATAGACTCCCTTTAATATTCGATTTGCTTCACTCTCACTATAAAATACATTACTTTCAAAATGATCAATCACCAAATTTAGGATCTCGATCTTATCTTTGTTCTTATGTGGTATTATTCTAAGCTTTGAATTTGTTTCATCACAAAAAAACGTCCAATTTCTTTTTCCATAAGCGCTCACCTCTTGCAAACTATTATATTCTTTGTTTGTTTATTTTACAACTTTTAATTTTTTTGTTTTGTTATTAATCTAAACCACTTTTCAAAAACAAAAAAGCATAACCAACACAATAGTAATTTTGTGCTAGTTATGCTTAAAAAAATAAGAATCAAAACAATTTATAAGAACTCTTTTATGTAGATTTCAATATCATCTTTTTATGATTCTTTAACATCAATTCATCAGACACATTTATTATATATTTTTCCAAATGCATCTCTAGTAAAAAAGCCATATTCGATTAAACTTCTTCTTAAAGATGCATAATCCTCATAAATATTTTTCAACACATCATTTAATTCAGTTTCAGAATATTTACTTTTAGTTAATTGTTGACATATCAATCTTAAAACAATTATTTTGTACTTTTCTTTTCTTGGTATTATTTTTAGTTTTATTGGGTTCAGTGATTCAAAAAAATCCTGTTTCACTTTTTCTTCATCTTCTATTGTCGCAATATACCTTTCATCAACTTGTTTTGCTGTATTATGTATATTCAAAAAAGAATCATCTGGTTTTTGTTTTAAATTTTTCATTATTGCCAGATAAATTTTACTTTGCTTTTCTTTTTCTCTCATTGTAAATCTTTGATATCGTATAGTAGATTCCTTCAAATTTAAATCACTGGCAATCTGTTTATCAGAATAACCTTTATTAATCATATTTATCAGATTCACTTGATGTTCTGACAGTCCATTTTCTTTTTTCGATAAACTCAAAAGCATATTCAGACTTGATTCATGTTCAATTGCAATATGTAATTTTATCATTCCTAAAGCTGTATAAAACTTATTATTATAATTATAAACTTCCTCCTTATAAGTTTTAAAATCACAATATATGCATTCATACGTAAATTCTGTTTCAATATATCCATTTGCAATTTGATCTATAGTTAAATCTGTCAATTCCATGTTTTATTACCTTCACCTTATATTACATCTTACAATCAGTATACCATAACGTTTATCATAAGTAATATTAACTAATCAAACAAAGAGCATATGCCAACAACCCACCACAGTATTGAAAATAAAGATATTTCCCTGATTTATATTATCTTATCCCCCTGTTGCATGTCCTGGTGATGTTGATCAAAATCAATCATGTGATGTTATCCTGGATTCTAATTCTTACTACGCAACTTTTTCTTCGGAAGGTGAAGCAATCTCAAGCGGTGAATATTATTTAAATGATGTGATGTGTATTGGCGAAACTGAAATTACAAACTATTCTGTTCAACCGGTATATCGAAACGATCATAACATTGCCTATTACGGATTGAACCTTTGGAGCAATGGAAGTTTGATTCAATAAAAAAGGTCTGTGAGAAAAAATCATTTAATTTGTATCTTATTAGTAAAAATGATATATTATAAATGAAGAGTCGGTATGGAGACTATAAACCCATGCCATTGGTCGGAACAAAGACCTAAAACTTGTTCCAGTGCAGAGAAAACTGCTAAACATCTTAAAAGGCGAGCAATCGCCTTTTAATTTTAGAAAGAGAGTATTGTATGAATAATATTTCATTTAAACAAAGGGTATGCCAATCAATAATAGATCAATCAAAAATATACAAAAAAGTCTTTATTGATAGACAATATCTAATTTGCTCAAAATGTTTTACGAATCGGAAATACTATATTTTAGTTGCAAACAAGGATAACTACTTGCATTTAGTAGGCGTTCATACAACTCTAACTCCTTCTGAGTTTTTTGAAAAATGTTTTAATGATACTCTTACTGAAAATGATTTTGATTTTTCAAAAAAGAATCAAAGTGAAAAAAGTGTAAAAGGTTCTGTTAGAAGAAAGATAGCAGCTTTAGAAAACATAAATAATTTTTTTGCACAAGATCTATATATCGAAGAAGGGTTTCGCAAAAATAAAGTCAGTTGTGTAATTGCTACATCGGACAATAAAATAACAATTGGTTTTTCTGAAGGAATTTATTCAAGACCCAAAACACTTCTTAAAGGTAATGTGCTTAATATGAATACCAATCAAATTGACTTAATACTATCTAAAGAAAAAAATGACAAAACATTTAATAAAATAGAATATGGAAATGAACAAATATTATCTTATTATCATAAAGATATTTATCACTTGATATCAAAAAACTTAATATAAATGAAATACATTATTTTAGCGAGGAAAAATTCTCGCTTTTTTTGTTGCAACAACCTAAAGGAAAGGAAAATGAAAATGAAAAATATTTTAAAGAAATGCAGCAAATTCTTTCTTTCTGCACTAGTGATATTGAATTCTTTTACAAGTACAATGACGATTAGTGCTGAAGAAACAAATGCAGAAAATGATTTAGATACAATTACAGAATTAGGTTATCTGAAAGATGTATTTCCAGATCAAATCATCAATGAAAATGATGCGATGATGACTGATACAACTTCCTATGGAACACGATATGCCATGATTTATATCGAAAACCAGTATGGATTTGATTATATCTCGCATTTATATGTTGGTGATAAAACCGTATTCTGTATTGAGCCGATGCAATTGTTTGTAGCCGGTAACGATTATGTTCCAGATAGTGCCAAATGGGATGAACTAAGTGAAACACAATGACAAGCTATTTGGGAAATCAACTATTATGGATATAGTTATTCTGAACATCAAACAGAAAAATACTATGTCGCAACTCGGGTTATGATTTGGCAGGCAGTGACTGGAACTTGGTATCAGCCTTACTATACAGATGGAACAACAGTGTATGATATTTCAAATGAGGTAGCAGTCATCAACAATTTACGTACGCAGCCTCAAGGTAGACCATCATTCAATAATCAAACAATCAAGATGGGATTGAATACACCGGTGACATTAACGGATACAAAGGGTACTTTAGCAAACTATTCAATCACAAGCTCAAATGGAATTAGTGCTTCTGTAAATGGAAACAATCTAACAGTATCCATCACTTCAGAAAACTATGATAAAACACTTACCTTCTCAAGAAACTTTGGTGCAAGAGATGTCAATATTATTTATGGAAGTGGAGGCTATCAGCGTGTAATTTACCTGGCAAGTAGAAGAAACCCTTCCCCTAATTTCAAATTAAATTTTGAATTGCTATATGCAGATATTGAAGTGGAAAAGCAAGATGCAGAAACAGGAACATCCACACAAGGTAATGCAACATTTAATGGAGCTACATTTGCCATCAAAGATTCCATAAATTCAACTTGGATATTAGTAAATAATAAAATTTAGTATAATAAATCATACAGATGGAACTTTGAATACACAAATACCAGACTTTTTCATCTTACTAAAATCAAAAATTAAATTTTGTTTAGTAAGATATTTAGTAAGTCAACATACAGTTATTGTTAGTTAAAGTGCATAATTACTTGGCTTTTCAGCTTACTAAAATCAAAAATTAAATTGTATTAGTAACTTACTGATTTGACTAAATGTAATTATTTAAAAAAATTAGTCGAATATTTAGTCAAATCTTAGTCGAAATATAGGAGGTTCGGTATAGCTATCGAAAATCTTATGATTGCCAAAAAATTAAACATTTCAAGAAATGGTGAAAAAGATGATCAAGAAGAACCTGGATCAAAATGGGAGACTTAGAAACGTAGTTGTAGGATTTAGAATGTCTGAAGAAGAAGTTGATCTGCTAAATCTAGAGTTCTAATTTCAGGACTCACAAAGCAAGAATTTATAATCAACTCTATACTAGGAAAAGAAGTAACAGTTTATGGCAATCCATATGTATTCAGAAGTCTACAAGATGAACTTATTAAGTTTATCAAACTTTATGGCAAAGGATTGGAAGATGAAAATGATGATGAAATGCTTGAATTAACACTAAAAACGATACTTGCGATGCGAAAAAAAGGAAAAACAGAAGTTTATCCTGTTTAAGCAAACATTCACAAAAGCCTTATTTTAAAGTCTTTTTTAATATTTTTATGAACTTGTAAACCGTGGTTAACCTCCGGTTAACAAGTTGGGCTATTTTTGATCAAAATCACCCTATTTTGACCTAAAAAGTGGTCAATTTTCGTTATTTTTACCTGAAATTTTGAAAAAACTTCAATTTTGGGGTGTTTTGAAAGCCTTTAGTTAAGGCACCAAACACAAAATACGTTTTCAAATCGTTTTCAGCGCCACTTGAGACATTAAAAAAAGTCCTTGAATAAAGGACTTTTTCAACTTTTGATTGTTTCTTTACAAACCCTTCTATCCACTTTTTTAACAACCCACACCATTCACTATATCCTCTCTCCATACCTCTTACCAATCCTGTACACAAACTCTTCAAACACCTTTATTTTCAACAAAAAAAGGACACAAGACAGGCTTTGTATTACCTGTTTTGTATCCTAATTTGTGGATATAAATTTTTGCTAATTTAGTGAACAGTGTTCGTTACACAATAACATTGATGATCATTCGTAGCCGATTCCCCGTATTTTTCGTAAATATCCTCCCGCCATATTCGTTGATTTAACACCAATTTTTACTTTCTTTTTTCAGTATTTTTTTCGATAATTATCTCAAAGGTTTCGTATAGGATAATTTACTTTTATCAATGGAAAACCGCATAAACACAAGGTTTTTGTTATGTGAAGTCATGATTTTTTACACACAAAAAGACCCTGCATTTTTTCAACGCAAGGTCTCATTTTTTATTTCTTATTTTGTTTTCTAAGTAGTTCTTAGATCAATGTTCCACGGGGTTTTAAATTGCACACGCGTGGGGATTGATGTTGGATTCTACAATTGATATTATTCGAACTCTAAAATAAATGTTGTATAGTAACTATTTTTGTTTACGTTTTGCTGTATTTCACTACATGGCGTAACTATTTTTGCTTACTATGTTTTTGTTCTACAACTCTAGTGGTAGCAAAATGGTAGCAGGAGTAGTATCCCTATCCTCTTCGTTTTTAATTGTTTACATCCCTAAGCTGATCCTGCGTCTGGCGGATGGACTTGTTTACATTCTTTAAGGCATCGGACAGCTTTGTGGTGTCACCGCCGATTTCTACTGTGATTCCTTTGATACGGTCAGCCATAGCTGTCCTCCTTCCTGAAAAATGGCATCAAAAAACCGGAGCACCACGATGAGGTGTTCCGGTCGATCAGCCCTAAACTATATTAGTGACACTTGTTGTTAATCCTATTAATTTACTTAATCCATACCTCGATAGTACAAATGATTTTATCGTCATCATCAGTATCAAGCTCACTGACTTCAGCATGAAATGGTTCTGTATCACCTATGACATCATATATTTGAGCAGACTGTTTTTTGGATATTTCTCCCAATTCTGCTCCTGTATCATCACATACCAGATACGTTTCACTTTCATCATTGTACTCCAGATCAACAGGGCATCCAGTATCTACTAGTTCAAGATTTTCTTGCCTGGAATTACCCATAAAATCTTTTGTACGGGTTTTACACAACCTGCATTTAAATACGTCTAGGTCATTATTTACTTTGGAGTAGAATCCTAATGCAATCTGAACTTCATTAAGATCTTCATTGATACAAGAAATAAAACCGCAGATTTGATGCTCTTTTCCATCAGAGTATTTTTTCACCATACTCTGTAAAGAGTTCTGTGGAACATAACCTATTTTTTGATCATCATAAAAAATAGCAATTGCGTTTGGATCATACTGATTATCTGGTTCAAAATCAAAGGTAACAAATTTTTCCAACTCCAGCTTTTTAATGTCAAAATTTTGATAATCGAATCCTTTTACCTCAACATCATAATAACTGTAACGTAAGATCCGACCATCATCGTCTTTAAATGGATAAGTGGAGTGAGATTGTTTAACGTTTGGCTCTAGCATCTCTGCTGACATAGAACGATCAGTTGAATTAGTAGCCGTTTCTGATACATCACTCCGCGATTGCTCTATAGCACTTTTTGATTGTGAATTCATCAGTATTTTTCGGAGGCGGGAATAAGATCTTCCCATCCATAGGCAAAAAATGCCAACCAGAAGAAAAATCACGCCTAAGGGCATAACAGGTAAGCCCATCAGAATACAAAGAACTCCAAGAATGTAAAGAATAACTGAGAACACCTTTAGTTGACCAGCAGAATAATATTTTTTCCCAACCTTTATTTTGCCGTCTTTTATATCGCATACAATCTTTGTATCATTATCCCCTTTTTTATCTTGTTTCATTTGTCCGCCTCCATCATATATAAAACCCAATATCATATGTTTGATTATAACAGACATACTATATGCATACAATCTGAACTGCCGTTCATGATGCTATTCACCAGTTATCCATGTCCTCCTGTGCCGCCACCTCGCAGTAGTCGCCGTTCTCATCGTTATCAGATTCAGAAAGTACATCAAATACCATGCCTTCCTCGATCAGAGAAAGTTCTGAGATTGTAAAGCCCAACTGCTTACAGCGGAGTAGATAGACCGCTGTGTTTACTTCCCAGTCAGTTGGGCGTCCTCTTTTTTTGGTTCTGTCGTAGCCATGCGGTTTCCGAGGTATACTGCCACGAAGGAGTCCAGTCCTTCGATCAGGCTCATGCCATCGAAGCCCGCCGCCCAGTGGATGAAGTCATCGAGTGAAAGCTGTGAATTCGGCGTCCCTTCTGCCTGCGCATTCATGATATAGGCGAGCTTCGCACCGACTAAGGTATCAAGGTCTGAGCTGGAGAGGTTATTCATCGTAACCATCAGATCTTCGTGGAAAACCATCCGGTAGAGAATAGCGGTTGCTCCGTTTGCCTCAAATGAGAACGGCTTTATGCTGCCGTCCTCCAGAGTCATTTCGATTTCTTTTCTCATGGCTTACCCCTTACTTTCCTGATGTTGATGTCCCGGAAGAAGAACTTGTCCCTCCGGATGCAGCCGAGCTGGTGGATGATATCTTCTTCACCGGAAGGTGGACGGAATCATACCAGGAGCTGTAAGTCGCTTCATCAGTTTCTGATGAGGTGTCTGCCTTTACAATGTTTGCGTCGAGGTCCTTGTTGTAGATCGAGGATGCGTCGATCGTAAGGCTCTCAGTCTTGACCGAAACCTTGTCCTCTTTGGTCTGCGCTTCGATATCCGGGCGGCTTGCCGTGCAGTTATAGAGCACGTGGCGGATCGCCCTGGCATCACCTACAAACTCAAAGAGCAAGGCGAAGGGAACAGGCTGCGCGTCCGCGCTTTCCACGAACACGCCGTTTGCGTCCTTGATTTCGCCAAGGACAGCGGTTTTGAAGTCCTCCGGAACCATGGCAGTCTCCAGATCGCCGTTGTAGCCAGTGTTGGAGCTTGTCACGTAATACTTGATGTCGTCCGCGTAGAAGGGCTCCTGACTTCCCTGTGCCACACCTGCTTCATCCACAATCTGACTGACAGAGGTGTTTTTATACCCCTGCTCCAAAAAGAGGCGGACACATACTGTCAGTATTTTCCTCTTTGTTTCACTGCTGTCTCTCCGCAAATATATCACCTTTCTTTAAACGTTTTAGTACGCATACTAATAATCGTATCAAGTACAAAAAAGGAAGCGGTATTGTCATCATTCCACAAAAAAAGGAAGAGACTTTTACATCCCTTCCTGAAAATAATGTTCGAAATAATGTTCTTTTTTTAAAATCAAATTCCAGGTTTCCTGTGGATAATGTTCATTTTTTTTCGAATTTTCCAGGAAAAATTTTTCCAGTTTTTAATGTTTCTTAATCATGTTTCTTGTCATTGTGTTACAAAGTCAGAATAATTTTAAATTTGTAACACTTATGACAATGTAACATCCACCTTGTTTAACAGCCACTCTTCGATATTAAAGTGAATGATTCCATCTTTAGTCTATATCAGTATCCATCCTAATCATTTGAACTTTTCCTATCGCCGGGTTCTCATGTGCATACTCAGCTAATCCTTTGTTAATGCTAAACATTCAATTGCTAAAGTATATTCTCTATCCGTTAAATCAATCATTTTCTTTTGCTTTATTGTCATATTATCGTAGATATCAATTACTTTTAATAAACTATCTTTTCTAATTTGATTTCTTTCTTCTTTAAGAAAGGTTGTGCCGTTTAAACACATGATTAAACAGCTAATTCATATTTATCTAATTTATATTTCGTCTTTCCAACTTCTTCTTTCTCTCTAATTCTTTGTTGTAATCAATACATCTTTGCGAATGATCTTTGATGTATTCTAGACTTTTAATATCATTTCTTAACTCTTTAATTTCTGGTGTTAATCGTTTTGCTGAATCTGATAATTTTGCTTTTTCAATCAAATTATTTTCTATATAAGATTTTGAATACAGTTGCTTTCTTTGATTTTGAAGTTCATTTAATTGATTATTTAGGTCATTGATTTTTGAATCTAGTTCCTCAAAAGTTTCAATATTATTCTTTGCAACAAACGTTGTAGCGTTTGTAATTAAATCGAGTTTTCTGCATTCTTTTCTCATTTCTTTTGAAAGTTTAACTTTTGTAGCTGCATAATTCGGAAGAATGCCAATCAATATTTGAAACTTCACGACATCCTTTAAAAAGCCATTTAGCTTATGTTCCTTATACATTTGATACAAAGTATTCGCATCTTTTTGTTTATAAGTAATCTTCAACTTCACAAATGTTGTTTCACACTTCTTAATTCTTTTATCAATTGAATCTAAAGAATACTTTTGGCCTAGTAATACCAATGGGATAGCTTTGGAAAAGTTTGGATGCAAGATACAAGGCAAATCTCCAACTTTAGCAAATTCATAGCCTTCAAGTTTCATATCTTTTATAAACGAATCAAAATCATAATTTCGCTTAACTGCATCACTCATATCTTTTTTGATTTCTCTTATATAAGATCTAGCTTGATAATATTCATTTCTAGATTGGCCTTTGCCTTTTGGCTCATCAATAATACTTAAACCATATTCTTTACAAACTTCATCAGATATTTCTCTTAACTTATAAATATCTACCATCGAGTTGTGATATCTTTTCCCATCAACAATCGATATTGGATTGATCACAATATGATTATGCAAATGTTCTTTATCAAGATGCGTACATACGACAAATTGATATCGATCACCAAACAATTTTTCTGCTGTCTTTACACCAATCTCGTGAACTATATCTGCATTTCCTTCACCTGGTTTAAACGATTGTATGGCATGATATGCTATGATTTTTGAATTATCATGAAATGATTCTTTCACATTCATCATAGAAGTAAACGGATCATTGCTAGAACAATTTATACAAGTCATATACTTTTGATTTTCTGTTGCACTATCTCTAGAAACATAATTCCCTAATTTATCAATCGTCTTCTCTTCATTTGACACATATTCAAGAACATGATCTAACCGATTCTTTACTGCCCATATCTTAGTTGTTGCCATTACCAGCGCCCTTAATTTGATGATTTAGGTTTGTTAAAACAGCATTTACCATTCTTTGATTTTTTAATACTTCATTTTCTAAAATTGGATTTTTTGAATTCAAAATTCTAGAAATCTGATTTAAATTATTTCCAACATGATTGATTTCATTAATAAGTTTATAAAAATCTAAATCTAGTTTTTCACTAATTCTTTTATTTAAAATACATGAAAGAATATATTCTTGTTTTGATAATCCGCTTTTTGAAATCTTTATCAAAACTTTTTCATATTCTTCATCATTTAAACGGCAAGTCATTCGATGATTTCGTTTTCTCGTCACCATGGTGACATCTCCTTTCTGCATGTGGGTGACCATATGCGTTGCTTGCTAATACATTATTCATAAAAGTTAGTGACGAAGTGACGGACAATAGGATATACCCAATCCATCGTCACTCCGTCACTAATCAAATAGGATCATCTCCCAAATACTGTAATTTCATCTTCCTAGCTTTATTGGTTCTAGGAAGGATTTCATAAGTGATATTAGAATCTTTTAATATCTCTATATTCTTTCTCATGAGCATCGATAATCCTTTACCACGAATGTTTAATTTAAGGTCAGAACATAACTGATCATGAGAACCTTCATAAGACTTCTTATCTACAATAAAGTTGATCACCTTACTGAGATTTTCATCTAGTGTTTCATCATATTCAGATTCTGCTATCTCAAACGTACACTTATCTGTTTGCACTAAAGTGATCTCATCATCTGGAATATCTTTTCCTTGAATCGTAAGTTGTCTAGTCTTTGATATATGATTTCTTTTATACATGACTAGAATACAATCAGCACCCGCTGTTAGACCTCTTGATCCATAGATGGAATCAAATGGAAGTGCTGGATTAATTTCTTTTCTAAGATGGGTAACAAGTACAATAGATAAGCCATATAAAAGTCCTAGCTTATGGTATTCGGCAATCTCTTTATATTCTGATTCATAATCACGATCACCACTTTTTCTGATCTTGGCAAAAGTATCTATAATGATAGCTTTAAAATTTATTTTCTTTCTAAACTCTTCTTCAATGCATGTCTTTAAATCAAAGTTCTCACCACTCGCAAAGAAACGAATAATCAAATTTTCATTAGGTTCTACACCCATTCTTTTTAAACGGTGTGAAAAAGAATATTTATGATCTTCAAACGCTAGATACAAGACAGGCCCTTGTTTTACTTTTCTACCAAAGAAATCTTTTCCATTGGTAATTGCATCCGCAAGTTGTAAACAAAAGAACGTTTTACCTGTCTTTTGTGGTGCACCTAGTAAAGCAACACCAGGAGTCAACATATCCTCTACAATAGACGGAATATTTTCTAATTTTTCATCCATGAGTTGTTTTACAGTGAATCTTCCATTTAATGGCTGTTTATCAGGCATTGCTATTATTTGTTTTTGATATCTAAGTACACTTTGAAAAATGTTATTCACTTCATCTTCTTCAAGTGGTGGTTTACACTTCTTTTGGTTCTCCACTGCTAATGCAGCATAGATAGAATCATCTTCCATTCCTTTTGATTGCATAAAGCAACCTAACCGAAAAAGATAGTCATTCCTTTGCCCTTCATTGATCCCTTCTTGTGCCACAGTAGCTGGTTCTTTCTTTTCTTTATTACCTTCTAAAAATTGATATACAAATTCATTAGCGTTAGCGATAGGCCTATTGTTTGAAATGTAGCTATTTCCATCAATTGAACTTCCTTCACCAACTACATAACCATTCTCTCCACGAATATCAATCTCGTCATAGATACGAACACGATTTTTTATTGACCTGTCTACCTTGTAATAAAGATGATATCCGCCGGATGGAGTTTTAACGATATGCGTATTGGGAAAGTTACTTAAATTATTTTGGATTAATTCTTTTCCTTTTGATGATTGTTTTACATCAACATCTATAACAGCTAATCCATCACCGGTACAAATGCCTATATTGTTATTGGTTTCTGAAAACCATTTTTTGATTTGTTCTATGTCAGTTGTTGCTTCTTCTTTCCAAGAGTGAAGGATTTGTTCACCCTTGGAATTGCATTTTAAAGGAAAAACACGTACATTATTCTTAGCAAAGGTTAATGCCGTTTCTAATTGAGTATTCATTGGCGTGGGTCCTCGATCGGTTTAATCTTTGTTTTTTCTTTTCCATTAAATGCCAACAACATTTCTTCCATCCATTCTCTAATTTCTTGATCATCTTCATTTTCGATGGATCTATGAATCTCCTTCTTTATAGAAGTAATTACATAGGGATTAGGTTCAACAACGATTTCTTTATCTAGGATTGAATTGATTAAATAATCTTGTTTTGTTAAACCAGATAATTTCACTTTTCTTTCAAGCATAATAGATTCTTCTGGTGAAACTCTAAATGAGATAATTTTATTTCTAAATCTTCCTTTTCTATCTAGAACCTTTTGACTCATCGTCTCCTCCTTCTATCGCATCTAATTTATTGGCCATCTGTTTACCTCTTTCATCATAAGAATGAGCATATAGATATGTGATCTTTTCGGCAGAATGACCTACGCGTTTACCAACATCTTTTGCGGAAAATCCATTTTCAATCAGCATCGTAATATGTGAATGCCTTAATCCATGAACTCTAATTCTTTTAACTCCGCTTTTCTTGCATCCTCTATCCATTTCATGATGCATATAGCTTTTGGATACCGGAAATAAATAATCATCATCACCGACTTTATAAAGATGGTCCATATAGTTTCTTAATTCATCAACAATAAAATCCGGCATATCAACAACACGAATGCTATTACTTGTTTTAGGATCTGTAACAATATTTTTTCCTTTAATTGTCTGCATCGATTTATTAACATTGATTGTTTTAGCTTCTAGATCTATATCTGCTTTTGTGAGTGCTCTAAGCTCTCCTAGTCTTAAACCGCACCAAAATAAGATTTCATAGCTAATATAACTTAGTGTCTTATCTGATATCGCATCAATGAATTTAGAATATTCTTCAAATGTCCAAAATTCTTTTTCTTTTTTCTGTTCTACTTTAATGTTTCCGGCAACTGCTGCTGCATTCATTTTTAGTCCATAGTATTTACAAGCATGATTCAAAATTGCACTTAATTGAGAATGAATCGTCTTTAGTGTTTCTGGTGAATACTTTTTATCTTCTTTACTATAAGTCTTATTCATCAATTTATTCTGCCAACGCATTACAATCTTTGGCGTAATATCACTTAACTGTAAATCTTTAAAGTATGGTCGAATATTCTTTTCTATGATGTTTTGTTTTGTGATAAATGTACTTAAACGAATGCGATTCTTAAGCTCTTCGTAATATACTTCCACAAAGTCATCAAACAACATTGTTTGATCATCTTTTTCCTTAGACATAAAGGATTGTTCATACAACAACGCCTCACGTTTTGTTTTAAATCCTCTTTTGAATAAACGTTTCTTCTTCCCTTCTAAATCAATGTAACGCTTAGAAACATACCAATTACCGCTATCCTCTTTGTAAACTGCCATAATCTCGTCCCTCATAGATCTTTTCATTGAAATACGTACGATTGATCTTGCCAGAGATAGTAATATAGCCTTCATTTTGAAGTTGCTTATTCATATCTTTGATTATTCTATAAGCAAGTCCTTTCGAAACACCTAGCAAATCTGCTACCTCTTGTGCTGTCATAAAAATAGTTTCTTTCATTTATTTAATCTCCTTTCATTCACACAGTAACGCTTTATGCTTACTGTTAATACTATTATAGTAACTCATTTTGTTTACGTCAATGTGAAATAGTAACTTTTATTGTTTACTGTATACAATCTAATTTACAGTAAATTTTATTGTTTTCTATGTGTGAATGAAATGCTATAATTTGGGGGAAGGGGGAATTGTAAAATGACCTTAGGTGAAAGAATCAGATATGTTCGCCAACTAAGAGGCATGACACAAACAGAGCTTGCCGAAAAAGCTGGTTTCACTGCCGATGAAAATGGAAGGATACGTATCTCCCAATATGAAAATGATTCAAGAATCCCTCGCAAAGAACAACTTAAGAAAATAAGTGAAGCACTTGGTGTAACTTCTTACTACCTAAGTTTAGAAGAACATACAAATGCCTTAGACTTTGCATATTCCTTATTGGAGTGGGATCGAACAACCAATTTCATAATCCGAAAGGAAATAGTCCAAGACGAAGATCACTATCTTATTGATTTCAACACAGATTTCTTTAATGATTTCTTCAAAGAATGGATGCAGAAGAAGACTGATCTAAAAGATGGTAAGATCAGCCGTCAAGATTACATAGAGTGGACTATCAATTATAAATAGTTGGCACTCGCGCGATACGTTATGTGCGTATCAATTTATTGATGAATATTTATATCCGGCAGTGAAAAAAGGCTCAATGAGAATTTACTCAAAGAGTCTTTTTTATTCTCTATGACATATACTGTACCTCAAATATGATATATTATGTTTAAAGATAGGGCGTGATATCATGAATAATCCAATAGAATGTTTTAAGAAGTACTTCCAAAAATACGGATTTAAGAATTTATACGGAAAAAGAACCGACTTTTTCGATAAAGAAGCAACAATAGATGAATTTCTAAAACTTTATCCTGAAATGCGTGGAACTTTTAATAAAGATATAACATACGATGAACTTTATGAAATAGCATATGAGCATGTTGGGCATATATCTTTTGAAGAGAAAACAAAGGATATTGAGGATTATTTCTATTTATTAACGCCACAAGATAAAGTTGTTGCTGTAGCAATTGGATGCATGGCGTATTTAGTTGCCAAAGAAACTGATATAAATGGAAAAAGCTTTGAAAAAGCTATCGATGACATTGTTACTAAAGTTACAGGCAACAAATCATATGATATAAATAATCCTTTTGATACAAAATCTGGTTTTGGGCACAGAATGTTTGGACATGATCAAGCAGCATTTGGTTTCAAAAACATCCCGAGGAATTATTTAATTTACGTCAAAAATGAAGCAGCTCCTAGCACCAGAAAAATAATACGAGTAGGAGAATTTCTAAACCTTGATGAATCAATTGAAAAAGTATCTATGGGGGACATAATTTGGAAATTTTATGGAAATGATTCTGATACGTTTAAAGGCATATGGAATTGTGCTTGTCACATTCTTGTACATTTTGCTAAAGATTTATTCACACCAGATGGTCTTTCACTTCCATTTACTTCAATGCTTGAAGAATTTCAACAGAGAGAAACTCTTAATTCTTACGCTAGTATATTAAGTTATAAAGACTCATTTTATAAGAAGAGTAAAAACGCTCATCTTAAAGGATCTGATTTCACTTCATTAATAACTATTGAGTTTATCGTAAAAATGTACTGTGAATTTTCAAAAATAGACGGCACAAAAGTTAAAGGATATAAAGACGATATGAAAATGATTGCTATGAGTACTTGCATCATTCTTCAAATATCAGCATTAACTATAAGCGATGAGTTAAAATCTAACAGCAACAAGATTATTGATGGAGCAAAAATTAACATTCCAATGTTAACTATATACATGAATATACTAAGAAGAGAAGTAGTATCTATATTTCAAGCAAGCCATGAATTAAAAACTATGTATAAGGGGATGAATTACAATGAATAGCATCACAAAAAAAATTGGTGAAACACTAGTATCAGGTACAATAGCTATTGCATTAGCGGTAGGAATAGGAAAGGTTAAAGATAAAAACAGAAGAAAACAAGATATGGATGACACACTAAAAAGAGCAAAGACAAAGGTAAGCAAAAATGATTAATGATTTGATATCCAAAATTTTTAAATGCATTCTAAATCATCTATTAGCTTTTCTTGTAAGCATTTTGTTGTTTTTTATTGTTTTAATATTTAGTGAGAAGTCTTCTATAGCTCAACATTTCAAAGACATCCAAATGAAATTACTAGATTAAAAACGAAATGAAATCATAGAATCTGTGAATCACAAAAACAAATGGAATTATCCAAAAATAATACATTTTTCAAGCTCGTGGTAGCAAAATGGTAGCAAATTGACAATCAAGCATTAAAAAAAGCCCTTGAATAAAGGACTTTTAATGTTTATTGAATTATTCGGAATATATAAAATTGGATAGGGATAAATCAACCTTTAAAAGTCATAGGGATTTTG
>ERZ1024483.229-NODE-229-length-17148-cov-8.447961_pt1 | contig 17148 bp, 10 predicted proteins | sample MGYA00520799_ERZ1024483 | MGnify/ENA primary metagenome ERZ1024483 (study PRJEB33242, sample SAMEA3444315) | Homo sapiens | biome: Host associated; feature: Gastrointestinal tract; material: Stool | place: Uganda | collected 2011-01-01 ...
AGCAATGCACCGACCAAGCAAGCAATGCACCGACCAAGCAAGCAATGCACCGACCAAGCAAGCAATGCACCGACCGAGCAAGCAATAAACCGACCGAGCAAATGAATGCCATCTGCTTTGTTGGTGCAGCTGAGACAGCTGCACCCCCTGGAGGTTAGTGTACGGTGGCGGTGGGGGCGCAGCCATCCGTAGCGGAGGTCTCTGGCCTCCGCAGCAACCCCACTGTCTGAAGCACGCCGCGAATGTTCTCCCACGCAATTCACTCAATAGTATTTAAAAATAAGTTTATGCAAAAAAATATACCATATCTCCCAGCAGGCGTGTAATGCGTTGTCGCGTAGTAGGTTGAAGGCTGGTAGATAGCAGTTTTATCTACCAGCTATCTACCATCCGTCGCAGTCATCTACCAGCCTACGCAACCATCTATAAGCCTACGCAACCATCTATAAGCCTCTAACCCGTCTTTCAGCCTCCACAGCCGTCTATCAGCCGTCACACCATCTACCACCCGTAATATCATTTTAAATGCGGCAGAGCTAACCAGATGCGCTTTCTGATGACAACAAAAAGGGAGACCTTCCCAGGCCTCCCTTTCTAACTTGATTTTCTATTGGATTTTACCAAAATGCTTTATATGCAATATTAGTATATTTTCTAGTTTAGAAATCGTCATCGTTATATTTATGGTCTTTGTCGTCCTCCTCAACGAAACCGTAACCATCGTTCTTCGTGTCTCCTGAAGGAGTCCAACCACTGTTGGGACTTGCAGCCAGCATAGATATTGGTTGTATCTCTATGATGTTGATTGCTGGAGCTATATATTTCTTTTTCATAATTGTTTTTTTACTTGATAACCACTTTCTTGTTGTTAATGATGTAGACGCCCTTCGGCAGGTTGTCTGTGTTGCTGCTGTTCATGCGCATGCCGTTCACGTTGTACACGGCGTTTGCGTTCTGAGGAGCCTCCTCGATAACCTTGATACCGGTTGTAGAGTTGTCAGAGTCGCTCACTTTGAGTTGCAGTGTCTTTTCAGACGGAGTGGTTTCCTCCAACCAGCTGCGGTAGCTCTTTACGTTGTGTACCTTTGATGTGTGTACCATATCGCCTTTGCTCAGCATGTACGACTTGGCAGGAACCTCCTGTCTGTACACATACGATCCGTAGTGAGTCATTCCGTTTGTAGACGAGCCCGTGTCCTCACACTTCATTTCTGTAGGCTGTCCTCCATAGTATATGCCAGTTACGGTATATACTGGGCCGTCGATATGCTTCTCCTTGCCGCTGCCAACGTTGTAGTTGCGGTTTACAGAATCCGGCAGCCTTGTCGGTTTGATGATGTACGGAATGTTTGCCTTGAGTATGTTTCCGTAAGCATCAGACTCCTCTACCGGTGAGAAGTATATCCAGTTTTTGTCGTACTTATCGAACTTTGCCAGCTTGGTGTCCTTGCCGAATGCCGCCTTCACCTGGTCTGCAGTCATATCAACCGGCAGAATGAGCGAGTTCCACTTGCCTTTAGTGAATGTGCGGTGGAACACCATTGTTGCTTTGGTGAGAGAGCGGTTGTCGTCGAGTGTTTCGTCCTCATCGAGCACGAGGAACTCCTCTGGGCAGTCGGTTGATGTGCCGTCCTCGTTAATGTTGCTTGTGAGAGCGATGCCGCCAATCTGCAAGGTGTTTGCCGCTTTTAACGGATTAACCTGCTCAATCTTCAGCTTATTGAAAGGCTTTGTTGTTACGAGCGAAACGTAGCCCTTGCCTCCAGTTCCGATCACATCAGCGCCGAGCACCTTCCAGTCGGTCAGTTCCTCCTGCTTTACATCGTCGAGGAATGTTGAAACCTTGAGCACCTTTATAAGGTCTACGCCCAATCCGAGTGTGAGCTGGTTGGTTGCCAAGACAATCTTCTGTCCCTGCTTGTTCTGTTCTGCTGCTGTAGCCCTCGTTACATTGTTCTGCTGCTGGTTTACTATCTTGCCGACGTTTACCATAACGGCAGCACCATTCAAATCCACTCCGAGCGGGAACGTCATGTATGTGTTCATGTCGTTGTCGATGAGGTTGCTTATGTTAGTCAAACCGCTGCCTATCGAAACGATATTTACAAAGTTTGTTTTTGCGAGGTCGATAGAGGCGTCGGTATTGTCTACAGACACAATCTCTGCGCCGTAGAGAGCGTTGTTTGCAGTGTTCTCCATTGTCTCGTCGCTCACATAAGCATAGTAGACGTTGAGCTTATCGAGGTCTGCGCCGAGCAGTCCACTGCTGTAGAGTACTATTTCGTCGAAGTCGGTGCCAGCCGGCACGTCGATGCTCAGACGTCCTTTCTCTGTCTTTTCAGAACCGATGAGACCAGCCGAGATAGCGTTCCAGTGGGTTGTTACGCCGCCCTTTACCTTATTGCCGTTCTTCAGAAGCTGTATGTTGTAGAACTTGAGAGCATCTGCAGAGAGTCCGGTTGCTGTAGAAGAAACTACGAAGCCCACCTTCATTGCGTGGTCTGTAGCGACGTTCTTTGCAAGATTAGAGCCGTCTACCGACTTTACGCCGATGATGCCCGTATTGTTTGCGATTCCGACGCCTGGATTTGTATAGGCGAAGTCTGTCAGGTCAGATGTGAGAATTGCGTTAGCATTCTGTGTGCCACCGAATATCTGAATCAGAGAACCGCCCTTATTGTCGCTCAGAGCGTACTTGTCCGCTTCGTTCTTGTTGTTTACGAGCAGCGTTACGCCGTGCTCGGCAGAGTTATAGTAGGGTGCGTAGTGTATTGTTGTTGTCTCGGTGCAATCGTCTGCTGCTGTAGCCTTGAACGTATAGTCGCCCGGAACGTAGATGTTTGTCACCTTGCCGCTCTGCTTGTCAAGCGAGATGTTAGAGTCGGCAGGCTGCGAAACGATGCTCCATGTGATGTTGCTCACCTTATTGCTGTGCTGCAGCTGATACTCGTTCTCGCATCCGCAGACGTTGTGGCTTGCTGTAGCCTCGATAGGGCAGTGGTGGGTAGCCAAATCGGGAGCCATGCGCACAAAGGCGTAGTTGACTGTTTCCGCACCTAACTTGAGAACCTTAAGACCTTGTAATTCTATCTTTGCTGACGAGAATGGCACTGGTGACTTTACAACAGCTTCAACTCCATCATTAAACTCCAAAAGTCCAAGTTTCAAAACAGAAAGGGAAACATTATATGGTCCACCCACCTTGTTTCCATCCTTGTCATACAATGTAATAAGAACAGCACCTGCAACGTCAACACTTAATAAAGACTTGCTGTTATATTTGAATCCCACTTCCGTGCCGGCAGGGAAAGTTTCTTTATTGTCCGAAGGCTTGCTTACCACTGTGATAGGGCGAGGAGTTGCTACAAGAAGCAGATTATAAATTAAGTCATACGAATCTTTCAAATCCTCATTGATAACGTTATCGCCATTAATGGGTTGTATGCCACTTGGACTGGATTCTTTTGTTTCCAACTTGATTTCTCCTCTTCCAAAGTCTGTTGCATATTTCGATATACCATTCTCTTTATTGTTAGTAATAGTATATTCGCGAGCCGAACCTACGAAAGCATACTTGACATTGAATGTAGCGAGGGCATCAGCAACCACGCCCAAACGAACAAGCTTGATTTCGTCGAAGTCGCCGGGAGCCTTCGCTATGAACGACTTCGTTATGAGATCAGAACCAGGAATCGTAATCAAAGACAACCCGAGACCTGTGACATTCTTTGCATTTTCGATGTCGCAAAGTCCGCCAACTTCCTCTCCGTCCTTGAGGAACTGGATTTTAAAGAAGCTTGCCAGATCAAGCGAAAGCAAACCACTCTTTGAGTTTGCACAGATAGTGAATCCTGCTTCCATGCCGCCGGCATAGTAGTGTTGGTTGTCTTTCACGCTGAACACCGGTGCTCCTGCTACAGCAGCGTCAGCAAGACCTATGAACTCTGCATAGTCGTCAAGGTTGTCGTTGCACAAGTTCTGAAGATCTTTCAAACCTGAAGCAACCTTTACACCAGCGCCGACGCTGTTCACGGTGCAGCCCGGACCTACGAGGGCTCTACGATTTTTAAGATAATTAATAGCTGAAGGGTCTGTATCCTGATATACAGTCTTTACTTTAGTACCCCTCCCATTCGAGTTTACAGCCACTACAGGCGATGCCAACAAGAGGGCAGCTGCAATGACACACATTTTTAATGTCAATGACTTTAGATACTTCATGATTATGTTATAGTTACTAATATTTATTGCACTTATCTTGAAAAATCTTTTTACTGAAAATCGTTGTCCTAAAATCTTTTCATTTGGGTAATGAATCTTTTTCTGGGTGCAAAGTTATCAAGCTTTTCCGAGCAACTGCGCGCTTGGTAGCCGTATGGTAGTCTTTAGGTAGATTTTTTATAATGGCAAGAAGTGTATCTTTCGAACAATCAGCTGTTTATGCGGTTCGCGAAAAGACCAATAGTAGACATTAAAACCAATAATACTAATTTTTTTTCTCGATATGTATGTTTAAAATAAGAAGAAAATATTTATCTTTGCACCAGTAATTCCCCCCCCCCCCATACTGAAAAAAACTATGAAACTATTACTGTTTTTAACGGCTTTTTGTGCGCAAACTCTCTGTTTGCACGCCGACAACGATGAGCTGTACGAACGCTTGGATTCTGTAATAGCTCATCGTGCAGACTATTATGCTCAGAAGGATAAGAAGATAGAGCAGATAAAACTTGGCTCCGCATACGTCACCGACAAGAAAGCCAAGTTGCAGATGTACGAGCGACTGGTGAACGAATACTCTCCGTACATCTACGACTCGGCTATGGTGTACACGCAGAAGGGTATCTACCTGGCAAGGCAGACCAACGATTCTGATTGCTACAAGAAGTTCGAGATCATTAAGGCGCGTCTGCTCGTCTTCCGCGGCTTCTATGTTGAGGCAAAGGAGATACTCGACAATATCGAGGTGCCGCCAACCGACCGCCGACTCAACTACCTCTACAGCTCTGCACAAAGCGCGCTCTACTTCAATCTGTATATTTCGACCCGTAACACCGAATACGGTCCGCGCTACGACCGGCTCTTCCGTAAGTATATAGGCGATGCTCTGCTATATAGTCAGCAGAAAGACGCGCAGTATTACTATATGAAGGGCGTGCAGCTCGCCTATTCCAATGGCAAAATAAAGGACATAGAGGCGTGCTTGAGCAAAGCCATGTCGCAGTTGGAGTCCGACAGCCAGCTGTACGGCATGGCGGCATACGTTATGTCGAAGGTCTACGGCTGCCATCATCAGCCCGAGAAGCAGGAGCGTTACCTGCTCCTGGCAGCCATCAGCGACATTATGTCGGCAACCAACGAGAGCATGGCGTTGCAGGAGGTGGCTCTGAGGCTATACAAGCACGATGTGCGCAAAGCACAGCGCTATATCAACGTGTTGCTGAACGACGCCAACGTGTTCAGCAGCAGGTTGCGACGCGTAGAGCTTTACTCCAATCTGCACACCATTCTATCAGCATACAACCAGAAGCTGGAAAACATAGGCAAGTGGCATATTGTACTTACGTTATCCATTATAGTGTTGCTGGTGGTGATTGCTTTGGCGATGCTACGTATCAAGCGTAAAAACGGCTTGCTTAAAAACAACGAGAAGAATCTGAAGGCTCAGGCAGAAGAGCTTAGTGCCACCAACAGCAAGCAGAAAGAGGCAAACGACGAACTCGAGAAATCTAATGACGATCTTGAGCAGACCAACGCCAAGCGCGAGTATATGGCGAAAGCCTACATCAGTTTGTGCTACCAGTATATCGAGAAACTGGAGAGTCAGCGCAAGATGGTGATACGCAAGATAAAGGCCAACCAGCAGAAGGAGCTGCTGAGCATACTCTCCTCGTCGAAGCGCACCGCCGAGGAGAACCATACCTTCTTCTCGCAGTTCGACAGCATCTTTCTCTCGCTCTATCCCACGTTCGTCAAGGAGCTGAACACTCTGCTCACGCCCGAGGCGCAGGTAGAGCTGAAGGAGAACAACGAGCTGACGCCCAGCCTGCGTGTGGCAGCCCTTATAAGGCTCGGCATTACCGAGAGTTCGATGATAGCCGGCATACTGTCCTACTCGCCGCAGACCATATACAACTATCGTTCGGCGCTGAAGAACGGCGCCATAGACAAGGATAGCTTTGAGGAAAATCTGCAGCGGTTGTGCGCAGTATATTAACAATGTCGCACTCTCTGCGGCAGTGTAAACAGAACTATGTGTCACGGATCTGTTTACACTACCTAAGCTTTTATCACCGTTACCCGAACGCAATCCGATCGGATTCCGTCCGCCGTCTGATTGGATTCCGTTCGCCGTCTGATTGGATTGCGTCCGGGTGACGATGACTTTTCGTGAGGTTTATGTAGAAAGGCTTTCTTTAGGGGGTGCACCCCCTAAAGAAAGCTCCAATAAAGCTAAAGCTATACTCAGCTGCGCCCCGTCACTATCTTCTTTATTTCGAACAGTTTGTTGAGTGCTTCTACCGGCGTGAGGTTGTTGATGTCGAGACCGATAATCTCGTCGCGAATCTGGCAGAGCACGGGGTCGTCGAGCTGGAAGAGCGAGAGCTGCATGCCGTTGCTGTTCTGCTGACCGACAATCTTGTGAGACTCCACGCCCACGCTGGCGTTGTCAGCCTCGAGCTGCTTCAGGATGTGCTCGGCACGCTTAACGACCGAGCGCGGCATACCCGCTATCTCAGCCACATGAATACCGAACGAGTGCTCCGATCCGCCGCGCATCAGCTTGCGCAGGAAGATAACCTTGCCGTCAAGCTCCTTCACCGACACGTTGTAGTTCTTTATGCGCTTGAAGTTCTTCTCCATCTCGTTCAGCTCGTGATAGTGAGTGGCGAAGAGCGTGCGCGCCTGCGCCTTCGGGTTCTGGTGAAGATACTCCACGATAGCCCAGGCGATGGAGATGCCGTCGTAGGTAGACGTGCCGCGGCCCAGCTCGTCGAAGAGCACGAGCGAACGCGGCGTCACGTTGTTCAGGATGTTAGACGCTTCGGTCATCTCGACCATGAAGGTCGACTCGCCGAGCGATATGTTGTCAGACGCTCCGACGCGGGTGAATATCTTGTCGACGACACCCACATGAGCCGAGTCGGCAGGCACGAAGCAACCCATCTGCGCCATGAGCGTGATGAGCGCCGTCTGGCGCAGCAGCGCCGACTTACCAGCCATGTTCGGACCGGTGATTATCATTATCTGCTGCTGCTCAGTGTCGAGCTCGATGTCGTTGGGTACGTACTCCTCGCCTACGGGCAGCTGCGTCTCGATGACCGGATGGCGTCCGGCGCTTATCTCAAGCACGTTGTCGTCCACCACCACCGGGCGCACGTAGCGATGCTCCTCGGCAGTCTTTGCGAACGAGAGCAGACAGTCGAGTCGCGCCACGATGTTGGCGTCGGCCTGGATGAGCGGAATATACTCCTGCATGTCCGTGACAAGCTCGGTGAAGAGTCGGGTTTCGAGAGCCAGTATCTGCTCGTCGGCACCCATTATCTTCTGCTCGTACTGCTTCAGTTCCTCGGTGATGTAGCGCTCGGCGTTGGCAAGCGTCTGCTTGCGTATCCACTCCTGCGGCACCTGGTCTTTATACGTGTTGCGCACCTCAAGATAGTAGCCGAACACGTTGTTGTAGCCCACCTTCAGCGACTGTATGCCGGTCTTCTGCGCCTCCTCCTCCTGAATCTTCAGCAGGTAGTCGCGTCCGCCGCGCGAGATGGAGCGCAGTTCGTCAAGCTCGGGCGAGAAGCCCGCAGCTATCACGCCGCCCTTAGCCACCAGCTGCGGCGGGTCCTGCTGCAGTTCGCGGTCGATGCGCTCGTACAGCGCCTCGCAAAGATTAATCTGGTCGCCGATGGAACGTATCTCGGCGTTGTCGTTGGTGAGGCACGCCGCCTTGATAGGCTTCAGAGCGCCCAGCGCATACTTCAGTTGCACCACCTCTCTCGGCGACACTCTGCCCACAGCCACCTTCGATATGATGCGCTCTATGTCGCCTATGCGGTGCAGATGCTCGTCGACGGTCTGTCGGAAGTCGGGTTTGCGGAAGAACGTGTCCACCACGTCGAGGCGCTTGTTGATAGAAGCCACATCGCGCAGCGGGAATATCGTCCAGCGGCGCAGCAGACGTCCGCCCATCGGCGTGCAGGTGCGGTCGATGACGGAGAGCAGCGACACGCCGTCGTCCTGCATCGACTGCAGCAGCTCCAGCGAGTGGATGGTGAAGCGGTCGAGGCGCACATAGCGGTCGGCGTCGATGCGCGCGAGCGACGTGATATGACCGATCTGCGTGTGCTGCGTCATCTCAAGATACTGCAGGATGGCTCCAGCCGCCGTCACGCCCAGGTGCAGATGGTCTACGCCGAAGCCCTTCAGCGTTGTGGTGCCGAAGTGGGAGAGCAGTTTCTGTCTTGAACTCTGCTCGGTAAGCATCCAGTCGTCGAGCTCGAACACGCACCACTTCGAGCCGAAGCGCTCCTCAAACTCGCGTTTCAGCTGTCGGTCGTAGAGCACCTCTTTAGGCTGAATGCTGCTCAGAAGTTTCTCAACGTAGTCGAACGTGCCCTCACCCGTGAGGAACTCGCCCGTAGAGATGTCGAGAAATGCCACGCCGCACGCTGTCTTAGCCATGCACACCGCCGCCAGGAAGTTGTTCTCCTTGTAGTTGAGCACGGTGTCGTCCATAGCCACGCCCGGCGTAACCAGCTCCGTTATGCCACGCTTCACGAGTGTCTTCGTGAGCTTCGGGTCTTCGAGCTGGTCGCATATTGCCACACGCTTTCCGGCACGTATCAGCTTGGGCAGATAAGTGTCGAGAGCGTGGTACGGAAAGCCCGCCATCTCGCACGCCGCAGCGCTCTGGTTCTTGCCGTTGGAGCGTCGCGTCAGCGTTATGCCGAGTATCTTCGACGCCTCCACGGCGTCGTCGGCGTATGTCTCGTAGAAGTCGCCGCAGCGGAACAGCAACAATGCGTCTGGGTGTTCTTTCTTAAACGTATAGAACTGTCGCATCATCGGCGTAAGTCCGTCGTCGTTCTTTTTCTGAGCCATGTGTCTTGAGTTTTTTTATTTGTTTGTTGCGGCGTTTGGGAGCCGCAGAATGTTATAATAAATAAAAGGGTTCTGTTTTGTTTATACAGAACCCGTAATAGTTTTTTTATCGTCTTGTTTTACCGAACAAGTCGGAATGAGTGCCAGTTGTAAGCATAAGCAAGGTTAGCTCTTCATCATTTTGTTCCCATATTAGGAGCCAATCAGACTCTATATGAGCCTCCCATTCTCCGTTATGGTTTCCATGAAGAGTATGTGGTTTGTATTGTGGAGGTAAACTTCCATTTTCAACCAACAATTCAATGGCTTTTTTCAACTTAGCTATTGAGTAGCCACGTTTCTGACAAACCTTTAAAGCCTTGTCAAATCGTTTTGTGGTAGAGAACTTATACATTGGTACCTAAAACAGTGTCAAACATTTCGTCTACAGAGTTCCATTGTGTAACATTTCCTTTAGCTGCATCTTCACGAGCCATGTCCAATTCTGTTTTTTTTGATTTCAGAACAGATATAGACTTTACTCCATTCAACATTTTTATGGCATTTTTTAGCTTGCCCAACAATGCAGGATCAGAAACAGACACCAACAATTGCGGTTCGTCAAGTTTAATTGTATTACTCATAATCCGTTTTTATTAAAGTATCTAACGCAAAGCTACCATTATTTTCTGTTATATCCAAACATTTAGCAAGAAAACCTCAACTAAAAAACAAGCGCAAAGTTCACGCCCGCCTCTTTGCCGCTATAAAATGGAGCGCCGAAAGCCACGGCTTTCTTCACGCCGCGCTTGTGCTCCTTGAAGAGCTTCGGATAGAGCCAGTAGGCGAACTTCGTGGAGAGCATGCCCACAGCCGCACCAGCCACTACGTCGTTCACCCAGTGGCGGTTGTTGTGGATGCGCAGATAAGCCACGCCGGCAGCCAGCGCATAGCCCGTATAGCCTATCCACGGCTTCGAGGCGCGATACTCCTGCCAGAGAAACTCGGCGCACATGAACGAGATGGCGCTGTGACCAGACGGGAAGGCGTCGTCGTCGGTGCCGTCAGGACGATGCTCCTTGAACGCCAGCTTCGCCGCTTTCGTGACGGCAACCATCGTAACAGCCGACATGCCGAGCATTATGGTGCGGTCGAGAAAGCTGTGCTGCGCCTTCACGCCGCAGACATCCAAGGCGTAGACCGCCGCTGCGGGCGCAAACCGCAGATAGTCGTCTACGCTCACCTTCTTGCTTTTCTCGTCAGAGAGTTTCTCCTGCGACCACTTGCGAAACTGCTTGCCCCACGCTGTCTTCACGCAGAGGGCGCCGCCGACGGCAGCCACGCCGGGCACAATCCATTCGGCAGGGCGCACACGGTGGGTAGGGTCGTTGTATTCGGTAACGGTGACATACTCGCGGCGCGGCATTATCTCAGCCGTTGTGGGGGCTGTGCCCACGCTGAACATAGTGTCGGCGTCGCAACCCGATGCCACAGCCTCTGTGTCGGGCGGCAGAATAGCGGCAGAATCGCATTCTATAACCACGTCTTGCGCCTGCGCCGCAGACGGAGTGAGCATAGCGAAGCAGACCAATAAGAGGTAGAAAAATCTCGAAAGAGTTGTGTTGTGTATCATAAGAGATTAAAATTTACACATTAATTTATATGCCTATAAGATGCAAAGGTACTGAAAAATAGCTTAAAAGTGAGTCATAATTTTATTTATTTGGATTTTTCTATGTACTTTTGTCGTATATGAAACAGAGAATATCACTACTTATTATATTCATCTTCTGCCATCTTGCGCTGATGGCGCAGGCAGGTTTGGATGTTTCCGGCGAGACCGACGGCGGCGACGGCACCGATCTGCCTGCCTTCGTGCCGCTCGTGAAGGTGGGCAAGGCTCTGTACGAGGGCGACAGCATACAGTATGTAGAGCTGAATCCGCTCGCGGTCTACCCGCAACTGGTTTTCAAGAACGACAAGCAGCGCCAGGCTTACAACCGCCTTGTGGCTAACGTGAAGAAGGTGCTGCCGATAGCGAAGGAGGTGAACAACATCATCATCGAGACGTACGACTTCCTGCAGACGCTGCCCAACAAGAAGGCGAAGGACGAGCATCTGAAGCGTGTGGAACGAGACATCAGAGCCGAGTACACGCCGCGAATGAAGAAACTCACCTACTCGCAGGGCAAACTGCTCATCAAACTGGTCTACCGCGAGTGCGACTCGTCGTCGTATCAGCTGGTGCAGGCGTTCCTCGGTCCGATACGTGCGGGTTTCTACCAGGCGTTCGCGGCGCTCTTCGGCGCTTCGCTCATGAAGAAGTACGACCCGAACGGCGTAGACCGATACACAGAGCGAATAGTAAGACAAGTGGAGGCAGGACAAATCTGAGTAATTATTAATTATTAATTTTTAATTATTAATTGGTGGGGAGTTTTTGAATGTTGAATTGTCGGCTTCGCCGATTAGGAATTATTCAATGTTGAATTACAAATTTCACCATCTCACCACACCACCATCTCACCACACCACCACCTCACCACACACACCATTAACAACATTATAATTTATGAAGAAGAACAAAGGATTGATCATCACCATCGTGGTGATAGTGTTAGTAGCTCTTTGGGGCATATTATCGTATAACGGACTTGTCGGAATGGACGAGAACGTAAGCAACCAGTGGGCTAACGTAGAGACGCAGTATCAGCGTCGCAGCGACCTTATCCCTAACCTCGTGAACACCGTGAAGGGATACGCTAAGCACGAGAGTCAGACTCTTGAGGCGGTTATGGCGGCACGCTCGCAGGCTACGCAGGTGAAGATAGACCCGTCTAACTGCACTCCGCAGCAGCTCGCGGCTTATCAGAAGGCGCAGGGCGACGTGACGACAGCGCTTGGCAAACTGCTTGCCATCACCGAGAACTATCCCGACCTGAAGGCTAACCAGAACTTTCTCGAACTGCAGTCGCAGCTCGAAGGCACGGAGAACCGCATCAACGTGGCTCGTAAGGATTTCAACGACTCTGCAAAGGAGTATAACACATCGCTCCGCCGCTTCCCACGCAACATCATCGCTTCGATGTTCGGCTTCGAGAAGCGCAACTACTTCGAGGCTGAGGCTGGTGCAGAGAAGGCTCCGAAGGTGGAGTTTTAGGTTTTAATAGTTGACGAGTTGACAGGGAGATTACATCTTTTTAAGTTGACGAGTTGACATATAAACGGGTTAATAATAATATGAAAATAACACGAGTCATAAGCCTACTGATTCTCTCTCTCGTCGCAACGCTGACGTTTGCGGCGGGCGAGGCGAAGCAATACACGCTGCAGGACGTGCCCAACGTGCGTCTGAGCGACGTGCGCCAGTACGTTTCCGACCCGTCGCACATTCTCTCCGCCCCGGCACGCGACTCTATCAATGCCGTGCTCGGACGGCTCGAAGCCAGCACGGGCATCGAGACGGCTGTGGTGATGCTGCCCAGCATTGGCGAGGCAGACATCTTCAACTTCGGTCACGAGCTGTTCCGCCAGTGGGGCATAGGCAAGAAGAAGAGCGACAACGGACTGCTCATCCTCTTCGTCGCCGACCAGCGTAAGGTGCGCTTCACCGTGGGCTACGGCTTGGAGGGCACGATGACCGATGCCATGTCGAAGCGCATACAGATGCAGCGCATGGTGCCGCGCTTCAAGGCGGGCGACTGGGACGGCGGCATGGTAGACGGCGTGAGGGCTGCGGCGAAGGTGCTCGACGGCACGATGAAGCCCGAACCTGCTGACGACGACGGCATGATTGGGGCGCTTATCGCGGTGGCGGTGATGGTGGGCTTGGCAATCTTCTTCATCGCACTGCTCGGCGAGAAGCAGCGCTGCCCGAAGTGCCGCCACAAGGGCGTGAAGTGCGTGGCTCGCCAGACGCTCCGACTCACTAACGGACGCCGCGTGCGCCGCTCTACATTCATCTGCCCCCACTGCGGACATACCTTCACACGCGACGAGAACATCGACGACTCGGGCAACGCCGCCGCCTTCATAACCGGTGCAATGCTCGGCGGCATGGGACGCCGTGGCGGTGGCTACGGCGGAGGCAGCTTCGGCGGAAACTTCGGTGGCGGCTCGACGGGAGGCGGCGGCGCAACGTCGGGATGGTAATGAGTTTTGAATGTTGAGTTTTGAATTTTGAATTGTGCGCTTCGCGCATTTTGAATTTATGAGTTAGGAATTGTGAGTTGTGAATTCAAAACTCATAATTGAATAATTCCTAATCGGCGCAGCCGACAATTCAAAACTCAAAATTCAAAACTCAAAATTGCCGCAGGCAACAACTCAAAACTCAAAACTCAAAATTCAAAACTCCTATATGAAAATAACAATCATCAACGGACCGAACCTCAATCTGCTGGGCTCACGCGAGCCGAGCATCTACGGCAACACCTCTTTCGAACAGTATCTCAACCAGCTCTGCCGTCAGTATCCGGATGTGGATATCGACTACTATCAGAGCAACATCGAGGGCGTGCTCATCGACAAGCTGCAGGAAGCAGGCTTCGAGTCGGACGGCATCATCCTCAACGCCGGAGCATACACACACACCTCCGTAGCGCTGCTCGACTGCATCCGCTCCATCAGCGCGCCGGTCATCGAAGTGCACATCAGCAACGTGCACAAGCGCGAGGAGTTCCGCCACAAGTCGATGATGGCGGCGGCGTGCCTCGGCGTGATAAGCGGCTTCGGCATGAACTCCTACCGACTGGCTCTCGAAGCGCTGCTCGACTGGACCGCAGAGCGCGACCCGATGAAGGAAGAATAAGTTGCGCCGTATAATAAACCAACCCATAGTGCGCGAACGCACGCTATAGCAGACAAACAAACATCATGACAGAAGAAATCGACAAATACGTACGCGAACACACCTCTACCGAGGGCGACTACCTCTACCGCCTCTATCGTGCCACAAACATCCACACCATACACGGACGCATGGCGTCGGGACACCTCCAGGGCCGACTGCTGAAGATGCTCGTTGAGATGGTGCAGCCGCAGAACGTGCTCGAAGTGGGTACGTTCTCGGGCTACAGCGCCCTCTGCCTCGCCGAAGGTCTGCCCGAAGGCGCGCATCTCTACACGTTCGAGATAAACGACGAGATGGAAGACTTCACCCGCCCGTGGATAGAAGGCTCGCCCTACGCCGACAAGATAAGCTTCATCATCGGCGACGCCAACGAAAAGGCGCCCCAGCTGGGCGTAACGTTCGACATGGCGTTCGTCGACGGCGACAAGCGCACGTATGTGGAGACATACGAGATGGTGCTCGCGCTGCTGCGACCCGGCGGATTCATACTCGCCGACAACACGCTCTGGGACGGACACGTCACCGACCCAGCCTACGATCACGACCAGCAGACGCTTGGCATACGCCGATTCAACGACTATGTGGCTGCCGACCAACGCGTGGAGCAGCTCATACTGCCAATGCGTGACGGACTGACGCTGATTCGCAAGAAATAGCGCACCCGCTTGTCTGATATTTGCGTGTTTTAAAAGTAAAAAAGTATAAAGCTAATGCCGTAGCCTCCTACTATTTGCATCGTTATCTATTAAAAACTATGTGATTAATATTTATTAACGCAGTTTGTTAATCTTAAATCCCATAATACCACTACTTTTGTAAGCAGAGAGTAACAAATAATTAACAAAAAGTAAGTTGCGTATGGAAAAATTTACACGACAAGCAGCAGTTGCATTGTTCTTCGGATTGTTTGCAACATCCACACAAGCAAAGGAATTCTCCTATCTTGAAACCTTCGACGACGAGACAACGTTCAGCGCAGGCGGAGCATTGCCTGACGGATGGCTCGGCGACGCCTCAGCCGTTCCCGTTAAGCGCTACGAGGGATCGTATCTCGGATCGGGCAACCACTCCGGTTCGTACGTGCTCGGCACGATGGCATCATCGAGCATGGGACGCGACAGCTGGGTATACACCCGCAAGCTGACGCTGAAGGCAGGCGTAGCATACACCGTGAGCTACTGGCTGCACATGCCGGGCGGCGTGGCTCCTGCTGCCTACAACAATAACGTGGCGCTCTACGTGGGCACCGACCAGACACGCGAGGCTGCAACAACGCTCGTAGGCGAGACCGGCAAGACTGTTCTCAGCGAGTGGACACAGCAGACATACACCTTCACCCCCGAAGCCGACGGCGAATATGCTTTCGCGATAAACATAACCAGTCAGCTCTACAACTCGGGCTACGTAGCTCTCGACGACTTTGAGGTTACGGGCGACGAGCCTGGCGGTGGCACTGTCGACCCAGGCGACCCCGACAAGGTGGTTTGCGAACTGCCCTACTCGCAGTCGTTCGACAATGAGAACAAGGACTACGACGGCACCACATACGTGCCTAAGGGATGGCTCGCAACGGGCACCTCAACGTTCATCACAGCCAACACCGACGACCTCAAGGCTGCCGACGGCGCCTACTATCTCATAGCACCCGAGAGCCGCGTGCAGCGCGACGACCGCATCTACACGCCTTACTTCCACATGCAGGCAGGCGTAGAATACACAGCGTCGTTCTACCTTTACATGCCGGGCAACCTCGACTACGGACACGCCAGCGACTTCAGCTTCACCATAGGCGACGAGCAGGACTCCGAGTTCCATACACCGCTGCTCACGCTCCCGCGCTACACCAACGAGGCTTGGACAAAGCACACCGTGAAGTACACGCCTAAGGAAGACGGCGACTACTGCTTCTCGTTCGCACTCGGCGGCGAGGACACATACGCAGGCGAGGCGTGCATCGACCTCTTCACCGTTACATCGCCCGAGGCTAAGGCTAAGCCGAGAGCCGTGTTCTCGTTCAATGGTTATTTCGACCTTATGAACAGCAAGCTCATCACCTTCGAAGGCTCTAAGGTGCAGATGGTGAACCAGAGCACCGACGCCGACACTTATCTCTGGGAGGTGCCAGGCGCGCAGCCCGAGACTTCTACCGAGCCTAACCCGACATTCATGTTCCCGCAGGACGGCGACTACAATGTGAAGCTCACCGTAACCAACGAGCGCGGCGAAAGCTCTACATCCGAGAAGGTGAGCGTAGAGCTTGTAAGAGGCGAGAAAGCACAGCTGCCGATAGGCGTTTCCAACCCCAACGAAGACCAGCTCTGGACACGCAGCAAGGTGCCCTCGTTCGCTACAGCATCGTGCGACTGGGTGACGGGCGCTAACCATTACTACAAGCACTTCGCCGAGCGCTTCGACCTTCCGGCAGGAAACGAGTACGCCGTGACGAGCGTCACGCTCTATCTCTGCTACTACAACCTGGCAAGCCGCTGCTACAACGAGCAGGCTAACGAGCCCGTTAGCATCGTGCTCTACGGCGAGAAGGACGGCAAGCCCGACACTTCGAAGGAGTTCGGACGTTACACCTCTACAATGAAGGGACTCTTCGGCACACTCGGACTCTCTGAGGCTGAGATGCGCGGCATACAGTTCGACAAGCCTATCGTTGCCGACGGACCGTTCTACGTTGCCTTCGAATTCTCCGACGGACTCTGGTTCGACGAGCCTGACGCTAACCTCTCACGCACGGAAGTTGGCTTCGGCGGATTCACTCACCGCAGCAAGGTTACAACGCTCTACGTTCAGCCTACAGCCGTTCCCGAGACATCTACCTTCGTTCCCGACGGTTCTTACTGTCCGGTTGACGCTCTCGACGCCGAGTACAAGGGCGTAGGTCTCAACCTCGTGGCATGGGCAAACGTGAAGGGTTCTGAGACATCCGTAGCTCTCACCTCTGACGGCTCCGTAGCCTTCGACGCTCGTCTCGACGGCGATCTTCTCACCGTTAGCGGCACACACGCCGGCGAGACTGTTCTCGTAAGCGATGTCGCAGGCAAGACCGTAGCCACAGCGAAGGCTTCTGCTGAAAGCACAGCGCTCAACTTGAGCAATGTTCCTGCCGGCCTCTACATCGTGAAGACCGACCTCGGAGCAAGAAAGTTCGTGAAGAACCTTAATTCCGCAACACTATAATTTAACTTTATTTATAAGTTCCTGAGCAA
>ERZ1024483.230-NODE-230-length-17073-cov-13.225526_pt1 | contig 17073 bp, 15 predicted proteins | sample MGYA00520799_ERZ1024483 | MGnify/ENA primary metagenome ERZ1024483 (study PRJEB33242, sample SAMEA3444315) | Homo sapiens | biome: Host associated; feature: Gastrointestinal tract; material: Stool | place: Uganda | collected 2011-01-01 ...
TGCGCCATCGTAGTTGATGCGTCCCCATCCTCCGGGTGCGCTACCGCTACGCAGCTTTGCGCCAGGTACGAGTTGCTCTATAGGCATACCAGCCGTGTTGATGCGCAGCTGATAGCGATTGTAAGGTTTTGGCAAAGCCTTGGCAAGACGTTTATAATAATAGCCCACGCTTTTCTCCGTAAAGTTCTGCGTGGCAAAGCCTGTGCTCACATTCAGCGTGAGCACACGACGAGCATCGTCTACGCTGTACGACTCCATATACGGCTGTACGGCGTAGACGACATTCTTTGCTCGTGTGGCGAGCACATAGTTCTTAAGACGAGTATCCAGCTGAGCCGCCGACAGCGTCTTGTGCGACCCTGCCGTAGCAGGAAGCGCCATCAGAGCGGCTGCGAACACCAAGACCGACAATAATCTGTTTCTCATATTAGTCAAGTTCACCGACGGTGAACAATTCAGGGTTCTTTCCCTTGAAATCTTTGAAATAAGTCTTTATGCGCTTCATGTCCGCATCCACATCGCCCGTAGGCACAATCATCTGCGTACATTCTATCAGTTTGCGTTCGAAGTCGAGACCGTAGAGCAGGATAGGCAGTTCGGCTTTCAATGCGATGAAGTAGAAGCCCTTCTTCCAGTTAGGGTTGAGCGAGCGTGTGCCTTCCGGCGTAACGCAAAGCTTGAAATTTGGCTCGCGACGCGCAGCCTCTGCCATAGCGTCGGTCATGCTTGTATGCTTCGAACGGTTAACGGGTATGCCACCGAGATGGCGGAACCATACGCCAAGCGGCCAGAAGAACCACTCCTTCTTCATGAGGAAGTTGGCCTTGATGCCCTCGGCACGCGAGTAGAGAAGTCCGATAATAAAGTCCCAGTTGCTGGTATGTGGAGCAAGACAGAGTATATACTTTTCGGGGTGGTCCACTTCTATATGAGTGGTCCACCCCATGCGCTTATACAACAGTGTCTTGCAAATGCGTTGCAAAAAACTCATTGTGTTTGTTTATGTTTATATTTGATTTAAAATTTCGATTAGCCGAGGTTAACCACCTGGTCAACAATCTCAGACACCTGCTTGTTGAAGCTGTTCACAAGATCCTTGTAGAAGAGCTTCGGCGCAAGGCCCGGCTCCTGGTGCGACACGCGGCGCACATAGTCGTTGTGTATAACAAGGATAGAAGCGAGCAATGCGTTCACATCCTCCTCTGTTGTCTTTGAACTGTACATTGAGGCAGCTACTGCCTCTGAGAAAAGTTCGCTACAAACATAGTTGATATTGCGTTTCAGGTTTCTTTTGTTTGCCATAACAAATTAAAATGATTATTGATTAAAAGATAAAATTAACACGCCAAAGATAGAAAAAAAAATAATATGCAACAAGTATTCTTTATAAAAAACTTCAAATTGTTCGTTTTCTTTTAGTTTTTTTCGGTATGTCACAGAAAAAGTGTATTTTTGCAGTGCAAAAAAAGTATCTATTTATACATTACATATTTTAATTATTTAAATTCACATGAAAATTAGTGCATTGCAGATTGCAAGAGCTGCTTATCAGCCCAAATTGCCTAAGGCTCTCCAGGGTCCGGTTAAGGCCGTAGAGGGTGAGGCAACACAGTCAGTAGGTAACCAGGAAGAGATCAAGGCGTTGTTCCCGAACACATACGGAATGCCTGTTATCACTTTTGAGGCTGGCGAGAAGACAGAGCTTCCTGCATTCAACGTAGGCGTTATCCTTTCAGGAGGTCAGGCTCCTGGTGGTCACAACGTAATTTCAGGATTGTTTGACGGTATTAAATCATTGAATCCAGAGAACAAGCTCTATGGTTTCATCCTCGGCCCTGGCGGCTTGGTTGATCACAACTACATTGAAATCACATCAGAGCTTATGGATCAGTACCGCAACACTGGCGGTTTCGACATCATCGGTTCAGGTCGTACAAAGCTCGAGAAGGAAGAGCAGTTTGAGAAGGGTATCGAGATTCTTCGCGAGCTCGGCATCAAGGCTCTCGTAATCATCGGTGGCGACGACTCTAACACCAACGCATGTGTACTCGCTGAGTACTATGCAGCTAAGAAGTACGGCGTTCAGGTTATCGGCTGCCCGAAGACCATCGACGGCGACTTGAAGAACGAGCAGATCGAGACTTCTTTCGGTTTCGACACAGCTTGCAAGACATACTCAGAGCTTATCGGCAACATCCAGCGCGACTGTAACTCAGCACGCAAGTACTGGCACTTCATCAAGCTCATGGGCCGTTCGGCTTCTCACATCGCTCTTGAGTGCGCACTGCAAACACAGCCTAACGTATGCCTCATCTCTGAGGAGATCGAGACTAAGGAGATGTCGCTCGACGACGTTGTAACATACATCGCTAAGATTGTTGCTGACCGCGCTGCTGACGGCAACAACTTCGGTACTGTACTCATCCCGGAGGGTCTCATCGAGTTCATCCCGGCTATCAAGAAGCTCATCGCTGAGCTCAACGAGGTGCTCACCGACCCGACAACTGGTGAGTCACGCGAGTTCGCAAACGAAGAGGAGCAGATCGACTTCGTTAAGAACAATATCGCTAAGGACAACCTCGCTGTTCTCGAGTCGCTTCCTGAGGACGTAGCTCGTCAGCTCTGCCTCGACCGCGACCCGCACGGCAACGTTCAGGTATCGCTCATCGAGACTGAGAAGCTTCTCTCTCGCATGGTAGCTACTAAGCTCGAGGCTTGGAAGGAAGAGGGCAAGTTCAACGGTCACTTCTCTGCTCAGCACCACTTCTTCGGCTACGAGGGACGTTGCGCAGCTCCGTCTAACTACGACGCTGACTACTGCTACTCACTCGGCTTCAACGCTTCACGCCTCATCAGCAACGGCAAGACTGGCTACATGTCTGTCATCAAGAACACAACAGCGCCTGCAGAGCAGTGGATCGCAGGTGGTGTGCCTATCACAATGATGATGAACATCGAGCGTCGTAACGGTGCTAACAAGCCGGTTATCCGCAAGGCTCTCGTTGAGCTCGATGGTGCTCCTTACAAGTTCCTCGCTGCTCATCGCGAGGAGTGGGCTAAGAACGACTGCTACGTCTACCCGGGTCCGGTTCAGTACTGGGGTCCGACAGAGGTATGCGACCAGACTACAAAGACTCTGATGCTTGAGCAGGCTAAGTAAACCTCTGCTTGTTCAAAACTAAAGAATTAATACAGAAAGAGCAGAGTGACAATGGTCATTCTGCTCTTCTTTTTTTTATGTAAAAATATGGAAGCAAACAAACGCACATACAAACCACGCAAACGACGCTCCACCACCAAGCAAAAGCGCCGCTCAAGCCTCTCCGCCCTACTCTCTCGCAACCCGCGTGCCGTATGGTGGACAAGTTCTGCTATATGCGTATGCGTGTATATGTGGGCTTTCTACTCCTACTTCGTCAGTCCTACCGGATTTCGCTGGCGTGCGCTCTTCGGCGACACCAACTATCCCGCCGGCTACGAGATTCACGGCATCGACATCTCCCATTATCAAGGCACCATCGACTGGGACAAGCTGCGCGACAGCAATATCGAGGGCTACCCGCTGCGCTTCGTCATGATAAAGTCGACCGAGGGTTCGTCGCGCACCGACAACAAGTTCAAGGAAAACTTCCGTCAGGCTCGCGAACACGGACTGATTCGCGGAGCCTATCACTTCTGGAGCAACAAATCGTCGGCTCGCAACCAGGCTTACTTCTTCCTGAAACAAGTGCGACTGGAGAACGGCGACCTTCCGCCTGTGCTCGACGTGGAGCACAAGCCGCAGGACCGCAATGTGGAAGATTTCCAGCGCGACATTCTTACATGGCTGCACATCGTAGAGGACAAATACCATGTAAAGCCTATCATATACACATATTATAAATTTAAGGAGAACTATCTGGACGCGCCCGTATTCGACGACTATCCCTACTGGATAGCACATTACTATGTAGATAAGGTGGAATACAAGGGCACGTGGCACTTCTGGCAGCACACAGACGCAGGAAAGCTGCCCGGCATAAAGGGATATGTAGACTTCAATATCTTCAACGGTTCGTTCTATGCGCTGAAGAAACTCACTATCGGAAATCAGGACTAAAACAAACGTAGCGGAGGTTTCAGACCTCCGCAGCATGCAGCGATACTAACAATAAATTGTATCTGACTTGGTGCTGCGGAGGCCGGAGACCTCCGCTACGTTTATAATAATCCTACTTGAACAACGCGCAAGCCCACTCTTCGTCTACAACGACGTCGCAAAGCGACAGCCCATGCTCCTTAGCTGCTGCTTCTATCATCGGCACATCAGCCTCGTAGAATCCGCTGAGGATGAGTCGTGCACCTTCCTTCATGTGCGCACGAAACGCCGGCATGTCAGCAATGAGTATATTGCGGTTGATATTAGCAATCACTATATCGAAGCGGTCTTCAACGTTATCAAGAACAGACGCATCGCCAAGCAACACATCCATATTCTCAACACCGTTCAGCGCCGCGTTATGCTGGGCATTGTCGGCGCTCCACTCATCGATGTCGTAGCCAAGCACGGGGTCGGCACCAAGGCGTGAGGCGGTTATGCCGAGTATGCCCGTTCCGCATCCGCAGTCGAGCACGCTCTTGCCATGCACGTCCATACCCAGCAGGCGTCGCAATATCATGCGTGTAGTCTGGTGAGTGCCCGTACCGAAGGCGTTGCGCGCCTCAATGAAGATGCGCATCACGCCGTCGTCGCCAGCGAACATCTCGCGGTCGGTGTGCTTGGCGTCGTAGATTACGAGGTTTTCGCTCACGCCAATCGGCTCGAAGCCCTCGTCCTCCCAGCCCTGGTTCCAGTCCTGGTCGGGCACTTCTTCTACATTGTAAGTCACCGACACGCCGTCAGGCATATAGTCGGCGATGGCAGCATCGAGCGCTTCCTTATCATACATCGGGCGCTGCACATAGCCCTTCAATCCTTCGTCCGAATCCTCAAACGCCTCGAAACCAGCCTCACAAGCGGCTGCCGACAACAACTCGCGGGCTACCTGCAACTGCTCAGCCTCGCACACTATCTTGAAATCTGCTACAAAATATTTCATAAAGCAATATTCCTTAAATTAGCAGACTTGGTATTTTTACAAGAAAGCAAGTCGTTGGATAACAATAAATTACCCAATGCTTGCATATGTCAGGAAATTCACTTACCTTAGTGCTGCTTAAAACTCAAATAAAGAATATCTGACATATGGCAAAGGTAAACATAAAATCTGAGAAAATCACTCATTTCGGAGGCATTTATTACGCAAGCAAGGCTTTTTATGCGCTTTCACTTGACAAAGTCATCAACGGCACTCTTGGTGTTCGCACTTCTACCTACAACGGCTACCAGTTTCTCGTGAATCTCAATCCCAAATGGGGAAAGGGGCGTTGTGCCCTAATTTGAACGTCTTTGGATTTTTATCGTGCAGATATGCGTATGCGCACGATAAAAATCTAAAGATTTTACGGAAAGACTTTGTCTGCTAATTTAAGGATGTAAGAAACAAGCAGTAGCTACCTTAGTTATTCGGAATAAAGAAATCCTCTGGCGAGAAGTCATCTTTAGTCTGGTTTGCTCTTTTGGGAGTCCATGTCCTAACATGGATTTTCGGACTGCCTTCATCTTGGAAATCCCAAAGCAGGAACACGTATCCGTCGTCGGAGTATTGTCTGCCGTTGTATTGCTGACTGTTCCATTTCTGGCGTAGTCTCACACCGTATATGTTAGGATTTGAGCCATGTCGCATCAGTTCAATGTCCGAAAAGTCAACATTTATGAATTCATTGCTTTTGAACAGATTCCTAAGATTGTTTATATACTGCGGCTTGTTTTGTTTAGTGAAAATCAATTTCTCATTAACCTTCTGCGAGACACCCTCAATGTTGTTTTTGCCTAATGTTCTGATAACACGACCAGTAATGATAAGAGCATCATCGCTAAAGATTTCTTGCAGAGCATTGATGTTTTTCTCCACATAGTAGCTTCTGAAGTTCTCCACAAAGTTCAGAATCTCCCTTCTCATTCTAAGGTCAATATTTGAGTTGCTACCATGCAGAAGAGCTACATACGAATTGTTGTCGATGGCAGTTCTTACACCCGTGATAACACCTTTCTTATTGAAGCTGATGGTCAACTCCTTATGTATCTCACCCTTGTAAGTATTGTCAATGGGTTTCATCTCCACTGGTATCTGTCTTATCTCATATCCAGTGAAGTCTTTAAGGCAAGACTGCACATTTTTGTTCCACTCACAACGGAAATGAATGTTTGTCCAAAGACTTTTCAAGCCATTCGCAGCCATATCGTCAATGTCAATATTAGTGAGGTTCAACTGGCGATGGTTGGCTTCCGCCTTGTTTATCTCGCTTAGCAAAGACGACACGTTTCTTTCAACATTCACCTTAAGCGATTCGTTGTATATACCGTCGCTGAATTGGAAAGTCACCTGAGCAGACATCAACGATGAAACCAATACGACATATAGTAAAAGAAAATATCTTTTCATAAAGTTTTGTTTTTTATATGCAGATTATTTTACACGTACACATATAGGTGCACAGTTTTTGAATGATGTCATTCCTTCAGAGTCAACTACCATTCCTGTCTTCACGTCCGTTCTTGCGTCATTTTTCACTGGTGAGAGAACAGCCACTATTTGGCGGTCTACATTCATCATCACAAGATAACATTCGGTTTGATTGAGCATGGAATTGTATTTGCCCCACGAGTCAATAAGGTTGTTGTCCATAGCCATGTCAAGCAAGTACTGCAACTGGACGAAGGAACTCACGTCACAAACCTTCTTGATTATGTCTGGCCAGTTAGCCGACCCCATGACGGGAGTTGTATTTGTATTATTGTTGTTAGTATTTGTGTTCACGCTTGTATTGGGATGGAAAGTCATAGTCTCTTTCTTCTCAACAATGGTTTTAGCCACATACACCAACACCATTACAGCATCGCCACGGTTTACGCTCTTTTGTTGCAAATTAGCCATTATCTTGTCCTCGCCAACCTCCTCTATCTCCATTTCCTCACAGTAGTTGGCAATATTCTCCTTAAGATAACTGAACGCAATGTTCTTAGCCTCATCAACACTTGCGGCAGTAGCCTCAGCAGTGAAATATTTGCCCGACAGTTTTATTTCGTTTATAGCCTCAATGGAGTTTTGAGCTAAGCACGATAGAGCGCAAGCAACCAGTGCCACAACAAATGTGCATAATCGTCTTAATTTCATTTCGATTTCTTTGTTTTAATGTCGTTGTAGAGGTTTTTTACATTTGTCGTTGGAGTGTAAAGATATGCTCTTGAATTAAGCACAAGCTTGTTTGTGGCAATATCCTTCACATCACATTCCAGGCTAAAGATATGGTCGTAGCCAGTCTCCTTATTATATATAAACATGGCTCCATACAACTTACCATCCCTCATCTCCTCGAAACTGAAATAAGGAATGCAACCTTGACTCTTTACAAACTCCAAAAACTGTCTTACACTGACGGTAGCTGTCTCGTTTTTCTTGTCGCTTGCTATCATCGTTATCGACATCTTGGCTTCGGGAATACTCTTGCAGTTAAGCAACATAGTGTTAGCAATAGTCTGCACAGGATACTTTGGGTCGATCACTGGCACATAGTCATTCTTTCCGCTAAGCCTATAATATGTAGTGTTGGTGACAGTAGGCAATATATAATTCTTGCCAGGCAGAGTATACAGCGTATCCTCAAGATCTCTAACCGTTCTTAGATTTGCTACGTCAATGTCGCATTCTGCAGGTTGCTGCTTAGGCTTATACGCTTTCAAGTCGCGCATAAAGTTATGCTCAAGTTCCTTGCGTGGCGTACTCAGCAAGAGGTCATATTTTATGGGGATAAGCATATTTACAACTTCCGCATCACCTTCCTTCCATACTGCTTGATACACCTTGTTGTCAATTTTGCCTATAGTAAACGAAGTCGAGTCGGTAATGGCGAGCAAATTGCTCCATCCACCCTTAACAAACTTAGCGTCCATATATTTCAGATTGTTTCTTGTCAGTTTAAATGTCTGGCATAGCAGTCCGCTCTCTATGAACTCAAGCACAGCATTGTTGTCTTTCTGGCGGTAGGCATTGCGGAACAGACTTAATCCTATATGCTCCACCATACCATTGTCGGTCTTCTTGATAACAATCTTATACTTGTCCTTTGGGAAGACAGAATAGCCAACCTTAAGAGTGTCCAGACCGTCCAGCTTCAGCTCCGCAGCAACCCTTTTCAGTTCTTCCGTCTTGAACGACATGTTTTGTGCTATGCCTTCTGTTGCAACATACAACAGAAGGACAATGGCAGATAAAATGGTTCTCATATATGTTTGGTTTTTTTATTCAAATGTTAAGCCACGCAGCAATGTAGTCCATACGTTGTCCACTTTTCCGCGCTTGGCAATCTCTTTTGCCATCTCGGCATCTTTCTTCACACCGCCAAGTCCCTGCTGATAGCATGAGGCAAGATTGTCGGCAGCCTCCTTAGAGAGATAACCGTTCAGTAAGGCATCATTATAATAGGCTATCGCCTTCGATATGTCCTTGTTGACTATCTTTCCAGTGAAATACAAGTTGCCAAGTTCACATTTCGCAGGTGCATATCCACCCTCAGATGCCTTTTCGTAGTATTCCACCACCTTGTTCTTGTCTGCCTTCACCCCATTGCTTCCATCAAAATAAATCTTTGCGAGCAGATAGTTGGCATAAGGGTCATCGGCCTTTGCGGCCTTCTCGTAATAAGCCATCATCTTCTTCTCGTTGGCTTTTTTCCACGACTTGTCGGAATAGCAGAGTCCGAGGAGTGTAGAAGCTACGGCAATGTTTTTCTTTTCAAGAATAGTAAGTTCCTTCACAGCCGTAGCATAATCGGGTGTCGTCGATTCCATTAGCGACATGGCATGCACAAACGAGTAGAAGTCGGTGTTCTTCCATCCATTCTTTATTTCCACATTAGGTTCGTGGAGAAGCTTCTGGAAGTTGTCTTTCATTCCCTTTGAGGCAGCATCGGCAAGCCATTGCAGTGCAATGACATAGTTCTGTTTCACGCCCTGTCCGTTCTTATACATTATACCCACATTCCATACTGCCACAGGATTGCTCTTGGCAGCCGCAAGTTTATACAAGCCCATAGCCTTGTCATAGTCCTGCTGAATGCCGTCGCCCTTATACAGCAAGTCGCCGAGCATCATCATCGCATTAGGCACATTCTTTTTAGCAGCCTTATCGAGAAAAGCTGCAGCCTGAGCCTTGTCCACCTTTGTGCCTTTGCCATTGCATAGATAATCGCCATATTTATATTCCGACACAGCATCGCCTTTGGCAGCCGCCTTTTGGTAGTAAGACAAAGCCTCGGCATACATCTTAGCCTGGTCATACAAGGTAGCCACTCTTACGGTCGCCTTAAGCGAGTTGTTGGCTGCAGCCATCTTCAAGTATTTCAATGCAAGCTCATTGTTCTTCTTTACTGTGTTTCCGCATCCGTTGTAGTAGATGTCGGCAAGCAGGTTTATGTCGAAAGCCGACTTGTTCTTTACAACATTCTCTTCGCGTTGCTTCACCAATTCAGCGTTGCCAGCCTTTATCGACTCCTTATAGAGTTTCACAGCCACCACAGAGTCCTGCTTAATGCCACGTCCCAACTGGTAGCAAAGTCCCATGTTAGCTATAGCCTTCACATGTTTCTGCTTGGCAGCCATACTGAACCATTTCAGGGCCACATCATAGTTCTGCTTCACTTTCTTGCCAGAGTAGTAATAAGTGCCGAGAGTGTTTTGAGCCTCGCTGTTACCCTTCTTGGCATCATCGATCAACTTCCTCACCTCTACAGAGTCAGCATTCACTGCCGCAGGCTTAGCCTGCTTGTTTGGTGTAGCCTTTTTCTGAGCCGTGGCATTATAGACAGCAAACAAAGCCATTGCCACAGTCAGCATTATATATTTATATTTCATAGTTTTTGTTTTATTGATTTAACATGCCTTTATTATCCAAGGTCCACAACGTCATCCATAGCATTGTCCACAACAGCATCCGTAGTGTTGTCGCTATCGTTCTGTGCCAAATAGCCATATTCATCATTGTTAGTGCCAATGATACTTTCGGTGTCGCTCACAGTAAGAGTAGAAGGCACCTCAGCCAACACATTGCCAGTATCGTCGGTTACGACATCATACGAGCCATTTCCGTTTACGTCCACCATATACAGGGTTTCGCCATTGTCACCTACAATCTGTGCAGCTGTCAACACCTCACCGTCAACGGTTTCCACAGTTCCCACCGCTGCAATGTCCATGTTCTCCATGTCGATGTCGGTAGGGTCAACCATTATAACGTCATCTGTCAGGTTCTGTGCCACGAGGTTAGGGTCAACATCAGGAATATCGTCTACGTTGACTTCTGCGTTCACCTCATTAGTAGAAGCCTCATTAGCCGATGGTCCATTGGTTTGAGCCGGTTCTTCTACAGTAGCCTGTGGTTGTGGCTCTGTGGTAGATGCTGTTGCAGCAGGTTCTGCTGTTTGTGTTGTTGCACTTGCGGCATTGTCTTGTGCTGCGTTGTGAGTGTCTGTAGCCTGTGTTGTTGCATTGTTGGCATTCGTCTCTTCTGCAATAGGGGCAGTAGGGTTATCCTCTATAGAATCCACAATATCTATCTCTTCCTCACCTCTTATAATATCGGCAGTTACCATAACACCTGCACCAGCCATAGCTGCTCCAGCTAATGCTGCACCTTTCTTTAAGTTCTCTTTTGAGTTTTCGTTGATGTTCAAAGCCTGTGTCTCCATAATCAATGTTTTTATAGGGTTTATATTTCTGTTTTACTTTTATTTCTGATGCAAAGATAGGACTTATTTATATCTCAGCCAAGTCTTTTTCTTCATGTTACTTCAGAGGCTAAGTTTATTTGACGAAACCAAAGGTTTCTCTGACGAAGTCGAAAAATCGGCTTTTTATTGTTTTCCTTGGCTTGTCTATTGTGTAGGTTATGTTTTCTTTATCCTCAGTGTCGTCATCGTCTATGTCATCTATCTCTACGATATAAGCCGTGTTGTTGTCGTGGCTGTTCCTGCATATAGCCGCCAGTTCTTTTATTCTCTCTTCAAGAGAATTGTCGGATGTCAGTATCTCAGCCAAGTCGGCGTTATCGACCATACCATATACTCCATCCGTACATAGCATAAACACATCATGTGGCTTTATGTCGCGTATTAGGGTTATTGTCGGAGTCATATAGCGGTCTTTGTCGTCAGTAACGAACAAACATTTTGTTATGATATTACCTTTAGGATGATTCTTGGCTTCTTCCGGCTTTATCTCTCCACTGTCGAGCAAGTCATTTACGAGCGAATGGTCCTTGGTCTGAAATACCACTCCTTCGCCCTTGCGTATCTGATAGATACGGCTGTCGCCAAGATGTGCCAAGAGCATTCCCTCATTGGTCTTTGCCATAAAAGCAAGTGTTGTAGCCATCGATGCACAAACAGCCCTGTTTTTGTATAATGTCTTATATGCTTCGTTTGTAAGTCTTACAATGTCTGCTGCTTTTAAATTGCAACAGTCGTTATTAGCAAGATTATGTTCGAACGATTGGCAAACAAGACTGCTGGCTATCTCACCATGGTCTCTGCCACCAACACCATCGCATACAACAAAAAAAGAAATGCGGGCTGTTGGTTCTGTTGGTGAAAGACAGTCTTGTTGAGAAGGGCGGTTGCCAAGCTGAGAGAAAAACTCTACTTTATTTATAAGAATTTGCATAGTTTATGCTGTATGAAAGAGTGGATAACTCGAAACAAGAAGTCGTTACTCGGAGAGAACCAAGCGGAGCCCAAGGTGGCTATCGCGGTAGTCAGGCGTGCGGCCGTAACGGTACGACGAGCGACAGACCACGGCACAGTTGACCCAGCTACCTCCACGGATCACGCGGAAGGATCCACTATTAGCACCAGTTGGATTTACCTGTGAGGAACTACTGTATGCTCCTTCCCAATCTTGACACCACTCGTATACGTTGCCACTCATATCATATATACCCAACTCGTTGGGCTGCTTTGTACCAACGGCATGAGTCTTCATTCTACTATTATCTTCATACCAAGCAACATCAGAAAGATTATTGTTGCCGCTATACTGATAACCTCGGCTTTTGTTGCCACCACGGGCAGCATATTCCCATTCGGCTTCCGTGGGAAGACGGAACGTCTTGCCGGTTATACGGTTCAGCTTGCTGATAAATTCTTGGCAGTCATCCCAACTAACCTGCTCAACAGGCAAGTTATCACCCTCAAATTTCGAAGGATTTTTGCCCATCATGGTTTTCCATAAAGCCTGATTGTTACCCTTAAATTTCGAAGGATTGTTGCCCATCACGGCTTTCCATAAAGCCTGAGTCACCTCGTATTTGCCAATGTAATAGTCATTGGTCAGAGTTACTTGGTGGGTAGGTTTCTCAGAATGATGCGGATTCTCCATCTCGGCTGTCGCTCCCATAGTAAACTTTCCTGCCTCAACACGAACCATATCAATGCTTATACCATTCTTTACAGGGATAGAGATATTATCAACATTAGTAACTGGAGTTTGCTCCATTGGTTGCTGAGCCACTATTGGTTGGGAAACAATACTTTGTTGTGTTGCCATTGCTTCTTTCGTCAGCGTTATTTGTATATTGCTCGGTGCTGAAGCTTTAAGCTTAACCATGCCTTCTTCCGACTCATAACCATCACAAGCAACAATATACGAGTGCTGACCTACTGGCAATGTAGTCTGTGCTACGCCATTCGTGCCCTTCACCATCTTGTTGTCTACAAGCACAGTGGCAGATGATGGAGAGTAGCGTATGGTTAGTCGTTGTTTCTGTGCAACTTGTGTGCTACCCGAAGCAGTAATGATGAGTTCATACGTGCGGTTACTCTCCAACTTCTCCACGCCATAATCGGCAAATGTCACCATCACGGGGGCATAGTTGGCATGCTTTACCTTCAGCTGTCGGTTGCCCTGCGGCATATACACCCAATATTCGCCAGTCTTGTTCTCCACATTGCCCATGATACCGCCCTCAAACTGCACTCCTTGCAGTCCGATGCCAACCTTTATTAAGGCACAGTTGCGGTCGTTCAAGTCCTTGCGAGGCTGAGTTTGGGCTGTCAAGTCGTTTCCTGCAAGCTTGAACGACTCCACTGTGAGCTTTTGGGCAAATACCGTTGATATTGCTGCAAATAGCAAGACGAAGGATAGAAGAATATTTCGCATAAAATTTATATTAGTTTTTTCCGGCTACACCGGAATTTTACTCGATGTTTTTTATTAGGGCTTATCCCGAGGCTCGTCCCTCGCCTCTCCTTTTAAGCCCTTATTAAAAACATCTCGTTTTAAGGCTTAGGACATTCATAATAAGAGTGGATAACTCGAAACAAGAAGTCGTTACTCGGAGAGAACCAAGCGGAGCCCAGTGTTGCCGCCGCAGCCGTTAGGCGCGTAGTTGCCACGGTACGACGAGCGACAGAACCTGGCATCGTGGAACCAGCTACCTCCACGGAACACGCGCTTGGATCCACTATTAGCACCAGTTGGATTTACCTGTGAGGAACTATTGTATTTGCCATACCAATCTTGACACCACTCCCATACGTTGCCACTCATATCATATATACCCAATTCGTTGGCTTGCTTTGTACCAACGGCATTAGTCTTATAACCGCTATTTTCTTCATACCAAGCAACATCAGAAAGATTATTGCTGCCACTATACTGATAGCCTCGGCTTTTGTTGCCACCACGGGCAGCATATTCCCATTCGGCTTCCGTGGGAAGACGGAACGTCTTGCCGGTTATACGGTTCAGCTTGCTGATAAATTCTTGGCAGTCATCCCAACTAACCTGCTCAACAGACAAGTTGTCACCCGGAAAGTTCGAAGGATTGTTGTCCATCACCGTTTGCCATAATGCCTGAGTCACCTCGTATTTGCCAATGTAATAGTCATTGGTCAGAGTTACACGATGGGTAGGTTTCTCATCTTTATACGGATTCTTCATCTCTGGTGTCGCTCCCATGGTGAATGTTCCCGCCTCAACACGAACCATATCAATGCTGATGCCATCCTTTACGGGAATAGAGATAGTATTGTCTGATACTGTTGGATGTGTTTGAGGCGTGGATTGTTGAGAATCCAAGGACTGATTTGTCACATTTTGAGTTATTGCATATTGTGGATATGTAACGACAATGAGTTCATACGTGTGGTTACTTTCCAACTTTTCCACGCCATAATCGTCAAATGTCACCATAACTGGGGCATAGTTGGCATGCTTCACCTTCAGCTGTCGGTTGCCTTGCGGCATATACACCCAGTATTCGCCAGTCTTGTTCTCTACATTGCCCATGATACCGCCCTCAAACTGCACTCCTTGCAGTCCGATGCCAACCTTTATTAAAGCACAGTTGCGGTCGTTAAGGTCCTTGCGAGGCTGCGTTTGAGCAGTGAGGTCGCTTCCAGCAAGCTTGAAGGATTTTACAGTCAGCTCTTGGGCAAGAGCTGACGATATTGCTACAAAGAGCAAGACAAGGGATAGAAGAATATTTCGCATAGTGTTTATCTTAATTGTTTATGTACTTATCATTATTCAGCACCCATTTCCAAACAGGCACAATCTCAATTTTCAACCCATCACGCTCCACAAATCCCTCATCCTCGTATGTCACTATTAGTGCCCTTTTTAGAGGATATAAAGAATTTAGAGCTACCAAGGCTTTTATCTCACGCTCCAATGTTGCCTCGTCGCTCATCCTATAACTGGCTTGCACAGCCAGCCCCTCATCGGGAACATAGAAGTCTACCTCTATATTGCGATTGAAATAATAGATGCCACTGCCATACTTCTTATATAATGTTATGGCACATAGGTTTTCAAGCAACAGAGTGTCGGGGGTGTTGATGAAGAGGTGCAACAGTCCGTTGTCCACAAAATAGTGCTTCTTCACTGTTTCTTTTTCTGTGAACTTTGAGGCATAGTTGTCTAATGATATCAACAAGCATGACTCCTGCAAGTATCTCACATACTCCATAATAGTTGACGGACTACATGGAACACCTGTCGACTTAACCAAATTGCTCAATCTGTTCAACGAGCAGGGTTGCATCACGCTTTCTGCCAAACGACGCACACAAAGACGCAGGGCATCCTCGTTCTTTATCTTATGGCGTACAATGAGGTCGTTGAAGAATATGCGGTTGTACAAGCTGTTGAGCCAGATGCGCTTCTCACGAAAGTTAACCAATTCCGGGAAACCTCCCCATTCAAAGTAAGTTCTGAAATGACGCTGCAACTCATTAGCCTTTCTGCCATACTGCCATCCTCCTGCAATGTTTACACCGACAGCCGTAAGATATTCACTAAAGCTATACGGAAAGACATTCACGCTAAGATACCTGCCTCCCAAAACGGTCTCTATGTCACGGCTCAACATCTTGGCGTTGCTGCCAGTCACATAAACACGATACTTCAAGTTGGCAAGACGGCGCGCAAAGTTAGCCCAACCGTCCACATTCTGTATCTCGTCAAAGAAGAATATCGGCTGACCGCTATACATGCTGTGATAAGCCTGAAGTATAAGGTCAAAGTCAGTAGCTGCCATCCCTTGCAGACGCTCATCGTCGAAATTGACATAAACTATGTCCTCCAACAGCTTTCCCTCTGCCAATAATTGCTGCACACGTTGATACAACAAATAGGACTTTCCTGCCTGTCTTACGCCCACAAACACATAGTTGCCATACTCTTCCAAGTCAAGAGGACGCTCCACCAACGGTATGCTTCCTATATATTCTTGATTCTCAGAGATTATTGTTCTAAATATTTCCTTATCCATACTCTGCTTTTTCCTACAAAGATATGATTTTTATTCGGTGGCACAAAATAAAAAACGACGTTTTTGTTCGGCGGCAGCGAATAAAACAATTAAATGACATCTCGTTTTAAGGCTTAGGACATTCATAATAAGAGTGGACTACTCAAAACAAGAAGTCGTTACTCGGAGAGAACTAAGCGGAGCCCAAGGCCGCTGTAGCGGAAGCCAGGCGTGACGTAGCCACGGTACGACGAGCGACACCTCCTGGCAACGTTGTTCCAGCCACCCCCACGGAACACGCGGTTGGACCCACCATTAGCACCTGTAGGATTTACCTGTGAGGAACTACTGTATGCTCCATCCCAATCTTGACACCACTCCTCTACGTTGCCACTCATATCATATATACCCAACTCGTTGGGCTGCTTTGTACCAACGGCATGAGTCTTGTTACCGCTATTATCCCCAAACCAAGCTACATCTAAGAGATTATTGCTGCCACTATACTGATAACCTCGGCTCTTGTTGCCGCCACGGGCGGCATATTCCCATTCGGCTTCCGTGGGAAGACGGAACGTCTTGCCTGTTATACGGTTCAGCTTGCTTAAGAAGACCTGACAGTCGTCCCAACGAACATACTCAACAGGTAAGTTTTCACCCTTAAATATCGAAGGATCATTACCCATCACGGCTTGCCATAATGCCTGAGTCACCTCGTATTTGCCAATACAATAGTCGTTGGTCAGAGTTACTTGGTGGGTTGGTTTCTCATCATCCCACGGATACTCCATCTCCGCTGTCGCTCCCATGGTGAATGTTCCCGCCTCAACACGAACCATATCAATGCTTATACCATCCTTTACGGGAATGGTTATATTATCACTGATAGCTATAGGTGTTTGTACTACGGGCTGCTGAGCCACTATTGGTTGGGAAACAATACTTTGTTGTGTTGCCATTGCTTCTTTCGTCAGGGTGATTTGTATATTGCTCGGTGCTGAAGCTTTCAGCTTAACCATGCCTTCTTCCGACTCATAACCATCACAAGCCACAACAAAGGAGTGCTGACCTACGGGCAATGTCGTCCTTGCCACGCCATTCGTGCCCTTCACCATCTTGTTGTCCACAAGTACAGTGGCGTTAGTCGGCATGTATTTGATAGTAAGAGTTTGCGACTGCTGCGCTT
>ERZ1024483.233-NODE-233-length-17036-cov-9.232731_pt1 | contig 17036 bp, 14 predicted proteins | sample MGYA00520799_ERZ1024483 | MGnify/ENA primary metagenome ERZ1024483 (study PRJEB33242, sample SAMEA3444315) | Homo sapiens | biome: Host associated; feature: Gastrointestinal tract; material: Stool | place: Uganda | collected 2011-01-01 ...
AAAATCTGCGCGACCATCGCCTGTACTGGATCGGGCGTCGGACGCAGGACGTGATATTGTCATCGCTGGCACTAGTGGTGTTGTCGCCTGTTATGCTGGCTACGGCTATCGCAATTGTGGTGGACGACCCATCTGCGGGTCCTGTTTTCAGTCAGGAACGTATCGGCCGCAACGGCAAGCCCTTCAAGTTCTATAAGTTCCGCTCCATGTGCCCCAACGCAGAGGCGAAACTGGACGACCTGCTGGACCAGAATGAAATGGATGGCCCTGTGTTCAAGATCAAGGACGACCCCCGCATTACCCGTGTGGGCAAGTTTATCCGCAAGACCAGCCTCGATGAGCTGCCCCAGCTGTGGAACATCCTGAAGGGCGATATGAGCATCGTTGGCCCCCGTCCGGCACTTCCCCGAGAGGTGGAGCAGTACGGCGACTACGAAAAGCAGCGCCTGTATGTGACTCCCGGCCTGAGCTGCTATTGGCAGATTGCCCCGCATCGCAATGACCTCTCTTTTGAAGAGTGGATGGATCTGGACGTGAAGTATGTCAAGGAGCGCAGCTTTTGGGTGGATTGGAAGATTATTTTTAAAACCTTCAAGGTGTGCCTGCTGGGGCGTGGGGAGTAAAAAATAGTACATGGAAGGAAAACGGTTAGAGAGACGAGATGGAGAGAGACCTTAGAATTGCGGTATTTGGGCAAAAGCGATTGTCGAGAGAGGGCGGCGTAGAAATTGTTGTAAAGGAGCTTTGCACGCGGATGGCACAGCGAGGCTGTCAGGTGACCTGCTATAACCGGTCGGGACATCATGTAAGCGGTGCAGAGTATGACGATATCGATAACACGAACTATGAGGGAATCCGACAGAAATACGTTCCAACGATAGAGAAAAAAAGGGCTAGAGATATAATAGGGTCAACCAAGAAAACCTACGATAACTAAATGGTTTTGGCGGCTTGAGTTGTCCTTCAAATGTTTTATTTGTTGAAAAACTGCAAGAAGCGGGAAATCCGGGGTTATATGTAGGTGGCTTTTGGAAGCTCTGTTTTGACCTACAAAAAGGAGCAGCAAATAAAGATTGCAGGAGAGTTCAAGTCTACGGTGGATTGCCTTTGTGCGACCCGCCGTAGGCTTATTGCTGTTTTATAAAGAGAAAAGTAAGGAGAATGAAAATATGAAAAATTATAAAATTGCCGTAGCAGGCACTGGATACGTCGGCCTTTCCCTTAGCGTTCTGTTAGCACAGCATAATCAAGTGATGGCTGTTGACATTGTGTAAGCGAAAGTGGATATGATTAACAATCATAAATCTCCAATTCAAGATGATTATATTGAGAAGTATCTTGCAGAGAAAGAACTGAACTTGACCGCAACGCTGGATGCAAAGGCTGCATACTCGGATGCGGACTTTGTTGTAATAGCTGCTCCCACGAATGTCTACTCAACAAACTGTATTGACGTAGCATCGTCGAAAAGAACCTGTTTTGCACACTATATAGGACGCTGAAATTGGTCATATTTCACAGCTATATGAGATATAAACACTAAATACTTATGCAAAGCGCTGAACTTTTGTCCCATGTGGCACAAAATTGGCACAACTTTTTCGGAAGTTATGAGGAAATGGCGGAAAACAGGAGAAAACAACAAAAACCCATGAGTTTATCATTAACGTCTGAAACTGCTGTTGAGTACACTATCTGACCCGCTAATGACACCTACATCATAACGGTTTGTTGAGTCATGAAAAATAGAAAAAAACAGATGATTTCTACTTCATAAAACAGCTGTTGAGTAGAGCATGTATGGTGATGATAAATACATGTTTTGTGCGGTGAGAGTGAATGATTTGTTCATGGTGAACAGTGGATGGCGAGAATTGGATTGGATGATATATACAGTTTTAACAAAACTCATGCACCGACAAGGTTCGATTCAACAATCCAACACTTAGAAAAAACGTCATTGCAGGGTATACGGGGTTCGACCGTACAAATCAACACTTCGGCTATAGAGAAATAGAAACGAGTGTACTCAACGGATGTTTTATGGAGTAGAAACATGATTGCTGGGGTAGTTGGATACGACAGTATAAGAAAACACTTAGCCGAGTGTGGTTATCACACAGCGGAAATTAGAGAGAAATACTATCTGTGAAGAGCAGATGTGTAGAGAGATAAAAAATTTGAGGGATCAGTGGAGGAAGAAACCTATGGCGGAGAAAAAGAAAATACTGTACATAGTCGAAGCTATGGGCGGAGGCGTTTTTACTTACATAGTTGATTTGGCAAATGAGCTGGTCAATTCCTATGATATGTACATTGCTTACGCGGTGCGAAAACAGACGCCAGAAAATTACAAGGATTACTTTGATAAGCGAATTCATTTGATTGGGGTTGAAAATTTTGCTCGTGCAATTAACCCATCAAAGGATATCGCTGCATTCTTTGAAATCCGGAAAATTGCGAAAAGAGTGCGGCCGGACATTATTCATTTGCACTCATCAAAGGCGGGTGCTTTGGGTCGCCTTGCATTCAATGGAAAGAAAGTACCGGTATTTTATACTCCGCATGGTTACAGCTTTTTGATGCAGAACTCAAGTTCAACAAAAAGAAAAATATATAAGGCAATTGAAACGATTTGTGGAAAAAGAAATTGCACGACAATCAGTTGCAGTGCCGGAGAGCATGAGGAATCTGAAAAGCTAACAAAGCAAGCCGTATATGTTAATAATGCCGTAAACACAGAGGCGTTGCAAGAATTGATAGAAGCAGTGCCTAGAAAAAAGCATCCCTTTACAGTTTTTACACTTGGCAGAATCTGTTACCAAAAAAATCCTAGATTGTTCAATCAGGTGGCTTGTGCTAATCCGGATGTACACTTTCTGTGGATTGGAGACGGTGAATTGCGTGGGGAACTGACTGCCCCTAACATAGAAATAACGGGATGGGCGCAACGAAACGAAGCTTTACAATATTCTGTTAATGCAGATGTCTTTTTACTAACATCTTTGTGGGAAGGACTTCCAATGAGCTTATTAGAGGCAATGTTTATGGAAAAGCCTTGTGTCGTGAGCGATGTAATTGGAAATCATGATGTTATACATAATGATGATAATGGTTATGTGTGCAATAAGATTGATGAATATACAAAGGCAATTGCGGAGATAAGAAATGGAAAATCTGAAGGGTATGTTAAAAAAGCCCGTGCAGATGTAATTGAACGATATGATACGAGAGTTCAGGCAAGACAATATAGCGATATATACATGGCAGGTTTAAGGAAGAATGGGTAAAAAGATAAAAGTAGTTGAGTTCATTCCACGCTTGGAATTTGGCGGAGTGGAAGCGGTTGTATTAAATTATATCAGTCATTTGCCTGACAGGGAAAAATTTGAATTCCATGTTATTGCGCAGAATATATATGATCCTAAATGTGTTCGCCAATTTGAAAATTTAGGATTTAAGGTTCATCTGGTTACACATAAGCGTACAAGTATGGTTAAAAACTGCTGCGAAATCTGGAAAATATTAAAAGAAGAAAAATTTGATGTTGCACATAGCCATATGACGTTGACTAATTTTTATGTTTTATTCATGGCAAAAGCGGCTGGAACTAATATCCGGATTTCGCATTCTCATAATGCCTTTAAAACTGAAAATTGGAAACAAAAGGTTTCCTGGCCAATATTAAAGTTTTTGAATCGAAAAGCTGCGAATATTTGGGCTACTTGTGGATATGATGCAGGAGCTTTCTTATTCGGGGAAAAAGCAATGCAGAGAAATCAAGTTGTAGTAATGAATAATGCGATTGATGAAAATCTATTTCGATATAATCCCCTAGTTAGAAAACAGCTCAGAGAGAAACTTGGAATTGCAGAACAATTGGTTATCGGACACATCGGCCGCTTCATGGAACAAAAGAATCACACTTTTTTAATTGATATTTTTGCTGATGTTTTGAAATATATTCCTGATGCAAAATTGCTGTTAGTTGGGGCTGGAGAACTTCAGAGTAGCATAAGTGATAAAGTGAAGAAACTCAACTTAGAAGAATCAGTTATTTTCACGGGGAATGTGACGAACCCTCAAGAATACTATCAGGCAATGGATCTGTTTGCTTTGCCTTCGTTGTTTGAGGGGCTTCCGGTTGTTTCTATAGAGGCTCAGGCATCAGGGTTACCGTGTCTTATTTCTGATAAGGTTGACACAAGATGCAAAATTACGCCGGATGCGAAATTTCTCCCAATTAATCAGGGAACAAAGCAGTGGGTAGATGAAATTGTTGATTGCAAAGACAAAGGCAGAAATGAAAACGCAGCTCAACAAATAATAAACAGAGGCTATAGTATTTTGAAAGAAGCAGAAAAACTTGAAATGCTGTATCTTGGAAAAATGTTAAATGCCAAATAAGGATTGATTATGAAAAGAATTGGAATACTTGCAGTTAGAACTTTAAATTATGGCAGTTTGCTACAGTCATATGCTACGCAGGAAATCGTAAAAGATTTGGGATATGACTGCGATATTATTTTATATAAGAAAACGAATATGGTTAAGCAGGGGCTTCGATTGCTTGACAAGGATGTGCGGAATAACACACTGCGTAGCTTTCACAAAAAAATATACATCAAAACTCATGGAAAAGAATTACAGTCGTATTTCTCAAGAAAAACAGTAGCGCTGGTGAGCTTTATCGACGAATATTTTAAGTCGTCGCCGGAGTATCGTGGAAGAAAAGCATTACTTGCAGCTGGAAAAGAATATGATGCTTACTTACTTGGAAGTGACCAGGTTTGGAATCCTATGAACTATGGTGGAGACTATTTTTCTATGAGCTGGGTTCCGAACGACAAAGTAAAAATAGCATATGCGGCAAGTTTTGGTGTTACAGAGATTCCTAAATATCAGATAAAGAAAACAAAAAGGGATTTGGCCAGAATAGAGTACATATCGGTGCGCGAAACAAGTGGGCAAAAGCTCATCAAGAATCTAATAGGGAGAGATGTGCCGGTAGTGGCTGACCCAACAATTTTGGCAAATCGCAGAATATGGGATGATTTAAAAGGAGATAGGCTGATAAAGAAAGACTATATTATGTGCTATTTTCTTGGCAATAACCCAAATCATCGAAAACTTGCAGAGGAATTGAGCAAAAAAACTGGATTGCCGATTGTAACCCTTCCGCATGGAGATGAAATTGTTAAGGCCGATTTTGGCTTTGGAGAGATCAAACCTCAAGGCGTAGGACCGGCTGAATTTGTTAATCTGATCAGCAATGCAAAATATGTGTGCACGGATTCCTTTCATGGAACAGTTTTCTCTATATTATACAAGCGTCAATTCATGGTACTCAACCGTTATACAGCTGATGTTAATGGAAAATCATCGACAAATAGTCGCTTGAGTTCTTTACTGAATTTGCTTGGTTTGGAAAACCGCTTATATGATTCGAACAAAGGCTTAAAACAAGATATGATTGAGCCTATAAATTTTGAAACAGCACACAAAAATATTGAAAAACTGAGAGAACAGTCGCTTGCATATCTGAAAAATGCATTGTCAGATAGCAGGATCTAATAGGAGTTTGGAATGGAAATTTTTTCAACAAAAGAGGATTGCTGTGGATGTACAGCATGCGCATCAATTTGCACCAAAAATGCAATTAAAATGGCTAAAGATGAAGAAGGGTTTCTTTACCCACATATTGATACTGAAAAGTGCGTAAACTGTGGACTGTGTGCAAGTGTATGCCCGGTAAAAAAAAATCGTGTTGAAAAATTCACGGAACAAAAAGCATTTATTGTTAGGTCCTGCAATGAAGAAAATGTAAGTGCAAGTACATCTGGTGGGTTTTTCTTGCCTATAGCAGAATGGTTTATTGATCAGGGTGGTTATGTCGTTGGTGTATGCTATGACGCTAAATTAAATGTCGTTCATAAAATTACAAATAAAAAGGAAGAATTGCTTGATTTCAGAGGCTCAAAGTATGTTCAAAGTAACCAGACAGATACTTTTAGCGAAATAAGGAAACTCTTAAAGTCTAACAAGAAGGTTCTCTATACTGGAACGCCTTGTCAGGTCGCTGGTCTGAAGCAGTATTTAAGGGGCAATGATCAGAATCTGTGGTGTATTGATGTTGTGTGTCATGGAGTACCATCTCCTAAGCTATGGGAAAAGTATATATCCGAGATGCGGACGAAGTATGGATCAAACATAAAAGATATCAAGTTCAGAAGTAAAGTAATGGGATACCATACGGGTAATATGGAAATCCACTTTGAAAATGGAAAACACTATTACAACACTGCACGAACAGATATGATGCTAGCTTGCTTTTTTGGAGAAATATCTTCAAGGCCATCTTGTTATCATTGCAGATTTAAAAAATTGCAGCATGTTAGTGATTTTACGATATATGACTGTTGGAGCTATTCAAAAATTACAGGCAAAAAAGACGATGATAAGGGCTGGACACATCTGATTGTTCAAAGTGAAAAAGGACTTGAGACTTTTGAGCAGTTGAAAAAATACTATGAATTTGTGGAAGCAGACATAAAAAAGGGTGTCGACTTAGATGGAAGTATGATCGAAAAATCTGCAAAACCACATCCTAAAAGAGCTGAATTTTATAGAGATTTCGATACAGAAACACTTTCAGAGCATGTAAAGAAATATGGATTGATTACAAAAAAGGATTATGCAATTGATGCAGTAAAAAAGATTTTATTTAAATTGCATATCCTGCAATTTGCAAAAAATTTGAAAGGGTGAGGTGGATTAAGTGCCTGAATTTAGTATTATCGTACCAGTATATAAAGTTGAAAAATATCTATCTCGCTGTATTAAAAGTATTTTATCGCAGGAGTTTGGCAACTTTGAATTGATTTTGGTTGATGACGGCTCACCAGATAGCTGTGGGAAAATATGTGATGAGTTTGCAAAGAATGATACTCGTATCAGTGTTATTCACAAAGATAATGGCGGCGTTTCTTCAGCAAGAAACTGTGGACTGAAACAAGCATGTGGAAAGTACATTTGTTTTGTTGATTCTGATGATATAATTGCAAGAAATACATTGCAGCTTGTTAAAGAAAGTATAGATCAGTTTAATCCGGATATGGTGATCTTTGATTATACAGTGATTGATAGTAACGCAACCGATATTATTGATTCAACGATAGAAAATATAGAGGGTACAGTAGTCGACATAAAGCAGGCATTTAATTTATGTGCAGATTTTAATAGAACTGTTCGTATGGGCATTTGGAATAAAATCTACCGCAAAGAATGTATAGCAACCATTGCTTTTGATGAAAAAAAGGTGATGGCAGAGGATATAGAATTCTTAATAAAATCCCTTGTGAGAAGTGATGTTATAACTTATATTCATGCTGGCCTTTATGGATATTATATTCAGAGAGAAGATTCTGCAATGTTTGCAAAGCATTCGTTAAATTGGTATCGGAGTCAGTTTGAAAATGTAAAAGAGAGTATGCAAATTTTAACAGATGCCGATACATCTTTTTCGACAGCAGCATCTGCCTACGCCTGTGTAAATGGAGGACTTAGCTGTGCTAATGGCATGGCAATTTGCAATAGCTTTGACATGGAGACAGTGAAAGCTATAAAAGAATATTTAAAGGAGCACCTGAAAGATGTGAGAAAATCAAACCTCAGCTTCAGTAAGAAAGCTCAAATTGTTCTTTTTGTAATTGCACCTCATATTTACTATACATTGATGAAGAGAAAATTTGGGAGATAAAAATGAAGAAAGTTGCGGTAGTTACATTACATTATATAAGAAATTACGGTTCATTGTTGCAAACTTATGCAACCCAGAAGAAGTTTGAACTTATGGGATATTCGGCAGAAATAGTTGATTATGTTAGGCCGAATGCAGAAGACAATAATTTAATAAAAGCAGGCATGCAGCGAAAAGGGCAAAATGGAAATGCTGTGAAGAAGATGATTTACACCTGCTTAAAGAAAATTGAAACATCAAAGAGAAAAAAAGTCTGCGATAATTTTTTGACCCAATATATACATTTAACGAGGAAATACGCGGATTATGCTGATTTAAAAAATAATCCTCCGAGTGCGGATATCTATGTTACCGGAAGCGATCAGACTTGGAACAGTGAGTATAATGGAGGCGTTTTGCCTGCATATTATCTTGATTTTGCACCGGAAGGGAAAAAGAGAATTGGCTATTCAATAAGCATTGGAATGGATCAGTTCCCCAATAATGAGATAAAAGAGACTACGGAGTATGCGAAAAAGTATACAGCGATTTCAGTAAGAGAGGGATCTGCAAAAAAGCTAATTGAAGGACTTGGAATCAGGAATGTTCAGCATATTCTTGACCCAACACTTGTTTTGAACAAAGAAGAATGGTCGAACATGATTGCGCCTAGAATGATTCAGGACAAGTACATCATTATTTATCGTTTGAATGATAATCCGGAGATGGAACAGTTTGCACAGGACCTAGCAAAGAAAACGGGATGTAAGATTGTTAGAATGAGTTACTATCTGAGTCACTATAGGAACAAGGGAAAAATGATCTATTGCCCTACAGTGCAAGAATTTCTTTCGCTTATCAATTATGCTGATTATGTTGTAACGGATTCCTTCCATTGTACGGCTTTTTCTTTGAACTTCCATAAAGAATTTTTTGTGTTCTATCCTGGGAAATATAATACCAGACTGCAAAGCGTACTGGAATTGACAGGTACAGCCCACAGAGTGATGAATGGAAAGAGTGAAACTAGAGAAATTAATTTTAATAAAGTAGATGAAGTATTAAATCGAGAGCGAAAAAAGGTAGACGATTTTATACAATCTAATTTTTGATAGTTGAGTTTTTGCTGAGGGGTACTGCAGATGAAGAATGAAATAGTTTTATTTGAGAATAAGGGACAGTGTTGCGGTTGCGGTGCCTGTGTAAGTGTTTGTCCGAAAAAAGCAATCTCAATGCAAGAAGATTCCTGTGGATTTAAATATCCTCGGATTGATGATGCCTTATGCGTTGGATGTGGAGCTTGTAAGAAGGTATGTTCTTATCAAAATGAAGCAGAATGTAATCATCCGATGAAGGGTTATGTAGCTGTTAATACCAACAAAAAGCAAGTGAATGGTTCGGCTTCTGGTGGCGTATTTGCTGCTGTAGCCGAAAAGGTATTAAAAGCAGGTGGCAAAGTATATGGAGCGGCCTATAGTTTTGATAAACAGGTTACGGTCAACACGATAGGCATTGATCGGTTAGAAGATCTTCCTAAATTACAGGGGTCAAAGTATGTTCAATCTAATACAGAAAATATTTTTGAAGATGTGAAAAAAGCTGTATTGGAAGGGAGAAAAGTACTCTTTTCCGGAACACCTTGTCAGGTAGCTGCTCTAAATAAATTCCTGGGTAGAAAATATGAAAATCTTTTAACAGTTGATATTGTTTGCCATGGCGTTCCAAATCAAAGATTTTTTAATGACTATTTGGATACATTAAAAAATGACAGCGACGATATTTCAGAGTTTAATTTTAGAGATAAAAATCGTGGATGGGAAGATTACTTTATTGCTTATTCCGTAGGTTCTGAATATAAAGATATCCATTGCAGAGTATCTTCATACTATGAAGAATTTTTGAAAGGGTATATTAATAGAGAAAACTGCTATTCCTGTAAATTCGCTTCATTGGAGCGTCCGGCGGATCTCACGATAGGAGATTATTGGGGGATTGCAAAGCAACACCCAGAGCTATTTAAGGAAGATAAGTGGTTTGAACGGAAATATACTGGAATTTCCTGTCTGCTTGTAAATACGGAAAAAGGTGAACGATCTATCGAAGAGTGTACGGAACAATTAGAGCTTGTTCCATCAACTGTGGATAAAATTGCTGCAGGAAATGGACAGTTAAGAGAGCCAACACATCGTTCAGAAAAGAGAAAATATATTTTTGAGTTGTATAGATCTAAAGGGTATGTTGCCGTAGAAAATGATTTTCAAAAATCATTAACTCTTTCTTATCGTATAAAAGACAGCTTGAAATGTATGATCCCTTTAAAACTCAAGATGAAAATTAAGAGGGTGAGACATCACTGAGCTAAGGAGGAAGGAAAACTAGGATGGCAGTTTATTTTGCATTAGCTGCAATAATCGGATTATACGGAACGGCAATTCATGCCAATACAGATCAAGGAAGAAGAAAACGTTTTGTCATTGTTGCATTTGCCTTAATGATTCTTTTAGCCGGACTGAGAAGTCCGAATGTTGGTATTGATATTCCAAATCACTATGCTAAAAATTTTGTGAGAATCGCATCATTCAGTTTAACAGATGTACCGAAGTTCTCAGCAATGGGAAATTATGAAATAGGTTATTGCTATTATACGTGGTTTTTAAATCTGATTTCTCACGAGGTTCAAGTTTATATTTTTATTACAGAATTGTTGATTTATTCAGCAATTGGTTACTTCATATATAAAGAATCAACAGATGTAGTAATGAGTACAGAACTTGTGATTTTTAGCTGCCTGTACTACATGTGCATGAATATTATGCGACAGGGACTAGCTGTTGCAATTATATTAGTTGGGTATGTCTGGTTGGATTATAGTAACCGTAGGATAAAAGACTATATTAAGTATGTTATCTTGATATTTTTAGCATCAACTTTCCATAGCTCGGCGATACTTTGTTTATTGATGATTGTGTTTGATAGGCTAAAATTCACTAGAAAACAGATAATTGGCGGTGGAGTAATTACAATTCTGTTATATGAATTCTATATGCAGATTTATGTTGGAATACTTGGGATACTTGGAAGCAGTAATTATGAACGCTATCTAACAGGATCAGAGAGTATGGGAAATATGAACATGCAGTCGATTTTCAATTTTATTTTGACTGTAGGTGCATTTGCAATCGGATATTATGTTCTGGTTTGGAAAAAGAAAACAGTAAAAACATTGTTGATTGATGATAAAAATGGATATCAACTTCAAAAAAATGAGAGTTTTATGCTGTTCATGGTTTTGATGGCTTCCGTATGTAGATTGCTTCTGTTTAGAATGAACATAATAAACCGATTTACATATTATTTTATTCCTTATGTTTTAGTTCTATATCCGTATGCGATAGATTCTATGCATTTAAAAAGTAATCGAACAATAGTAAGAATACTTGTATATGGGCTGTTTTTCATCTACTTCCTTTGGATGACAATAACATATGCTGCGTCTTTTTATGGAGCAGTACCATACAGTTTCTACTGGCAGTGAGGAAAGACATGGGAGAAAAGCTAGATTCAAGAAAGAGAATTTATTCATTAGATGCGTTAAAGGCTGTTGCAGCATTTATGGTTTGTTATCAACACGCATGTGGGACGGGGTATTTTTCAGAATATATTTTATTGATTTGTAAGGTTGCCGTACCAGTATTTATATTGATAACAGGTTTTATGTATAGAGATACTGTACAGCATGGAAATATTAAAAAGCAGATTATAAAATTTTTTGTGGTAGCTGTTGAAATGGAGCTTTTTTGGTTCTTGGTCGATAGTGTATACCACTTTTTGAAACATGACATATCCGCATATTTGAGTCAATTTTTTAATGGAAAAAATATTGTTAATTTTGTTTTGTTTAATGATCCAATAGCAGCAGATCATGGATGGTATATGTGGTCTGTTTTATATGCATTGATTATATGTGCTTTGTGTCCGATTATTGTAAAGAATAAAAAACTCAAATGGTGCATAATTCTCGGTGGCAATGTATTCCTGCTTATATGTGGAAAATACGCTTCTATTATATTGGATCATGATGTTGCTTATTATATTACTAGAAATGTATGGGCTGAAGGATTACCATTCTTACTTTTAGGGGATGCTGTTCGAGATTGGTATGAGGAAAAAAGATTGCCAGCAAATAGCACAGTATTGGTTGCTTTTAGTGGTGCTTGTTTATTATCAATCTTGGAAATGAATTTATTGATAGCTTCTGGTGTAACAGGGGGCCGTGATTCTTATATAATGACTCCATTTGTCGCAGTACTATTATTTGTTGGATTTTTGCAAATGAAAGAGATTAGCAAGAAGAACTTATTGGTAACGATTGGAATAAAATATTCCTTGCTGATTTATATAGTCCATCCGTTGTTTGTTCGTGTAGAAAAGAAGTTTCTGCCCATGAACACACCCTGGCAATTCTTGGGTGTTGTGGTGGTTTTCTTACTGGCTTTACTTGTTGCTATAGTGTGGACAAAGCTTAAGAAAAATATTTTCGGGAGAATAAGATTAAATCAATGAAAAAGGTACTATTTATAGTTTCAAATATCCGTGCCAGCAATGGCGTCACCAGTGTCGTAATGAATCATTATCCTGATTTGATAGAGAATGGGTATAGTATTGACTTTTGTTCAATGTATGATCGACCATCTCCGTGGTTTGATGAACTAAAGGAGAACGGAAGCAACTATTATTTGCTGCCTCAAACAGACGAAAAACATTCTGGACCGGATTATGAAAAAAGTAAAGAGTTTCTTGAGAAGAAACTTGAAGATGAAAAATATGACATCATCCATATACATATAACCGGAAAGTATGCAGCGTTAGCAGCTAGATTGGCAAAGAAAGCTCATGTACCGTATCGTATTTATCACGCACATAATCCGTTGTATATACATGACTTACACAGCGCATTATACACATTAGCATACCATGTGCCGTGTGTACACAATTGTAATAAATATCTAGCGTGTTCTAATCATGCGGGAAAATCATATTTCGGAAACAAAAAGTTTGATGTTATCCGTAATACAATTGATACGGAGAACGTGAAGTTTGATTCTGAGTCCAGAATTAAGCTGCGAAATAAACTAGGTGTGAAAAATGAAACGGTTGTGATTGGTACTGTCTGTCGGCATACAAAACAAAAAAATCCCTTCTTTATTATAGATGTGTTCGAGCAGTATCACAAAAAAATTAATAATTCTGTTTTAATGTGGGTTGGAACAGGAGAATTAGAGCAAGAGGTAAAAAAGTACATTGGCAATAGGGGATTAGCCAATGCAGTGATTTCTATGGGAAATCAAACAGATATGAAAGCAATGTACTCGGCAATGGATTTGTTTTTACTTCCATCGTTATATGAAGGGCTGGGAATTGTATTTATAGAGGCTCAAGCTAATGGTCTACCAGTTTTAGCTTCTGATGTTGTACCGCAAGATACTGGAGTTACAGAATTAATTCATTACATTTCCTTAAAAAAAGATGCCAAGGACTGGGCTTATGAGTTGGAGCTGTGCTTGAATAATAAAGAAATAAAAAAGCGAACTTTGTATGCTGAAATAGTTAAGTCACAAGGATATGACAAAAAAAGCAATCATGATCTATTGCAATACTATAGATCATTTTCATAAAACGAATGAATACTAATTGAAGGTGGGTGAAAAGAGTGAATTTTATAAAGAAATATAAATCTATTAGTGTTCAGGCAAGAGCTGCAATTTGGTTTTCAGCATGCAGTATTTTACAAAAAGGCATTTCATTTATAGTTGTGCCTTTTTTTACAAGAATACTGACGACAGAACAGTATGGTACATATAGCTTGTACTTATCATGGCTTCAAATATTAACAATTATAACATCATTGTATTTGTATTACGGCGTATTTACAAATGGAATGAACAAGTATGATACGGATAGAGATCGCTATATCTCATCAATGCAGGGGCTTACCCTAACTATCACAGCAATAGTATTTGTAATCTTTTTCGCTACTCAGAATGCATGGAGTGATATTTTAGGGCTTGCACCGCATTTGATTTTTTTGATGTTTGTTGAAATGGCTGTAACACCGGCGCTTAGCTTTTGGTCTGGTAGACAGCGATTTGAATATAAATATCGAAAATTAGTAATTGTAACGCTATGTAAATCAATTGTTAATCCTGTACTTGGATTAATTATGGTATCGCTGGCAGAAGATAAAGCAACTGCGAGAATTCTTTCAGTTGTTATTGTAGAAGTTTGTTTCTGTGGCGTTATTATGATCTATCAGTTCCTAAAAGGAAAGTGCTGGATCGATAAAAAATATTGGAAGTTTGCATTAGGCATGGCTATACCACTTTTGCCTCATTACTTGTCTGGTATGATCTTGAACAAAGGCGACCAGATCATGATTAGCAAAATGGTTAGCACATCTGCTGTGGCATTTTATAGCGTGGCGTATAACATTGGTATGCTTGTGCAGATCTTTACCAATGCGATTTCCAACTCATTTACGCCGTGGATTTATCAGAGAATAAAAGCAGATAAGTATGAGAAAATCCCAGAAACTATAAACTTCTTAATGTTGCTGGTTGCAGCTATTTCACTTGGCCTGATGCTTTTGAGTCCGGAACTTGTATTACTGTTTGGTTCAAGTGGATATACAAGTGCGGCATATGTTATTCCGCCGGTTGCTGCGAGCGTATTTTTTATATTCCTTTACAATATTTTAGCAACGCCACAGTTCTATTTTGAGAAAACAAGTTTTTTGATGGTATCTTCAATCCTGGCTGCTGTTGTTAATTTAGGACTAAACTATATTTTTATAAAACAGTATGGTTATGTGGCAGCGGGTTATACAACACTGGTGTGTTATGTGCTTTATAGCATTGGCCATGCGATTATTAGCCGCAAGGTGATGAAAGAATTTATACCAGGAAAGATATTGTTCGACTATAAATGTGTGGTTGGCTTATCTGTCCTTGTAATTTTTGCAGGTATAGGATGTAACTTCCTTTTTGACTATAAGATTGTTCGATATGGTCTTCTGGTTATTTTTGGAGTTGTTGCTTTTGCGAAGAGAGACCTCTTAATGTCGAATATCATCGGTCTTAAGAAAAAGTAATGGAGAAATCTGATGGATAAAATTATAGAGCAAATAAGACGCAAAAAATGGGAATTGATGTTTTATTTCAGAAATAGCATTTATTATGCAGTGAAGCGAAAAAGAAAAAGTCTTTCACCGATAAATAAAAGCAATATCAAGGTGTGTTTTATTGTTCAAAGAACGGAGATCTTTACATCGGTTCAGTCTGTCTTTGAAACAATGTGTGAGGATGACCGATTTTCAGTTTCTATTTTGGTTTTGCCAAGATATGATCATGCAAAAAAGAAAGTGGATATTAGCACGATCGAAAAGAATATAGATTTTTGTAAAAATCTTGATGCAAAGATTACTGTTATTAATCCATATAATGCACAAACAAAGAGCTTTGAAGATATAAGTGGATACAATTTTGACTTTATTTTTTTAGGACTTCCATATGCGGGCGAGTATCCAGAGGAGTATCATTTTAAGACATTGTCGCAATATAGCAGACTGTGTTATGTACCGTATGGTTCAAGTTATGCTGATGGGATAAAAATGTTACGAGTTAGTCTCACAGATAACTTACTAACATATGTGGATTACTTGTTTGCAGATTGTGACAAGGTTTATCAATATTGCAACTCGAAACTCAAGCTATGCAAAAATGCAGATTCAAAGAAAATCGTATATAACATTGGCTTTCCTAGATTTGATTTGGTTGAACGCGACAAAAAGAGTTGTATAAAAACTTTTCTCTGGCTTCCGAGGTGGACTACGAGTACTGATAACAATGAAAAGAGTACGTTCTTTGAAAATAAGGATGTTCTTATCAAATATTTTCAAAATCATCCAGAACTGTCATTGATAATTCGTCCGCATCCATTGATGTTTGCTCATTATATAGATACGGGAGTAATGAACAAGGCAGAAGTAGATGCCTATAAGCAGTTAATCATCGACACCCCCAATATTACGCTGGATGAGAATCCTTCTTATATTGGTTCGTTCAAAAAGGCGGATTGCTTAATTGCTGATTACTCGTCGGTGGTTATAGAATATTTCATTACCGGTCAGCCCATTATTTACTTGAATGGGACAAAGACAATTGAAAGAAGTATTGCCGATGCTTTTTATGTTAGCGAAACACCGGATCAGACGCTTTCATTTGTACAAAAACTGGCAGATGGTATTGATGAGAAAGCGGATTTAAGAGAAAAAGCCTTGAATCGGGATGCTTATCGTAGCGATGTTCACACCCGTGTGATTGAGGCTCTACTAAATCAAAAAGAGTATAAATAAACAGAAATGAACACATCCTCCAGCAGTGGAGGTTTGTGTTTAACATAGCGTTCACGAAAAACAAAGAGTAAAAAATCGTGAAAGAAAGGAAATGAAAAATAATGAACAAGCAAGAAAGTGATATCTTGAATACGCTTCTGCTAGAGCCATTTGTCAATCAAAGGATTCTGGCGGAAGTATCGGGGCACTCATTGGGAGTGGTAAACCGTTCACTTAAGGAACTTATCAAGGATGATTATTTAGACGAATCCATACGTCCCACAATAAAAGCAATCACAGAATTCAAACAGAAAACCCCGCAACGCGCTGTTATTTTGGCAGCAGGCTTTGGCATGCGAATGGTTCCCATCAATACAGAGATGCCGAAAGGCCTTTTGGAAGTCAATGGAGAGGCATTGATTGAACGTATTATCAAGCAGCTTCATGAAGTGGGAATTAAAGAAATCTATGTGGTTGTAGGCTTCATGAAAGAGAAATACGAGTATTTGATTGATGAGTATGGTGTAGAACTCATAGTTAATGCCGATTATGCGGCAAAGAACAATCTGCATTCTGTCAAACTTGTAAAAGAACACTTGGAGAATGCTTACATTATTCCTTGTGATATTTGGTGTGACAGAAATCCGTTCCACCGCCATGAACTGTATTCCTGGTATATGGTTAGTGACCTGGTGGATAACGAAAGCAATGTCCGTGTTAATCGCAAGATGGAACTGGTAACTGTGCCGGAAAGTTCTGGTGGCAATGCAATGATCGGTATCTGCTACTTAGTAAGAGAGGATGCCGACATAGTTGCAAAACGTATTGAGGAGCTATGCAAAAACCAGCGGTACGATGGAGCGTTCTGGGAAGAAGCACTTTATAACAAGGATCGAATGATCGTTGCAG
>ERZ1024483.234-NODE-234-length-17006-cov-6.193617_pt1 | contig 17006 bp, 12 predicted proteins | sample MGYA00520799_ERZ1024483 | MGnify/ENA primary metagenome ERZ1024483 (study PRJEB33242, sample SAMEA3444315) | Homo sapiens | biome: Host associated; feature: Gastrointestinal tract; material: Stool | place: Uganda | collected 2011-01-01 ...
GAATCTCGTTATAGTCGTTGCCCTTGTCCTTGCCGCCGATGATGAGGATGGTAGGGGTGGTCATACTCTCCAGCGCATACCAGCAGGCATCTACGTTGGTAGCCTTTGAATCGTTCACATAGTAAACGCCCTGGAACTTGCCCACTTTCTCCAGACGGTGCTCTACACCAGGGAAGTCGCTCAAGCCTTTGTGCAGGGTCTCGTGGTCGATGCCTACGATGTTACATGCCAGACCTGCAGCCAGACTGTTATAGATGTTGTGCTTGCCGCGTAGACTCATGTCTGCCTGTGGCATTTCAAAGTCTGAAGGGAAGTTGAGTTTGTATTTGCCGTCTTCGATAAAGCCAACGCAACCCTCCTCCTTGAACTCAGAGAATGGGCAGAGATGTGACTTGAGGTTGTACTTAGCCAGCTCCTTTGTAACGATAGGATCATCGTTCCAGAAGATGAAGCTGTCTTCTTCTGTCTGGTTCTGGGTGATGCGCATCTTGGCATCGGTATAGTTCTGCATCTTAAACTCATAGCGGTCCAGATGGTCTGGAGTGATGTTGAGCAGGATGGCCACATTGGCACGGAACTCATACATATTGTCGAGTTGGAAACTGCTCAGCTCGATGACGTAGTACTTATGAGGAGTTTCAGCCACCTGAAGGGCCAGACTCTTTCCGATGTTGCCTGCCAGACCTACATCATAGCCAGCCGATTTGATGATGTGGTAAATCAGCGAGGTAGTGGTTGTCTTACCGTTACTTCCCGTGATACAGATCATCTTGGCATCAGTATATCTGCCCGCAAATTCTATTTCGCTGATGATAGGTGTACCCTTAGCCATCAGTTTCTGTATCATAGGTGCTTCCTTAGGAATACCCGGACTCTTGATGACTTCGTCAGCATCTAAAATCTTTTCTTCTGTATGGTGACCTTCTTCCCATTCGATGTTGTGGTCATCCATCAACTTCTTGTAGTTATCCTTGATCTTTGACATGTCTGAAACAAAGACCTCGAATCCCTCTTTCTTTGCCAGCACGGCTGCACCTGCGCCACTTTCGCCAGCTCCTAAAATTACAATTTTGCTCATTGTCTTATTCTCTATACTTGTCGGGCTGCTAAGAGCCTGTATTTTATCTGATCTTCAATGTGATGATGGTCAATGCTGCCAGAATGATGGTTACAATCCAGAAACGGATGGTAATCTTTGATTCATGGAAGCAGTTGCGAGGCTTCTTCCACAGATACTTGCAGTCAGGATCCAGCTGACTGTCCTGTGTGCGGAAGTTGTCGTGGATAGGTGTGCGCTTGAAGATACGCTGCTTCACACCTCTCCGCTTTCCTATCTTGTAATAGTAAACCTGCATCATCACGCTGAGGCTTTCTACGAAGAAAATACCGCAGAGGATAGGCAGCATCAGCTCCTTGTGGATGATGATGGCACCTACTGCGATGATACCGCCGATGGTCAGCGAACCCGTATCGCCCATGAATACCTGGGCAGGGTAGGCGTTGTACCAGAGAAAACCGATGAGGGCTCCGATGAAGGCACAGAAGAATACTACCAGTTCCTCAGAACCAGGAATATACATGATATTGAGGTAGGCGGCAAACTCGATGTGCGACGACACATACGCAAGTATGCCTAGCGCCACACCTATGATGGCGGAGTTTCCGGCACACATTCCGTCCATACCATCGTTGAGGTTGGCACCGTTTGATACGGCTGTTACTACGAAGATGGTCATGATGACGAAGAGAATCCAGCCTGCTGCTACCTTGTACTTACCGCAGAAACTGGTGATGCTGGAATAGTCGAGGTTGTGTCCCTTGACGAATGGGATGGTGGTCTTCAGCGATTTTCTTGCTTCCGTACGATGCTTTACCACCGTTTCCTGTCCCTGTTGCTCGATGGCGAGGTTCTCGTTCATCTTTACATCAGGTGAAGACCAGAGTACCAGTCCCACGATCAGGCCGATGCCAATCTGTCCTATAATCTTATATTTGCCCTTCAATCCCTCCTTGTCGCGCTTGAATATCTTGATGAAGTCGTCCATTCCACCGAGAAAGCCGAGCCATACGGTGGTGATGATCATCAGGATCAGATAGATGTTGCGTAAACGTCCGAGTAACAGTACCGGTACGAGGATAGCCAGGATGATGATGACACCACCCATAGAAGGAACGCCAATCTTCTTGACACCGAACGGGTCGATGCTGGCATCGCGCTGTGTCTCTGTAATTTGCTTGCTCTTGAGATACTTGATGAATTTCTCGCCGAACCAGGCTGAGATGACCAATGATAAAATCAGCGCAAGCAGGGCACGGAATGAGATATAGCCCCACATGTGAGAACCAGAGATGCCCCACTGCTCCAGAAATCTAAAGAGATAGTATAACATTTTTCTTTCTTTTCTTGATTGATTTTACTTCTGTGAAATTCCGAAGATGTCGCGAACCACCTCTTTGTCGTCGAAGTGGTGCTTTACGCCCTTAATCTCCTGATAATCTTCGTGTCCCTTACCGGCTATGAGGATTACGTCGCCCTTCTTTGCCAGCATGCAGGCTGTGCGGATGGCTTCCTTGCGGTCTACGATGCTGATTACCTTCTTCATCTGCTGGGCATTCAGTCCGGCAAGCATATCGTTGATGATATCCTGTGGCTCCTCGAAACGTGGGTTATCGCTGGTGATGATTACCTTATCGCTCTGCTTTACAGCCTCTTGTGCCATCAATGGGCGCTTACCCTTGTCGCGGTTGCCGCCGGCACCGCAAACGGTAATCACTTCTCCACCCTTGCCTTCGAGCACTTCGTGGATGGCGTTCAATACGTTCTCCAGCGCATCTGGTGTGTGGGCATAGTCAACGATGGCGGTAAAACCGTCTGGCGACTGGATTGGTTCCAGTCTTCCGCTTACGCTGTGCAGGGTACTCATTACTACGAGCACATCCTCTGGCTTCTTGCCGAGCATCACGGCTGCGCCATATACAGCGAGCAGGTTGCTCACGTTGAACTTACCGATAAACTGTACGCCTACTTCTCTGCCGTCAATCTCCAGATACATGCCGCCGAAGTGACACTCCAGGATTCTTGCTCTGAAGTCTGCCATGCTGCGGGTAGAGTAGGTCTTCACGGTAGCCTTGGTGTTCTGTACCATGATCATGCCGTTCTTGTCGTCGGCATTGGTAATGGCAAAGGCTGTCTTAGGCAGTCCGTCGAAGAATGCCTTCTTGGCGTTGCGGTAGTTCTCGAATGTCTTGTGATAATCGAGGTGATCGCGGGTGAGGTTGGTGAACAAACCTCCGGCAAACTGCAAACCTCCGATACGCTTCTGTGCGATGGCGTGTGATGAGCACTCCATGAAGGCATACTCGCAGCCAGCCTCTACCATCTTGCCCAGGAGCATGTTCAGCTCGATAGGGTCTGGGGTGGTATGGTCGGCAGGGATAGCCTCGTCCTCAATGTAGTTGCAGACGGTAGAGAGCAAACCACACTTATGGCCGAACTTGCGGAACATATTATATAATAAGGTGGCGATGGTAGTCTTGCCGTTGGTACCTGTTACGCCTACCAGCTTGAGCTTTCTTGAAGGGTCGCCGTAGAAGAGGGTTGCTACCTTGCCGACAGCATCCTCGGTCGAAGCGACCTGAATGTAAGTTACGCCCTCCGCTTTCTCTTCAGGCATGTCTTCGCACAAAACCGACTTTGCGCCCAGTTCCAATGCCTTTGGAATAAACTTGTGGCCGTCAACCTGCGTTCCCTTCATGGCAACGAAGAGATGACCTTCCTTAATCTTGCGAGAGTCGATGTTTACTCCCGAAACCTCTACATCAGCATCGCCGATAATCTGAACCGGCTCGATGTTTTTGAGTAATTCTTGTAACTTCATATCCTGTTTCTGTTTTATATTCTATATATTTCTTTATCTACACCTTATTATATATAGGGCTTCAGATAACTTTTTCTGAGTTTTATTCGAGCACGATGCTGCATACGGCACCTTTCTTGATGACCGTTCCCGGCACCAGACTCTGCTTTACAACCTTTCCTCTACCTATAATCTGGGTCTTGATGCCCCGGCTCTCCATATTGTAGATGGCGTCTCGGGCTCCCATTCCGGTAATGTCGGGTACAATCGTCTTGCCGTATTGCTTCTCCTTGATGAGCTTGATGCTGTGGTTACCCACGCGCTCTGCCTTGCCCCAGATAGGGTTACCGTCGGCATAGCTGCCGCTCCAGTTGGCATTGGTCTTGATGCCGAGGTGGCTGAGCACATAGTTGGCTGCAAGGATATTGCCTGCCTTTACGTCAGGAACGAAGACCGATGCTGAGTCGCGGGCATCCTTTACGTCAACTTTCAGACTCTGCGCCATGATGCCTTCTGAAATCTGATGGAATACCTTACCGCACATCGTACCACCCGAAGCAGGCAAACCGGATTTCTGTATACAGACGATACAGCTGTAGCGTGGTGCATCGGCAGGGAAGTAACCTGCGAAACTGATGAGATAGCTGGTTCCGCCACTCTTATATCCGCCGGCACCTTTAGAAATCTGGGCTGTACCCGTCTTTCCTGCCACTTTGAAGTTAGGCGAACCGGCTTTCTTTCCCAGTCCCAAGCTTACCACCTGTTCCAGGATGGTTTGCAGTTCCTTGATGCTCTTCTCCTTGGCTATCTGCTGGCGCATTACCTCTGGAGGGAATTCCATGACGGTTTCTCCGTTCTTCACTACCTTGCTCACGAATCTTGGTCGCATCATCTTGCCGTTGTTGGCGATGGTGTTGTAGAAGGTGAGGGTTGAGATAGGCGGTACCTGGGTCTCATATCCGATACTCATCCATGGCAGACTGGTCTTTGCCCAGTTGTCATACTGTCCGTTTTTGTTTCTGTGCGGCATGCGGATTCTGGCTGGTGTTGCACCCACCAGCGGAATCTTCAGGTCGTCGTGCAGACCGGTACGGTAGATACCCTTTACGAATTTCTCAGGGTTGTTGCGGTAATGGTCGTCTATGATGCGGCTCACACCGATGTTTGAACTGTACCACAGGGTCTGTGCGAGGGTCAGCATTCCGTATCCGCCTTTTCGCCAGTTGTGGTCTTTCATTTCTCTGCCGTACATCGGCCATACACCACCTGCGGTTTCTACGTGGCAGGTCGTGTCTACCACTCCGTCGTCCAGTGCTACGAGGATAGAGGCAGGCTTGAATACCGAACCCGGCTCCAGGAGGTCGCTCACGGCATGGTTGTGGATTTCTCTGTATTCGCCGTCGAAACATTTCTCCATGTTTACGATGGCTTTGATGTCGCCCGTAGGTACATCCATGACGATGGCTACACCCACATTGGCGTTGATTTCCTTCAGCTCATCGATGAGTGAGCGCTCGGCAAGGTCTTGCATGCTCACATCGATGGTGGTTACGATGTCGGCTCCGTCAATAGGAGGGGTATCGGTAATGTCGAGGAACTTGTTGCGCACCTTGCGGCGATGCACGATACCATTGGTGCCTCGCAGGATGGAGTCGTAACTCAGCTCCAGACCGAAGCGGGCAGTATCCTTGGCACCATACATGGCTCCGATGGTACGGCCTGCCAGCGAACCGTAAGTTCTGGTTCGGGCATTATATTCTTCCCAGTGGAAACCGCTCTGGTAGGGTTTCAGGCGGAATACCGGGATGTCCTTTATCTCGGTGAAGGTGTTATAGTCAACACGTTTCGGATAAACCGGCCAGTGGCGGCTCATCTTGGCGCGACCTTCGGTGAGGTGTTTCTTGAAGTCAGACTCGCTCAGGTTTGGGAATATCTGGTGCAGGCAAAGACAGATGGAGTCTTGCTTGGCATCCCACAGCGAGTCGTTCTCTGCATCTTTCAGCGCCTTGAAGTCCATGAAGACCTTAAACTCCGGCAGTGAACTTGCCATCAGCTGTCCGGTGCAACTCAAGATGTTGCCTCGGTTTGGCTTCACGGTCACGGAGTCTCTCTTCTGCCGTTCTGCCACCTTCATCCAGTAATCATGCTTGGCGGTCATGATGTAGAGCGCTTTACCCACTACGGCTATGGCGAAAATCGTCATGATGATGGCGATGGCGCTGTAGCGGGGCATTACTTTCTTGTGATCAAATTTGCTGCTCATTCTTCGGGTACGTTTATGATGTATGGAGGTTGGGTGGCGATGTGCAGCACGCTGTCTTTGTTGTTCTTCAGCATGTCGAGCACATTACTTTCACGACTCTTCTCTGTTATCTGACTGCTTGTAGACAGCGCTTTGTATTTGGTGTCTTGCAGTTCTTTCTGTAGCTTATCCAATTCGATGATATCGTTCTGAATATTGTATCGGTTGGATATGTAGATGATGACAAAAAACACGATGAGGATAACGAGCCATATCTGCCGGCGTATGATCTGGGCGGTAAGAATGTCTCCACCCAGAATCTTTCGCAGCGTAAAGCTCGATGATCCTGAAGCCTCTTCCTCTATGGCTTGCTTGGCAATCACTTCCTTGAGCGAAGCCTGTGGGGCTTCCTGCTGCTGTGGCTCTTCCTGCTGCAGGTTCTCCTGCTGCGGAGTTTCCTGCTTCGGCGGTTCCTGTGATGCCTGTGCCTTTTCTTCGGCGATAGGCTTCTCGCTGATGTTTATGTCTTTATTGTTTATCATTTCTTTTCTGCTATTCTTAGTTTGGCGCTTCTGCTCCTAGGGTTTCTTTCCTGCTCGTCGGCATCGGGAACGATTACCTTGTTGTTCACGAGTTTGAAAGGGGTTTCTATTCTTCCGAAGAAGTCCTGTTCTATCTTGCCTTCTGCATTACCCGCTTTCATCATGTTCTTTACGATTCTGTCTTCCAGCGAGTGATAGGTGATGACGCTGAGTCTGCCTCCCGGTTTCAGGAGTTCTGTGGCTGAGCGGAGCATCTCTTTCAGGGCGTCCATCTCGTGGTTTACTTCTATGCGTAGCGCCTGGAAGAGCTTTGCCATGTCTTTCTTCTCGCGTTCCCGCTTGAAGAGGGGCTCTACGGCTGCCATGAAGTCTTTGGTGGTGAGGATGGGCTTCTCGGCTCTTGCCTTGACGAGTGCCGAGGCGATGCGGCGCGAGTTCTTCAGCTCACCGTATAGGTAGAAGATGTCAGCAAGGGCACCTTCGTCATATTCGTTTACGATGTCGGCAGCAGTCTTGCCCGCACGCTTGTTCATGCGCATGTCGAGTGGGGAGTCGAAACGGAAGGAGAATCCGCGGGTCTCGTCATCGAAGTGATGGCTCGATACGCCCAGATCGGCTAACAGTCCGTCGAGCCCGTCTACCCCGTAGTAGCGCATCCAGTTTTTCAGGAATCTGAAGTTGGAGCATACGAAGGTGAAGTTCTCGTTTGCCACCACGTTGCGCTCTGCATCGGCGTCCTGGTCGAAACTGTACAGGTGTGCTCCCTCCGTCAGGCGCGACAGAATCTCTCTGGAGTGTCCGCCACCACCGAAGGTTACGTCTACATAGATGCCTCCTGGCTGTATGTTCAACCCGTCAACGCTCTCCTTGAGGAGCACCGGTACGTGATATGTTTCTGCTGTCTTTATCATATATCTTTTTGCTGTCTTATCGCGTTATAATATTGCGTGCGTACTTATTAATGTATAAATTTGGGTTCAAAGGTACATAAAAATCTCCATATAGCCTTACATTTTCCCACAAAATTTATAAAACTTAATGAAAAAGTTGTTTTTGGTCAACTTCTCCTTCCTGTTTAGGGCGTCGGCTTTTTGTTCTCATCAAGTGTGAAGTTTTAGCGAAAATATGTGCAAAATGGGCTATATTTGTCGTGATAGTTTTAAAAAACTAATAAATTTTCGCTTTTTTGCTATTTTTTTGGAAAAAATGGCACGTATTTGAAAAAGTTGAGTTACTTTTGCACTTACTTATATAAGTTTTAGCAAACATGAGTGAATCAATAGAGAAAACGATAGACATAGATAAGATTCTGAAGAGCAAGATGGGAAGCAAGGTGAAATTCGTGCCGCGCTTCCTGGTCTCCTGGCTCAAGAAGATTATTCACGAGGACGAGGTGAACAGGTTCTTGTGGGAGAGCCGTGGCCTTTCGGGTACAGAATGGCTCACCGAATGTGTGCGCTATCTGAAGATGGATGTTGAAATCGTAGGCTTGGAAAACCTGCCTGACAAGAACGACGGCAAACTCTATACCTTTGTTTCCAATCATCCTCTGGGCGGACAGGACGGCGTATGTCTCGGTTCCATCATCGGCAAGCACTATGATGGCAAGTTCCGCTATCTGGTGAATGATCTTCTGCTCAACTTGCCGGGATTGAAACCTGTAAGTATCGGCATCAACAAGACGGGTCGCCAGAGTCGCGATTTCCCCCGGATGGTGGAGGCGGGTTTCAAGAGTGACAACCACATGCTGATGTTTCCGGCAGGCTTGAACAGCCGCAAGCGCAAGGATGGAACCATCCACGACCTGCCTTGGAAGAAAACGTTTATCTCTAAGAGTGTAGAATATCAGCGCGATGTGGTGCCTATCCATTTCGGTGGGCGCAACTCTGAGCGTTTCTACCGCATCGCCCGATTTAGCGACAAGTATCTGCCGTTCAATCTCGCCATGCTGTTCCTAGTCGACGAGATGTACAGGAATGTGGGCAAGCATTTCCGTATCTCCATCGGCAAACCGATTCCTTGGCAGACTTTTGATAAGAGCAAGTCGGCTACCGAGTGGGCGCAGTATGTTGAAGATAGGGTTTATGAACTTTAATGGTTTGCAAAACCCGGAAGAATTGTTTTATATTAAAGAAATCGTAGAATCATAGCATAGAAGAGTAATATGGAAGAAGAAATCATCCAACCGATTGACCGTGAGCTCCTGAAGAGCGAGCTTACACCCGACAAACAACTGAGAATGACCAATAAGAGCCATAACGAGATTTACATCGTTACGGCAAAGGATTCGCCTAATGTGCTGAAAGAGATTGGTCGACTTCGTGAAATCGCTTTCCGTGAAGCGGGAGGCGGAACGGGCAAATCTATGGATCTTGATGAGTTCGATTTTGGTGACAACTGTTACAAGCAGCTGATTGTCTGGAATCCTGAAGCCGATGAGATTATCGGCGGTTACCGTTATCTCCTGGGTAAGGACTGGCAGCTCGATGAGAAGGGACAGCCTAAGCTGGCAACCAGCCACATGTTCCATTTCTCCGACAAGTTCCTCAAGGAGTTTATGCCTTATACCGTAGAGTTGGGCCGTTCCTTCGTTTCGCTCGAATATCAGAATGTACGTACCAACACCAAGAGTATCTTTGCTCTCGACAATCTCTGGGATGGTTTGGGTGCCTTGACGGTTCTCTATCCGGAAGTAAAATATTTCTTCGGCAAGATGACGATGTATCCGTCTTACATCCGTCGTGGCCGCGACATGATTCTCTATTTCCTCAAGAAGCATTTTGATGACAAGGAGAACCTCGTAATCCCGATGAAACCGCTGAAATTGGATACTCCGGAGAGTGATTTGGCAGCCATCTTTACAGAAGATGACTTCAAGGCAGACTATCGCATTCTGAACCGTGAGGTTCGCAAGTTGGGTTATAATATCCCTCCTCTTGTTAATGCCTACATGAGTCTGAGTCCTACGATGAAGCTTTTCGGTACAGCCATCAACTATGGTTTTGGTGATGTAGAGGAGACGGGTATCCTCATTGCCATCGATGAGATTTTGGAAGAGAAGCGAGTTCGCCACATCAACAGTTTTATTAAGGAACATCCTGAGGCTCTGAAGATTACGAGCGGAGCCAATAATTTGATTTATAAGGAAAAAGGTATTTAATTCAAGTTTCGCATGTAAGCTTCACACGCCCCAGGCATCAGAACACCATCATGTTCCCACACGCCCTGAAAGGGCAGAAGCTCCTAGCCCAGGGCAACGCCCTGGGTAATTACGAACACAAACCTGTCGCCCTGTAAGGGCAAAAGCTTTCAGATACCAGGCAATCAACAAAGCTTTTGCCCTTACAGGGCGTCTTGCTGATTGCTATTATACCCAGGGCGATGCCCTGGGCTAGGAGCTTCTGCCCTTTCAGGGCGTATGGGGGCAAAACAACTTGGGTTAAATAGTCTTAATGAATCTCGGAAAAGGCAGCGGAATTTTGGTTTTATGTGTCAGAAAGTGTAACGATAGCATGGTTTCATGTGTCGAAAAGTGTATTGTTCTGGCATTTTCATGTGTCTAAAAGTGTAAAGATATGTATGTTTGAACTCCGCTTCCCTTATACAATAGGCAGACTGATTCCGTTGATCTTCTGATAGATGTCGAGCGCATAGATGTCGGTCATGCCGCTGATATAATCAATTACCGCCATGATGCGCTCCTCCAGATTCTCGTTCTCTATATCGTACTGGCTGCTTACCCGGCGCAGGAGCTGCTTGGAATTGAAACGCGATGGGTTTACGGCTGCCTCGACGAAAACCTCCATCAGGGTTGCCATGATTTTATAACCCGACAGTTCTATGTCGAGCACCGGCTTGCTTTGGTAAATCTTAGAGTAGGAGATCTTCTCACATTCCTTGTATGCCTTTTTCTGGCGCCCGGAAATGTGGTCGATAAGGCTTCCCTCGAAAGTTCCGGCAAGGATTTCCTCTTCGTGCGCCAGGAAGGCTGCCACACATTCGTTCTCCAGTTTGCCGATGACGCTGGCTCTCATGTAAACCACTTTCTCGTTTTCGTCAGTCAGTTCTTCGTCGATGATGCGCTGGCGTATCTTCTGCTGGATTTCTTCATCAAAGAAACTCAGCAGCAAGTGCTCGGTCTCGGCAAAGGAAAGAATCTTGAGCTTATGGGAGTCTTCGATGTCCATGATTTCGTAGCAGATATCGTCGGCAGCTTCTACCATATATACAAGTGGATGGCGGGCGTATTTGAGAGGTTCCCCTGGTGCAGATTTGCAAAAAATGCCCAATTCATCGGCAATTTTCCTATAAGATTCCGCTTCGGAAGCAAAGAAGCCGAATTTGCCGTGATTCCCGGCAAGACTGCTCGCAAACGGGTATTTCACGATGGAAGCAAGCATGGAATAGGTCATCACGAAGCCTCCCTGACGGCGCCCCTTGAACCGGTGGGTCAGGATTCTGAAGGCATTTGCGTTACCTTCGAAATGCGTAATATCATCCCAAAACTCCGATGAAACCATTGATTTTATCTTCTGACCTGGTCCTTCAGAGAAAAATGTCTGGATGGCTTTCTCGCCGGAATGACCGAAAGGCGGATTGCCCAAATCATGTGCCAGACAGGCTGCACTTACGATGGTTCCTAATTCCTCGACGAGCGTCTCCTTCAGTTCAGGCCGTTTCTGGATGACACGTCGTGAAATGTCGTTACCTATCGACATGCCCACACTCGCCACCTCCAGACTGTGGGTGAGGCGGTTGTGAACGAAGATGCTGCCCGGCAAAGGGAAAACCTGCGTCTTGTTCTGCAAACGGCGGAATGCCGATGAAAAGATAAGACGGTCGTAATCGCGCTTGAATTCAGAGCGATCATCATGGCGCTCGGCATGCTTATGCTCCTGTCCGAAACGCTTGTTGGATATCAGTTGTTTCCACTCCATATTATTGTATTACTTGATTCTGTAGCGCAAAAATACACTAAAGTAAGCACAAATCAAAATAAAATATGATAAATTACATGTTTTTATCCTCAAAAATTCATTTATTCCATCAAAATTGCTTATTTTTGCAGATTATTAAACTCAGACACAGATAAAAAAGAAAAAGTCATGATAAAAGTACAGATTATCAACAAGGGGCATCAGCCTCTACCTGCGTTTGCCACACCACAGAGTGCCGGCATGGATTTGCGTGCAAACATCGATGAGGCAATCGTGCTTCATCCTATGGAACGACGACTGGTGCCAACCGGTCTTTATATGGCTTTGCCTGCAGGTTATGAAGCGCAAATCCGTCCTCGCAGCGGTCTGGCTTTGAAACATGGCATTACCGTACTGAATACGCCGGGAACCATAGATGCCGATTATCGCGGCGAAATCATGGTTCTGCTCATCAATTTCTCTACAGAGGATTTCGTTATCAACGATGGCGAGCGTATAGCCCAGATGGTGCTGGCTAAGCACGAACAATGCGATTTCATCGAGGTTAATGAACTCGATGAGACCGAGCGTGGTGCCGGTGGGTACGGTCATACGGGAGTAAAATAACAGATTATTAAAGATAGAATAGAAAGGATTAGAATCGTGAAGATGAATCTTAGAAATATCAGTTGGGCAATGGGCCTGGTCTTGCTGGGCTCGGTAGCCATGCCGTCGCTTGCCCGTAAAAAGAAGGTGCAGCCGGTTCAGCAGCCGGCGGTTCAGGAGGATCATCTCTCTCCGAACGACCGCCAGCGCTACAACTATTTCTTCCTGGAGGGAGCGCGCCAGCAGGCTGCCGGCAATTATTCGGCAGCTTTCGATCTCTTTGAGCATGCCCGGAAAATTGACCCGAAGGCGGCTGAAACCTATTTCTATGAATCACTTTTCTATTCTCAGCTCAAGCAGGATTCCCTGGCACTTGCCTATATGCAGAAGGCGATAGAACTGAATCCGGAAAACCAGACCTATGCAGAGCAGTTGGGCAGATATTATATAGGTAGTCTGAATTACGATCTTGCCATCGATGCCTACGAGAACCTGTATGCCAAGAACCACGATAATACCGATGCCCTCCGCATTCTGGTTCAGCTTTATTCCCAGAATAAGGATTATAAATCGGTACTCAAAACCATTTCGCGTCTTGAGGTGGAAGAAGGTGAAAGCGAACAGTTCACCCTCTCTAAAATGAGAGTTTATGAACTGATGAACGACAAGAAGGCTGCCTATCAGGAACTGAAGTCGCTGGTAGACCAGCATCCGCTGGATATGCAGTATAAGACGATGCTTGGCAACTGGCTCGTGCAGCACGACCGTCAGAAGGAAGCCTACAAGTGCTTTACCGATGTGTTGAAGGAAGAACCTGACAACTCCTATGCCCAGATGTCGCTTTACGACTATTATAATGCCACCCATCAGGAACAGCTTGCCGAGCAGATGCTCGATAAAATCCTGATGAGTCCGAAATCTGACTTGGATACCAAGGTGATGATGTTCCGCTCTTTCATTCAGAAGAACGAGAGCGAAGGTGGTGATTCTACCAAGGTGATTGCGCTGTTCGACAAGGCGCTCAACGTGGCTCATCCGTCAGCCGAAGTGGCAGAGATGAGAGCTGCTTACATGAGTTTGAAGAAGATGCCAGCCGATTCCGTATGCCGTGCCTTCGAAAAGGTGCTTACCATAGCTCCGGATAACGTGAATGCCAGAATGCAACTCGTGCAGATGCTCTGGAACGAGAAGAAGTACGACCTGGTCTCCCTGCAATGTAAGGCGGCTCAGGAGTATAATCCCGAAGAAATGGTGTTCTATTACTTCGGTGGAATGGCGTATTATCAGAAAAATAAGGAAGACGAGGCGCTTCGCGAGTTCCGTCTCGGTCTGGCGCAGGTGAATGCACAGTCGCCTGCCGACCTGGTATCCGACCTCTATGCCGTAACCGGCGACATCCTTCATAAGAAAGGTGAAGAGCAGGAAGCCTTTGCGGCTTACGACTCCTGTCTGCAATGGAAAGATGACAACGTGATGGCTCTGAACAACTATGCCTACTATCTGAGCGTAAAGGGTACTGACCTGCATAAGGCAGAGTCGATGAGCTACAAGACCATCAAGGCAGAGCCGAACAACGGTACCTATCTGGATACCTATGCCTGGATTCTCTTTATGGAAGAACGTTATGCTGATGCCAAGACTTATATAGACCAGGCGCTCAAAAACCGCGATTCCACCGCAGATAACAGTACCGTTATAGAACATGCCGGAGATATCTATTATATGAATGGTATGCCCGATGAATCCGTGAATTTCTGGAAGGAAGCCTATGCCGGCGAGAACCAGACAGAGGTGTTGGCATGGAAGATTAAGAACAGACAATATATTACCGAAGAAGAACTGAAAAAGCGTAATGCGCCCAAGCAGAATGCTGCCGCTACGAAGAAGTCAGTAAGAAAAGGTAAGAAGAAATAAAAAGTAGAAAAATCAAGAAAGATGAAATGTATAATGAAGAAGAATAAGATGATGCTGCTTGCCGCAGCCTGCAGCATCCTGCTCCTCGGTTCTTGCGGAACCAGCAAGAATTTACAGGGCTCTGGCTCCTCATCAGCCAGTCATCAGAAAGAGAATGCCACCAAGGGTTCTGTCTCTCGTCAGAGTGAGACGCTCAAGAAGTTGGCTTTCGTACAGAAGGTTTCAGACAATCAGGTGTATACCAGGAATATTGTAGGCAACATGTCGTTTACTCTCCAGGCTGGTGATAAGGACATTACTGTGCCGGGCAAACTGAGCATGCGCAAGGATGAAATCATCCGCATCCAGCTCTTTATTCCTATCTTGGGTACAGAGGTGGGCCGTCTGGAGTTTACTCCCGACCATGTACTTATCATCGACCGTCTGCACAAGGAATATATCAAGGCAGATTATACCCAGGTAGACTTCCTCAAGAAGCAGGGCATCTCCTTCTATTCTCTGCAGGCTCTCTTCTGGAACCAGCTGCTCCTGCCGGGCGAAAGGACTGTGAAGGAATCAGACCTGAAGAAGTTTGATGCCACCTTGGATGTGGCAGGAGACAATGTGCCGGTTAGTTTCAGAAACGGCAATATGACCTATGCCTGGACAGCCAACCGCGGAACCGGCCGCATCACAGCAGCAGATGTTGTCTATAAGAGTGCGCAGAACGGCACCTCCAATCTCCACGTCGACTACGGCAACTTCAAGAGTGTAGGCGTCAAGATGTTCCCTGCCTCCCTGAATCTGGCGATGACCACTACTGCTACCAGGAAAAAGCAGGAGGCTAAGATCAGTCTGGAATTGAATCAGGTGAAGACCGACAGCAAGTGGAGCACTCAGACAGAGATTTCCGGCAAATACAAGCAGATTTCTCCAACAGATGTGCTCAGCAAGATATTGAGTATGTAGATGCTCATCAAGAGTTTGTAAGTATAGAATATGAGTTTTTAATATAAGAAATGAAGCGAATCTTATTATTCATCATGGCAATCACCTTCTCGCTCGCACCTTTTGCGCAGAAGCATTCTGCCCAGAAGAAGCCGGTGAGAAAGACTGCCGTAACTGCGAAAAAGAAGGCTGCTACTCCTGCCAGAAAGACGAACAGCAGAAGTCATGCGGCCAGAAAGACATACAAACCAGCTGCGCCAACCAGAGCAGAACGCAAGGCGGCAACCTATAGCAATGCCTCTATCCGAGGTTTGCAGGGACAGCGCGCTTCTATCCAGAAGAAGATCAGAGAGCAGGAGCAGGCTTTGCAGAGAAATAAGGCGGATGTGAAGAAACGTCTTGAAGACCTGATGGCGCTGAACGGAGAAATAGACCAGCGCCAGAAGAAGATTGACGGTATCCAGAAGGATATCCATCATATTGACGGCAATATCGGCATTCTGCAGGCACAGTTGAAAACGCTTCAGCAACAGTTGCAGGACCGCAAGAACAAGTATATCCGTTCCATGCGCTATATGAGTCGTCATCATACGGTTCAGGACAAGCTGATGTTCATCTTCAGTGCCAAGAATCTGACACAGATGTATCGCCGCCTTTCCTTCATCCGCCAGTATTCTTCCTATCAGAAGGTGCAGGGCGAGGCTGTAAAGGCTAAGCAGAAGCAGGTGAACGAGAAGCACCAGCAGTTGCAGCATGTTAAGGGACATAAGAACACCTTATTATATAAGGGTAAGCAGGAGAAGACGGTTTTGGAAGGTAAGCAGACCCAGCAGCAGGAAATGGTGCAGGGACTGCAGAAACAGCAGAAGACCATTCAGGCTGTCATCGCCGACCAGCGTCAGAAAGATGCGGCAATCAACGCTCAGATTGACCGCTTGATTGCTCAGGAAGTAGCCAAGGCTCGTGCCCGTGCTGCTGCCGAGGCTAAGAAGAAGGCCGCTGCCGCTGCTGCCGCCAAGAAACGTGCCGAGGAACTGGCTCGCAAGAAAGCTGCTGCCGAGGCTGCTGCCAGGGAGAATGCCCGTCGTATAGCCGAAGCCAAGGCGCGTGAGGCTGCTGCCGAAGCTGCCCGCAGAAAGGCTGCCGAAGAAGCAAGACAGGCTGCCGAGGCTGCAAGAAAGGCTCAGGAGGAGGCTGCTGCCCAGGCTGAAGCTAAGGCGAAGGCGAAAGCGCAGGCTAGGGCGCGTGCTGCTGCCGAGGCTGCCAAGCGTGCCGCTGCCGAACAGGCTGCCCGTGAGGCTGCTGCCGAACAGGCTGCAAGAAAGGCGGAGGCTGAAAGACAGGCTGCCGAGTTGAAGGCGAAGATGGATGCGGAACGCAGTACCCGTGAGATTGCCGCTGCCAAGAAGGAGGCACAGGAGGCTTCTACCTTGAGTTCGGTAGACCGCATGCTGAGCGGTGGATTCGAGGCTAACCGTGGTAGATTGCCGATGCCTATCAGCGGCAGTTACCGTGTAGTCAGTCATTTCGGCCAGTATAATGTGGAAGGTTTGAAGGGCGTAACGCTTGACAACAAGGGTATCAATATCCAGGGCAAGCCGGGTTGTGTGGCTCGCAGCATCTACGATGGTGAGGTGAGTGCCGTCTTCGGTTATGGTGGCATGTGGAACGTGCTGGTCCGTCATGGTGCCTACATCTCTGTTTACTGTAATCTGAAATCGGTCAGCGTTCATAAGGGTCAGAAGGTAAGTACCCGTCAGGCTCTTGGTGCCGTGGGCTCTGATAACATCCTCCAGTTCCAGCTTCGCAAGGAGACTGCCAAACTCAATCCGGAGGCTTGGCTGAGCCGATAATGTATGAAATGGTGCGGCCGGTAGTGCTTTGACTGCCTGGTTGCTGTAGATGATAGAAATGAAACCTCCAATCGATAGATTCGGTTGGAGGTTTTTTATTGCTTGCTAATGAGGTGGTTACTGACAATTTACCTAATATTGTAACAAAA
>ERZ1024483.236-NODE-236-length-16903-cov-8.690527_pt1 | contig 16903 bp, 11 predicted proteins | sample MGYA00520799_ERZ1024483 | MGnify/ENA primary metagenome ERZ1024483 (study PRJEB33242, sample SAMEA3444315) | Homo sapiens | biome: Host associated; feature: Gastrointestinal tract; material: Stool | place: Uganda | collected 2011-01-01 ...
CTTCCTTGCCGGAAGAGTCTTGCAAAGGACTTTTATGTTCGTGTTGACCAGCTTGCAAAACAGGCAACCAACAAGAATCCTGAAACCGGCAAAAACGAGAAATCCTATATAGGCTTGCCTAGTGGTTATGATGTGGAGCCTACATTCACCGCCTCTTCTCCTAATGCGGCTAATCTTGCCACAGCACCACAGGATATCCAGTGTCTCACCTATGCAGAGGTGCTCTTTATCAAGGCAGAGCTGGCACAGCGTGGTCTTATCTCCGATGATGCCAAGCAGCTCTATGAGAAGGCTGTTACTGCTGCGATTACGCAATGGGGTGTTGAGGTTCCTGAGGGATATTTTGAGAATGAGAAGGCAGCGTATGACGGAACTTTACGCCGTATCATGGAACAGAAGTTTTATGCGCTCTTCTTCATTGATTTCCAGCAATGGTTCGAGTATAACCGTATGGGTTATCCTGATGTACCGAAGGGTCCGGGTGTAGATGCATCATTGCACATGCCTTACCGCTTCAAGTATCCTGCCATCCTGCAGCGTATGAACCGTGAACACTATCTCGAGGCTGTCCAGTCTATGGGAGGTGATGATTTCGATACGAAACTGATCTGGCAGAAGAGGCCGGAATTATAATATGTTGAATTTAAGGTAATGAAAGGATTAAAAAAGATGAAAGTAAGATTGTTTTTGATGGCAGCACTGCTGATGGCTGTTGCTGCTCAGATGGATGCACAGGAAAAGAAAGAGTTTACGCTCGAAGTATATGGTGGAGAGATTCCTGATGTCAAGCCTGCTTTTGAAGAAGAGCATTTCCTGGGGGGCGAGATTACCAGAAAATGGAATACATTCCTCTGTAACTATACCCATACCTATGATGTGGAAGTGGGATTGAGTGCTTCGGGCACTGAGTTTAGAAAACCTGCCGTATTCAAGGCGGTTGAGCGTGTGAACAGATATGTGAAGAAGAACTTTAAGTCGCATCTCATGACACGAGAGGAGGCAACCCGTATCATGACTCATGTGCTGGATTGTGCCAACATTATCTGTCTGGAGAATGATACGGCTGCATTGGAACAGGCAGCCGGTGATACCAGGACTGCTGAAGAGGCTTTGGCTTTCTTTGACCAGATTAGATTGATAAATGTTTAGTTTGAGTATGATGAATAAAATACTGAATAAAATTATATTGTTAGCGTTTGTTGGGGCAATGCCATTGGGCATTGCTGCCCAACAGACTTCTTCTTTTGTTTTCTCCGGCAAGGTAAAAGACAGTAAGGGTAAAGGTATAGCCGGTGTTGTAGTAAATAACGGCAGGAGTTTTGTACAGACCAATTCTCAGGGAGAATGGTCCTTGCCAACTGATACCAATGTCTGCAAGTTCGTCAGCATTTCTACTCCTGCGGCTTATGTCCTTCCTTGCCGGAAGAGTCTTGCAAAGGACTTTTATGTTCGTGTTGACCAGCTTGTAAAGGATGACAGCCGGCATGATTTCGTTTTGGAAAAAAGGAAAAAGCCATCTGATAAGTTCTATTATATTGCCATCTCCGACCCTCAGGTCAAGAATGAGCATGATATGAACCGCTGGAAGCAGGAATCTATCCGCGATTTGAAGGCTTATGTGGATACCTTGAGCCGTCAGCGTGAGGTGGTGGCAAATACCTTGGGCGACCTGGTTTTCGACAGCATGAACCTTTATGGTGAATATGCCGCTTCGTTTGATGGCATCAGGATGACAACTTTCCAGTGTATCGGCAATCATGATTTCGACAAGCGTTATCAGGATTTACATAATATGGCTCTCGGCACTCCTGTATATGGTGAGCAATATTACCATCGTTTCTTCGGCCCCGTCAATTATTCTTATAACATCGGCAAGGTTCATGTTGTTACTTTGAAGAACATCAATTACGTGGGTCACAAGAAATATATCGAGGCTATCACAGATGCTGATCTGGAGTGGTTGAAACGCGATTTGAGCTTTATTCCTAAGGGCTCTCTGGTTATCCTCAATATGCATGCTGCCGTATGGAACAGCATAGAGAACGAGGGGAATGTTCGTAATGCAGGAGACTTGGCTGATGTCTTGAAGGATTATCAGGTGCATGTATTGACCGGTCATACTCACTATTTCCAGAACAATGCTGTGGATGCCCAGCTGATGGAACACAATATTGGTGCTGCCTGTGGTGCCTGGTGGAAGAGTCAGGTTAACCGTTGTGGCGCTCCTAATGGTTATCTTGTGATGGATGTGGACGGAACCCAACTGAAATGGCACTATAAGTCTACTGGTCATGGCATGGATTATCAGATGCGTGTTTATGGTAAAGGAGAAATGTTGAGTCAGCCGCAATATGTAGTGGCAAATGTTTGGGATTGGGATTCTGCCTGCAAGGTGGAATGGCTGCAGGATGGTAAACCTATGGGCATGATGGAGAAGTTTACTGATGTTGATGAAGTTTATGCCCTTAGCAAGAAACACCAACCGGGTCTTACTGTTACCGGCCATCTGTTCAGAGCCTTGCCTTCTTCTGGTGCCAAGAGCATTACAGTTGTATTCACCAACCGTTTTGGTGAGAAATTTGAACAGACTGTCATGATTACGAATCCGAAAGTACAGACCCGTATTGTGGCTCATCGCGGATATTGGGATACAGAGGGTTCTGCCCAAAACTCAATTGCGTCTTTGCGCAAGGCAGCAGATGCCAAGGTGTATGGTTCCGAATGTGATGTGCATATCACGGCAGACAGTATCATCATCGTGAATCATGACCCGAAAATCAACAATCTGGTCATTGCCGATTCTAAGTATGCTGACCTGAAGGCCCAACTTCTTAAAAATGGTGAAGAGGTATCTACTCTTGAGCAGTATCTGAACGAACTGAAGAAGCATCCGGCTATACAGCTGATTCTTGAAATCAAAAGACAGCCTTTGCAGCAGGATGAAGACAGGCTCACCCGCAAAACGGTTGAAATGGTTAACCGTATGGGGTTGGCAAAGCAGGTAGAATATATCTCTTTCAGTTCTGCTGCCTGTGCATTGGTACGTCAGTTGGATGCCAACGCTATAGTCTATTATGTGAACGGCAATTTTACACCGGCTGAGGTGAAGAAGCTTGGCTATCAGGGTATTGACTACAACTATAAGATACTTTTCAAGCATCCTGAATGGATCAGAGAGGCTCACGAACTGGGTTTGAAGGTGAATGGATGGACCCCTGATGATGATGATGTTACCAGAAAACTCATTGAAATGAATGTCGATTTCATTACAACAAACAAGCCGGTAGAAGTACAGAAAATGGCTAAGTCATTATAATATTCAGGCTCACAAGTCCGCCGGAACGCTAACGGACTTGCGAGCCTCTTTAACCTTACTCAGCTATATCTTTAGCCTTACTCAGCTATATCTTTAGCCTTACTCAGCCATATCCTTAGCCTAGTTCAGCCACTTCATGTCGTTAATTCAGCCACTTCATGTCGCTAACTCAGCCACTTCATGTCACTAACTCAAGTACTTCATTTCACTAACTTAACCACATAAACTTATTATCCTTACGCATATTTGTGCAAATTACACTTATAAACATGTGCTTTATGATGTGTGCGCGCAAACAGGACGGGTAATCCATGCAAACGTTTGCACAAAGAAATATAGGCTTTTTGATACTTTTTCTTGCATCGTATTGGATTTCCTCTTAAATTTGCAGCCGTAAACAGATACCAACTAGCAAAAGAAGGCAAAGTTTAATATAAACGGAACCAATTATATAAAAGTAAAGATATGATGAAGCAAACATTCATTAAATCAGCTATGTTGCTGCTGCTAATCCTTTCAACGGCAACGACGCGAGCGCAGGAGGTCGCTCTGAAGACCAACTTACTGGGATGGGCTTCTACATCTGCCAACGCCGGCATCGAAATCGGCACGGGCAAGAAAACAACCTTCCAACTCTTCGGAACCCTGAACCCCTGGAAGTTCTCGGGCGACAAGAAGATGAGATTCTGGAATGTAATGCCGGAATACAGATGGTACACCTGCCAGAAGTTTGGAGGCCATTTCTTCGGTATCCATGCCCTAGGCGGTGAATACAACATTAAAAACATTGACATGCCTTTCGGCATCCTGCCGAAAACTCTGGAGGGCAGGCATTATGAAGGCTGGTATGTAGGTGGAGGCCTCACCTACGGCTATCAGTGGTTGCTTAATAAGCACCTCAATTTCGAAGGCTCTATCGGTTTGGGATATGCCTACAGTCCTTACAAGCTTTACGGACGATGCGAAAAATGTCTCGACAAAGACCACCGCAACTATGTGGGCCCTACAAAAGCCGCACTATCTCTCATATACGTGTTCTAAGAATGTAACTTAAATTGTTGTTTTAACTGACAATATAAACACGTAATAACTAGACAGAATTCAAAAAAAATTTAGGGAAATCATAATATGGATAAAATGAAGCTTTATGCGGTCATTTCGCCTCTCTGCATACTCTTTTCTCAGGGCATCATGCCTGCTCAGGCTCAGCAACTGGCAGGGGGCAAGGTTCTGGTAGACAGCGTCTTGGCACGCAAGAACGGCAACCGGATGGACGTTGCCTTCCGTATGAACCTGAACGATTTGAAGATGAAATCAGAGCAGCAGCTTGTTTTCACACCAGTAATGGTGGGAACTGATTCTATCGCTCTCAACCCTATCATCATCCAGGGTAGAAACCAGGCTGTAAGATACCGCCGACTTGCTGACAGCAAGAAGAATCCGGAGGCACAGGTCGTTACCCGCAAGAACAAAACCCAACAGCAGGTTTACTTCACCCAGTCTGTTCCTTATCAGAAATGGATGAAGAAGTTCAAACTCTCGGTGAAAGAAGATCTCTGCGGATGCGGCAACCTGATAGAACAGGACAATACGCCGATTGCGGATATCGACCGTACACCGAAGATTACGAAGGATTTCTTTGTGCAGCCGAAGGCGGAAGCCAAGAAGGTGAGAGCCGAAAAGGGTGAAGCCTATCTCAGCTTTGTGGTTAACAAGAGTAATATTCTTGCCAACTTCCGCGAGAATGCTACTGAGCTGAAGAAGATTACTTCCACCATCGACCTGGTGAAGAACGATAAGAACGTTGAAATCACAGATATTGATATCCACGGTTTTGCTTCGCCTGATGGTTCGTATGCCAACAACAAGCGCCTTGCCAACGAGCGTGCAGCTGCCCTCCGCAACTATGTGAGCAGCCTCTACACCTTAAACAGCAAGCTCTTTACCTATCAGGCTACACCGGAAGACTGGGAAGGATTCAAGAAGAAGATTCAGGCTAGTCATCTGGCTGATAAGGAAGCAATTCTCGAGATAGCTAACTCCTCGCTGGCTCCCGACGATAAGGACCTGAAGATCAGAAAGCTCCATCCGGCAAGTTACCGCTACATCCTGGATCAAATCTATCCTCGTCTCCGTCATAGCGACTATACGGTAACCTACACGGTTCGTCCGTTCAGCATCGAAGAAGCCAAGGAGATATTGAAGACCAAGCCTCAGCAGCTTTCTCTGCAGGAGATGTTCCTGGTGGCACAGACTTACGAGCCGGGTTCGCCAGAGTTTAACGAGGTATTTGATATTGCCGTCCGCCTCTTCCCTGATGATGAGGCTGCGAATCTCAATGCCGCCTGCACCGATTTGCAGAAAGGTGATCTTACTTCTGCCGAAAAGCATCTTGCCAAGGCAGGCAACTCGAAAGAGGCAGAACGTGTAAGAGATGTCTTCAAGCAGATAAAGGAATTGGAATAACAGAAAATTAGAGAATAACAATTATATACAAGCTTAACTTTCAAAGATTATGAAGATTAAACATTTATTTGGCTTGGCTGTCATCGCAGCTATGACAGCAAGCTGTTCAAGCAATGAGGACCTGGGAACCGCAGGTCCAGGTACTGGTACTAATGAAGCTGGTGTTGGTTATGCAACTTTCACCATCAACTTGCCTTCGGTAAGTGGTTCTACTACTTCAGGTGCAAGAGGAACTCGTGCAGCAGATACTGGTGGTGCTGAAATGGACAAAGGCACAGAAGATGAGTATAAAGTTTCTGACGCAACTGCCCTTATCTTCCAGAAGTATGGTGCAGATGAAGGTTCTTACAAGTTTGTTGAGAGCGTAATTTTACCTGTTACAGATTGGGAAGCCGATGCAACAGCAGGTATCACCACAAAATCTAAAAAGTTGGTAGCAAAGCTTACCAATGTGGATACTAAGAATACATATGCTGTTTTGGTTTTACTCAATAACAAATCAGGTAGTAGTGTAAAGATTAAATTGCCTAATGTAGGTGATAGTTATAATTACTGGAATAACACGGTTCTGAGTCCTGATTTAGCTGAATTGGCTAAAACAAACGACTTCTATATGGCTAATGCTCCATTGAATGAATCTGGCTCAGTAAAAACTTTGGTTACAATTGATAAAGAAAATATTTATCCTACCAAGGAAAAAGCAGAGGCAGGAACTAGTGCTGCAGATGTTTATGTAGAGCGTGGAGTAGCAAAGATGACTGTTGTTGCCCCTGGAACAATAACTGTTAAGGACAAGGCAACCACAAAGCCTACAAAGAGTCAAGTAACATTTAGCAATTGGGCTTTGGATATCACAAACAAGAAGACATTCGCTGTTCATAATATTGATGGCTTGAGCAAAGATTTCCCTGCTATTTGGACTACAGAACGTTTCACAGGTACTAACAATCGAGTTTATTGGGGTAAGGATCCTAACTACGATAAGGATGAACTCAAACTTGCAGATGAAACTAATGATACCAAAAGAAAAGATGAATTCAATTTTATCGATGCTACAAGTAAGATTGATAAAGACTTCACCAACACCACCAAAACCAATCCGGTATATTGCTTAGAGAACACCTTTAACTTGACAAACATGTATCAGGGTCAGACAACCCGTGTTATCTTCAAGGCAACATATACTCCTAATGATGATGCGGGCAATAGCCTTGCTGATCCAGATGGAACATTCTATACCATCGGTAATATGACAACTATCCTGAATACGGATAAGTTGAAGGCTGCTGTAGAAGCAGCAGCAACTTCAGTTCTCCCATCAGGTTATAAGGTTGACTATGCAAAGCTCAAGACTGAAGGCTCACATGTGATTACTCCGGAAGTTATCGTGCATGATGATGCTACTGGTACAACTCATCTCGATAAAGATGCTACTTATGGCGGCACAAAGACTGGTGCTGATATCGTTAAAGAGATTAATGATAAACTCGGCTTGAAAGCTGGTCGTCCAGAAGAGATGGTTGGTATCAATACCTATCTTGAGGGTGCTACATATTATATCGCTCGTGTTAAGCACTTCGGTGATGCTAAGACTCTATGGAACTCAGGTGAATCTTATAGCGACAACAACGCCTCGTATCTTGGCCGTTATGGTATGCTCCGTAACAACTGGTATGAATTGACTGTTGGCAACGTCTATGGTCCTGGCTACCCTGGTGTACCTCCAGTAGACCCAAATCAGCCGGATGATGAGAATGAGAAGTATCTCAGCGTCAGCGTAAAGATCCTTTCTTGGGCTAAGCGTTCAGACACAGTCGATTTGTAATCCATTTCACATTATTATATATAGCTCAGCCGCTCTAGCGCTAAGGAGCGGCTGGCTATCTTGGAAGAATAAAAACAATTTATACACTTTTACTTTTTCATAAAACAGATAAGCATCATGGCAAACAAGAAGTTTAACAGTTGGATCAAGAATATATGCATGGGATGGGGCTTCATCATGGCCGGCAGCCTGCTAGCAAGCTGCAACGACTTGATGCACGACGACCTGCCTCCTTGTGACATGGGTGTTGACTTGCAGTTCAAGTACGACTACAACGTGCAGCGTGCCGACATGTTCAAAGATCATGTGGGTGGACTCAGCGTATTCGTATACGACGAGCAGGGCAACTTCATTGCTCGCCATGATGCCTATAACGATGCGACATCACAGCCGCTCAAGGACCCTAACTATGCCATGCGAATCAATCTGGAACCGGGCAAATACCGCTTTGCAACTTTCGCTTTCCAAAAGAAATACGAAGATGCACTCGCTCAGCCAGGTGCCAAATTCCAGATAGCTCTGCCACAGCAGGGTGACAACATCACCGCCCTACATGCACGCCTCGACCGCGAACAGGGCAAGGTGAACAACCAGAGCCAACCGCTCGATACACTCTGGCAGGGACTCAGCAACGAACTGGTTGAAGTAAAAGACCTGCAGGTAACACGCCATACCATCGGTCTGGTTCGTGATACCAAGCAGCTCACCATCAGCCTGCATCAGACCGACGAGCCTGCCAACATCAATGCCGATGACTTCAGTTATCAGATAACCAATGCCAACGGCGATATCAATTACGACAACTCTCTCCTCCCCGACGAGGAGTTGACATATACCCCATACTACACCTGGACCACTGAGCTTAAGGATACCGAGGGCAATGTAAAGGAGCGCACCGCTCATGCCGCCCTCATGTTCTCCCGACTCATCTGGCATCCGAAAGAAGAAAGAGACAAGAACGCCATCCTCAGTATCACGAACAAAACTACTGGCGAAGAGGTGGCACGCATCGATCTTGCTGAATATCTGGCTCAATGCCGTGGCGCTTTCGAAGCTCTGCATTATTCAGAACAGGAATTCCTGGACCGTGAGTACGACTACAAACTCGACTTCTTCCTCCAGGGCAACCAGTGGAGATATGCGGAGATTAGAATCTCCATTCTGGATTGGGTCAAGCGTATCCAGCCTGTCGATTTCTAACCGTTTCAGGTGTCAGAGCCCTTTCGGGGCATTTAGCTCATAAGAGTATTTGACTTTAAAAATTAGGAACAATGAAAATACGAGATTTCATTTTAAGTTTAGTTAGTTGGTTTATATTGTTGGTTACAGTAAGTTGCTCTGACGAACTTGGAGGCGAGCGCGCTCCCATTTCGTCAGAAAGCAACTTGCATGTACTCGTGCCAACCGTGCTCAGCACTCGCGGCACCAATCCCGATGATGCTTCCGGTCTTCCTACCTATAATGCCACGGTAGATGAATGCCAGATCAACGACCTGACCCTCTATGCTTTCCCTACAGGCAACGAAGGAGGTACGCTCCTTGTCGAGAAGCTCCCTGCCCCACTGGCTACGATGATGGTGGATGAGGGAATTGCAACCTATCAGTTGAATATTACTCCGGGAAAGTATCATATCTATGTGGTTGCCAATATGAACAAGGTGTTGAGTGGTCAGAATATCCAAACTGAAGATGAACTCCAAAAGATAGTACTCGATTACAGACCTACAAGTATAACAGGTATGCCTGTATGCACCAACATCCCGATGATTTACGAACCAGAGAAGGATGCCGCAGGCAATCTTGCTGAAACCGAGATTAAAGCAGCGGGAGATAAATATACAGTGGTAGCAGCTAACCTGAAGTTTACATGCGTAAAGGTTAAGCTGAATCTTATCTTCGATTCAAATAACGCAGACGTTCGAACCAATTTCGGAGGCAAGACCTTTAGCATCAACAGTATTTCAGCCGATAAACTCTCTCCTTTTACCCATCTTTACTGGGGCGGTAAATTCGAGGCTCCAACTTGGGCAGATAAAGATTACGCAGATAAAGACTACAAGGATGGTATTTCAAATACTCCTTATGACTCTCAGGCATCTGAACGTCCAGCCGTATACTATGCCGATTGGACAGACAATAGATCTGCGTCAGCAACAAATAACAATGATGATATAAAAGGAACCGGAGATGCGAAGAAAACTCCAGATAATGCTGCTGGCAAATGGCTTTTCCAGCAGACCTATTATCTCCCTGAGCGATATATCTCATCAGAATCCGACCGCAGTTATCTTACCATCAAGGGTAATGTAGGTGGTTCTGTAGACAACAATTATCGTATCAATCTGGGTCATAAGAAGGATGAAACCAGCACCGTACCCGTATTCCCTCGCGGCACCTTCTATGAGATTACCGGTGCTATCAAGACCCTCGGTAATATGGAGCTGGATTGCAAGGTAAGTGTGAAGCCCTGGGAAATGGAGACTATTTCTGCCGACTTCAACCATACCACTTTGTGGGTAAGTAAGACGAAGGCGAGCGTAACATCTACCACGGCAGACTCCATCGACTATAAGTCGAACGTAATGCTGACAGAGGCTAATTTCGGTTGCGATGAAAAGGTAACAACATCCAGTGGTGAGAAAGATGTGATTGTGTTGAGCAAGCTAGATGCAGTGAAGAATCATAGAATCACATTCAACATCAACAAGGACATTCAGTTCTCCGACTATAAAGGCAACTACAAGGGTACGGCAAAGGTTTGGATTAAGGCTGGTAACATCAAGAAGTATCTCAATGTAGCCTATGATGCCTCTCCTTATTTTGAGGTAAATCCACAGGAAGTAACCATCTATTGGAAGAGCGACAACAGTACCAAATTGGTACAGTTTAAGACCAACCTCGGCGGTTTGGCTTTCACCAATAACGTAACCTCTTCCTCCGTAGGCCAGTCAACCATTAAGGCATCTTGCGATAATCCTGATACTCCAGAAGGAACCTTCAAGATTGAGGCAACCAGTAACCCTGTTACCACGACAGTACATTACCTCACTGTGCAGCCAAAGGAATCTGCAGAAGGCTTCAACTTTGTCAAGAAAATCAAGGTAACGGTAAAGCCTGCCGTAGGTAACTATCGTATCAACTTCCGTGCCATCAACGACCGCGCACATTATAAAGGAGGTAATAGTAATGGAACTGATAATTATAAGGGTACACCTGAAGAAAAAAAGGAAGAGACTTATAATGGAAATACAGGAAATACCAACTGGGCAGATGGATGGTTAGACCTTTCGGATGATAATGACAAGCGAATTTATATACCTCAAACAGACAATCATCGTGTCTATGTCTATACCCAGATTGGTGAAACAACTGGAGCTGTAGCCAGCTCTAAAGTTTGGAAATTTTCAGTTAACTGGCCTGGTGATAAAATGGTTGAGGATAATACGAATGTGGGGTGGTATTACAAGGACTTCCCCAAGGATGCCCAGTCGCAATCTACAGATTTTGGTGCTACGGGAACAAGAACCATCAAGCCTGGTGAAACATTGATTATGTTCAGTAACAATACCAATACGGATTGGGGGTTTACGCTTCATCGTTGCCCTCACCACTTGGAGCCGGGTATTCCTCTCTTCGACTATGAGGATAAAGAGGGTTGGATTGTCTATGATCCTACATCAGATCCTACTTGGAACATATATGATGACATGCCAACTATTGAGAACATCGACTTTACCATTTACACCAAATTCCAGACTTATGGATGGTTTAATGTATATGGTGCCGCCAATGGCAAAAATAATAATAACGAAAATAAAGAGCGCGAGTCTTTTACCATCTATGATACAGCGGGTAAAAGTTGGAAATGCACCAACTTGAATAATGGTTGGTTTAAGACTGTGATTACCCTCAAGGCTGTTAAGGGAGACCATGAGAAGGCCATCAGAATCAAAAAAGACAATGGAGAAAGCGTCCTGCTTTTCAATGGCAACAGCTATGAGAAGTATCATGACACAGGCTATTACGATGGCTCTTCTTGGTACGCTGGCAAGCCATCTGGTGTGGATTAAATAAGATTAGAATCAGATTTGAACACTGTTATAAATCAGTTTAAGCAATGAAGAAGATCAAACATTTAATGATATGGATAGGATTGCTCCTCAGCCTTGTTTCCTGCAAGGATACGATGGAGGCTATCGGACTCGGCGGGGATGAAATCCCTGCCGAGGGACTTGTCTTGAACCTTCAATTGACCAACTTCACCAAGCAACAGATTGGTACAAGAGCGGGGACCTCGGAGACTGTCAAATCGCTCTGGGCTGTGTTCTATGGAGATAATAACGAATACTTAAGCAAGGCAGATTGCAGCAAATCTATCTTATCACAGCAGCCTGATGGCAGCTACAAGGTAAAGATAACCAATGTACCTGCTGGCACCAAGAATGTACATCTTGTAGCCAATGCCAGCGATATGACGGATAGCGAGGCACAAGACTTGCAGTCTCTCCCTGCTGCAAAGGAGAGAGACCCTCAGCTTGATGCCCCTATCTGCTGGGGTGAAATTTCAATAGATAAACTTTTGGAAGCTAATCCTTCTGTGCCGATGTTGCGCCAATGCGCCAAGATTAGTTTGGAGATAGACAATAGCATCCAGAGTAATTTCACCAATGCAGGCTTGTACGTCTATAACATGGCAACCAAGGCAGCCATAGCTCCTGCCAATTATAATACCGAGCAAAAAACCGATGACTTGGCGGAATCTACCGCTCTCAGAACGGAAGACAACCCATTGGGCGGCGGTACCGCAACCACCGTGGCAGTAAATGAAACTTCTGCAGGCAAGGCAATGGTGATTATCAAGGCGAATTATAAGAAAAGTGAAGAAGAAGATTATAGAGAAGGATATTATAAGGTGGCACTCTACAAGAATGACAAAAAGGCCCAATATGCCTTGCTCCGCAACCACCATTATACCATCAAGGTAACCAAGGTAAACGACTATGGCTTCTCTACGCTTGATGAGGCTAAAAAGAGTCTGCCAGAGAATAGATTGGAAGTAGAGGTGGTGGACGATAACCCTGAAATCACCCAAATGATAGCTTGCAAAGACTATGAACTGGGAGTGAGCGATTATCAGGAGGTAGATGCAAGCACAACAGAGGCTACCGTAACCATTGTTACTACCTTGCCAAATGCAACGAGTAGTGATGATAAGCTATATGGTGTCAAGAGAAATAATTCTTGGATAACCGCTTGTGATCAAGAGACCGTGAATGATATATCAGAGCCAAGCAGATCTTCTAAAGGCAAGAAATATACCTTGAAGCTTACGCTTGAAAAGAATGACCAAACAGAGAATCCACGTACAGGAACCATCACCGTTACTTCTGGCGACCTTTCTCTGGATATAACCATCAAGCAGACGGGCTTCGATTTCAGAAAAAAAGATCCTGCTAGAACCGTTACCATGCAGTATAATAACTCCACCGTAGCTGCCAACTATTTCAGCTGGTTGGACACTGATGTGCAAGGCATCACTCCTGAAGAAATGCAAGGGGCTGTGAGAAATGATGGTTTGCATTTCTGCGTGGGAACAGCAAATATTACGTATCTTATCCCTTATCTAGATAAAGATATTAAGATTAACAATGATAGTAGAATCAAAGTGGAAAAAGATAATGGCAATTGGAAGGTAAGCCTTACCAATACTACGGCAAACAATGCTTTGTGGAAGTCTTCATTTACCATCATCAACAAGGCTGGCATCAAGATCACCTATCCTGTTTATCATACTGGTATCTTCCATAAGATAGATGATACTGATTATCAGCTGACAGAAAACGGGGATAACACGAAGGTGAAGGGCTGGTTCTATTATGGTGTGGTAAAGGTACAGGGAAAGAAGGCCGATGGAACCACCACTACTTATTATATGTTAGACCGCAACCTAGGTGCATCCAACAATGGTTACTATGCCCCAGATGTGGTGGCACTGGAAAAGAACAAGAAAGCCATTGGTGGCTATTTCTGTATCTCTAAAAAACAGAACACCAGCGATGCCAATCAGGATCTCTCCAGCGACTTGGCACCAGAAGGCTATACCATTCCAACTGATGCCGTGTTCGAAGAATTAGTTAATGCTGGCAATCTGGAGGTGGTACCACAGTCCACATCGTTAGGAGAAACCTACAACTGCGTGCGTATCAAGACGGTGGATTCCGAGTTGCCATACATCTATCTGCCTATGGGTGGATTCTTGGAGGGCGAGAGCCATAAGAACCCTATCCATGTAAATCTCTGGACCAAGACTTTGCTGGCAGGTACGCAGGGCTTCAGTGACAAAAGTCCTGAATATGGTTTCTGGTATAGATACTTTGATGTTTACAACAAGAAGATAGGATTATCCAATATGAGATTCGTGAGTGGTAGCAACGGCATGAACAATGGCCGCTACAAGGCGATGCCTATCCGCTTGATATACGTTCCATAAGGAGTCAGAATCTTACACTTTAATATAGTTCAGGATAAAACCAGAGAATCCACAGCAGGCACTCAAGCCAGCTGTGGATTTCTTGATTCTAAACTTCCTTCCAATCAACCAGTCCTTTACCAGAATCATCCAGTTCTATAGCAATAGCTATTACCTTGCGTTTATCCGCCTTGAATGGTTCGGCATATTGTCTAGCCTTAATTTGCTCCGCTGCCGCATCAATGCCTCCATTGTTGCTCAGCTTCAGTTCCAGAACGTAGATGAAGTTATTGGTTTCCAACACCATATCTATCCTACCAGTAGAAATCATCTTCTCAACTTCCACCCTGCAGCCGATAGCATTGAAGATGGTACTCAAGATAAGACGGTACCTCTCTTCCATATCTATGCTGGCAAGACTATCTTGTATAGAGCCTTGCGTACTTCATAGTTTGGAATGCCCAGCAAATAAATTCCTTCCATATATCCCTTTATCGTGAGATAACCAGACTGATAGAGGAAAAGTTCAGCTCCACCACCTGTCACATCAGAAGTCTCCAAGGTATCGCTGTCTATCGGACATTTCTCGAAATCCTTCAATCTGATTTCCATATCATCTACAAACTTAGGAAGCAAAGAGGTTGCTCCAGATGAAGCCCAGTAATTCTTTAGACTGGAGTCAGCGAGGGCATTGATAAGACTGAATGGATTGAATATATCAATCATATTTTCATGACTGAAATGATAACCATCGTAGAATGCCGTCAACTGTACCACGGCTTCATCAAAAGTCCATCCTTTCTTTGTAGCCAACCTGTTAATCTCCGATTTAAAATCTGAGAGGAGTTCATCTTTCGTGATACCGCAAAGAGCTGCATACTCAGAATCAAAGCTGATATTACTCAAATTGTTGAGTACAGAGAAAAGAGAAATCTGCGTAAACTTGGTAATACCGGTAATGAAAACAAACTTCTCGTATTTATCATCAGCTTTGAGAATGGCAAAAACCTCTCTATAGATATCCGTACATGCTTCATGATGTGGAGTCTTCCAGGAATGCTGCAATGGAGAGTCGTATTCATCGATGAGGATGGCAACCTGTTGTCCAGTTTGCTCATATGACGTTTGGATAATGCCGTCAAAACGGTCGGCAAGTTTGGCGGTTGGCTTAGGTGTAATGTCATATTCCTTCTCTAATCTGTCGAAAGTGATGTCGAGATAAGAGCGTAAAGTTTCCGGCTCTGCGCCAGCACGACTCATATCGAGCCTGATGACAGGTCGCTTCACCCATTCCTTCTCCATCTGCATAATCTTCAACCCTTCGAAGAGTTCCTTCTTACCCAGAAAGTAGGCTTCGAGCGTATCTACCAACAGAGATTTACCAAAGCGGCGTGGGCGGCTCAGGTAATTATACGTTTTATTTCTATTGGCAAGTTGCCAGATAATATCTGTCTTGTCAACATAAAGATATCCACCCTTTCTGATTTTTTCAAAAGACTGGATGCCTACTGGTAATTTTCTATCGTTCATATCTACTATAATTGCTTGTCTAATTGCGAAAAACAAAATTATCGTGACTTGCTAAGTTCACCTATATATGCCCCTTGCATATCAGGTACTTGCCATACGTATATTTCATTTTAATCATGGTGCAAAGGTACGAAAAAACAAAATAACTACCAAGTTTTTAGATTTTTTTCTATATAATTTATTCAAGATTCGCAAGTTCAGTATGCTATCTTACGGCAATCTTCTGACCCTTAGCCTGAGCACAGGACTGGGTAGATGCCTTCACGATGTAAATGCCGGATGGAACTCGCAGAATCATTCTCTGCTGTCCCGTTTAGTCTGGACGATTATTATATAAGTTATTAATATCCAATATTTTATGTTCTAGAAGTTGTGTATTCGATTTGATTTTGCACCTTTGCACTCATATGGTATCCTAGCCTATTATATTGTAATCTCAAAATTTAATTTCTAAATCAATCTGTGTTTTTCAAGGTATAAAAAGATTAGACAGCATCTTCATCATGATTAAAGTTCTCATAGAACTTCATTCGCTTCTTTTCTAATTCCGCAATTTCTTCCTCAGTTATTCTCATGGTTTATGCAGTATAAAGATTTAATTGACGCAAAAGTTCCCTACCTCAGCAAGCTTTCCCCAGGCGGTCCCATCCCGCACAACCATGGCGAGGGCTTTGATGCAGCATTAGATCTCCTCCCGCAACAGCCAGGCGGTCCCATCCCGCACAACATGGCGAAGACCTTTGATGGTCCGCCAACCTTAGAGCGAAGCGGTTCTGAGCACCGAGTAGGGCGGTTTCCTCCCTCGCTCCTGAGGTTTCTGTCCCCCGCAAACGGGGGAACCGAAGGGGGTGTAAAGACCATTGAAGAGGGTCGGGGTGAGAGGTGGAGCCCTCTTTAAGGGTAAAGAGGGACGGGGCGATTTTCGAAAAAACAGCACAGAGGGCGGTTACATCCTTCTCATTTCGAGAAGGGTTTCTGTCCCCTACAAGGGGAACCGAAGGGGTTGTAAAGACTATTGAAGAGAGGCTTGGTGAGAAAGGTGGAGCTCTCCTTACAGGAGAGGTAGAAATACAGCACTGCAGACTTTACGTCTGCCCTATCCGTGAGATCCGTGAGATCCGTGTGCGAATGAGCAATTGCCTATCATTCACTGCGGACTTCACACCCGCCCCATCTGTGTAAATCTGTGAAATCTGTGGGACAGAAAAGAGTTAAGAAGGATCCAAAAGATTACCTCTTGTTTTTTATCTTATATAACCCAACAAGTCAAGATACATCATCCTTGACTCTAAGTGTT
>ERZ1024483.244-NODE-244-length-16478-cov-8.613652_pt1 | contig 16478 bp, 10 predicted proteins | sample MGYA00520799_ERZ1024483 | MGnify/ENA primary metagenome ERZ1024483 (study PRJEB33242, sample SAMEA3444315) | Homo sapiens | biome: Host associated; feature: Gastrointestinal tract; material: Stool | place: Uganda | collected 2011-01-01 ...
AACATGAGAAATGCACGGGCGTTTACCGTGAAGTGTTCGCCATACTTAAGGCGGAGTGAATAAACAGACATTCATTCTGAAAACAACAAATGTTATGAGTGAGATGGAAAACAAACAGATGGTTTACCAAGCAATCAAGTCGATTGCGGATAATCTATGCAAGGAGGACAAGACGTATCTTCGTGCCGACTTGGCTTTTGAACTAAAGAAGTATGGTATCGCTTCCGACTCTTCGGAAGTGAGCAAATTGGTGTTCGACGCCTACAGATTTTTTCATAACGATGGCAATATCTCCATCGCCTTTGTGTCGAACAATTCCCGCACAACGCTTGTGGTTGAGTATCAGTTGAACGATAGTTTGGAGCAGGGCAACAAGGAGGAGGCTCTGAAGATTGCCGAAACCGAGTTGACGCTGTCTTCGTCGGCTTTAGAGCAATTGAAAGAGCAGGTGGAGCAGAACCTTTCGCTTGTTCTCGCTAAGGGTACGTCGAAAATGGCAGACGTAGTCATGGGTACCAACGGCGTGAAGAACGTAAGGAGCAAGGCGTCTGCCATGTTCGACAAATACACCAGAATGGTGGAGGCGTATCATTATGCCGAGGATAGCGTGCGTGGAAACATCGAGGACTTCACCTCGCTGCGTAGCGATATGGGCATGGTGTATCGCGACTATGCCATGAAGCTCATCGACATCTACGGCGACTCTATCAAGATGGTGCAGCCCGACTTGTTCGACTTCAAGCGCATCGAGTGGCTGGATGTAGACGAGATGCTTAAGTACGTGGAGCTGGAATACAACAAGCTCTCTGAAAAGTGCGCAGCCCTGATAGGTGAGATATCAGACAATTTCAGAGCCTCTCTGCAGACTTCGCTGCTTGCTTACAAGTCGGCGTCGAACGGCAACAAGTCGTTGGGCTTGGCTATGGCAGGTTTGGCGATGCTTGACCATTACATGGATGCCAGCGAACGCACCAATCGCCTTAAAACCGACCTGTCTGTTTTCCAGACCAGCGTGAAGCACGACGCTACTCGCATAAAGGCCGACATGGGACGCTTGATGGTGATATGCAAGACCCTGAACGATGTTATTATTCCGAAGGCTAACGTGTTCATGCGCTATGGCGAGAAGCTGATGGCTTCCGACTTGAAGGCGATGTTGGACACGTTGTATGCGGATGAGGCTGTACGACCGTTGGAGGAGAAGCGCCGAGAGCTGCTGCAGCGGTTGAAGACATTGGACATGGAGATGAACGACCATCTTCAGAACATTGATGTTTACACGTCGCTCATCAACGATATTACTTCTACGTTGGAGTCGAAGCGTGCGAGCTATATGGATGCCAAGGAGAAGAAACCGTCTAAGCCTTTCTTCCTCGTCAACTGGTTGACCTTCGGCACGGCAAACAAGAACTATTACCGCAACTACGCAGAGTGGAACGACAACTGTTTCCCGCTTATCCGCGAGTACGAGAGCTATCAGGTAGACTTGAAGCTGGATAAGGACGAGCTGGCATCGCATCGTGAGGAGCAAACACGTATAAAGAACGAATATGCGAAACTCTCGAACGAGCTGAACAAGGTGTCGGATACGCTAAGGAGCAAGATTGTTTGTTCTGACGAACTGAAGCTGAAGATGTTGAAGCATCTTCGTGACATGGTGGCTATGCTGAAGCTCGGATGCGAGATAATGGAGAGCAAGATAGACGAGAAGTGGGTGCACACCATAGACATCCCGAACTTCAAGGAGACGGCGAAACTGCCTGCCGACGTAGAGCAGAACCTCTCGCAGTTCACCGCCATGCTGGCTGACAACATACATGCCGACGAGCGCATGGCGAAGAACATGCTTGACGGCGTGGCTGCATATACCAACGACCGCAAGCGGATTGAAGGAAATGCTGCGCAGAATCAGCCTGCAGAATATAGCGCAGAAGACTTGGCGACGGCAACCGACGCTATGGAGCAGTCGTTGCAACGCGGCATAGCTCTGTTCGACAGTTTCGTTCAGCTCAAGGCGCAGCAGCTCAACGGCAAGTTGGCTTCCGCCGCATACGACAAGGAGCTGAAGAAGCACGCCGATGAGTTCAAGCGCGAGATAGCGAAGATAGACCATAAGAGCGCTTATCTGCGTGAGGTGTTCAAGCGGATAAACCTGGCAGGCAGCGAGGACGAGCGCAAGCAAGCCATGTCGTTGCTCAGCGATTTGAGCGGCTACTCGCTCTCGGAACAAGAGTTCGCAGACTTTATGAACGGTAAGAAACAAATTGAATTATAAAACAAAAATGGAAAGTTCAAGAAGACAGCAAGCCCAGGCTGATCTGGGCATGAATTTCACACACGAAGACCAGAAACGTGAGGCTGCCCTTGCCAAAGAGCAGGAGCGTGTTGCGAGAAAAGAGGCAAAACGTCAGCAGATGATGAGCATGCCCTCGTACCGCTTGATGGTGAAGACGTCAACGTATATGGACAAGTATTTCCTTGATCCTATCTTAGGTTTCATCCTTCCTGCTGGCATCGGCGACGCCTTGTCGAGCGTGTTCGCATTCCCGTTCGTCTACTACAGTCTGTGCGTGGTCAAGTCGATACCGCTTACCTTGGCTGTGATCTACAACATCTTGATGGACGTCCTGATTGGTGCCATACCGTTCTGTATCGGTGATTTACTGGATGTGTTCAAGCGCTCGTATATCGAAAACTTGAGGTTGATAACCGGCTATATAGAGGACGACAAGGAGATAATAAATAAGGTGAACAAGAAGGCGTTCTGGACGGCTGTGTTCATCGCCGTGATTTGCTGGCTTATTTACCTTGTCGTATCATGGGCTATCAGCTTGGGAACATCGGCTTATAACTGGATTAGTTCATGGTTCTAACTTATGGCAAACAACATATTCTTTCAGCCCTTCGTTGGCAAGCATTATGCCGACGGAGGCATGTTCGGCAAGCGCATCATGATATTGGGCGAGAGCCACTATTGTGACGAGGGATGCACCGACTGTGGCGACTGCCGTCTGCATCGCGAGTGCATGGGCTTTACGCAGAATGTGCTCGCTGACTATCTCGACGAGACGAACGAACGGCAGGACTGGATGCGTACGTTCGTGAAGTTCGAGCGGTCGCTGGTGGGCGAGGAGACCGACCAGGCGCTGAGGCAGAAGATATGGGAATCGGTGGTGTTTTTCAACTATCTGCAGGTAGCGATGGGCGGTCCGCGCGAGGCTGGCACGTCAGCTCAGTATAGGCAAGCCGGCGAGGCGTTCTTCGAAGCGCTCGACAAGTATCAGCCCGAGTATGTCGTCGTTTGGGGCAAGCGCCTTTGGGACAAGATGCCGGGCGAGCGATGGCAGGACGGCGAGCCGATAGTAGTGGACGGGTGCAGCACGGCGACGGGCGCTTATCTCCTGAACAACGGTAGGCGTGTGAAGACGATGGCTGTGAACCATCCTTCCGTAGGCTATTCGTGGGATTATTGGTATCGTGTGCTGGAAAAATTCTTCTTGCATTAAACGGTAAAAAACAACGCAGGTTTCCGAAACGATTGTTTCCGAAACCTGCGTTTCGTAAATGTGTATACAGCGATTTGCATTATCAATGATGATAATATTGCGCTAAACGCTTTGATTATCAATTAATTTTCTTTATCTTTGCATCCGAAATGACTGTTTCCGAAATGTAGGTTTCGGAAATGAAGCTGAATAATCGTTGTATAAATCACTTAAATTATGAGATTCTTTGGAAGAAAAGATGAGATTGCCGAATTGCATAATATCCGCAATCTATCGTTAAATACAGCACGTTTCACTATTGTGACGGGCAGAAGACGCAGCGGAAAGACATCGTTATTGCTTAAGGCATATGAGGATGTGGACGACTTGTTGTACTTTTTTGTTGCAAGAAAGTCGGAAGAGGAATTGTGCAAGGATTTCGTCAATGAGATTAAGGAAAAACTGCAAATACCTATTCTTGGAGAAGTTTCGCGATTTGCTGATATATTCAAGTATCTTTTACAGCTGTCGAAAACTCGCCCGCTGACTATCATAATAGATGAGTTTCAAGACTTCAAAAGGGTGAACGCTTCTGTGTTCTCTGATATGCAGAAGATATGGGACCTGAACAAGCAGGATGCTCATGTCAATCTGGTGGTGTGCGGTTCGATATATTCGCTTATGAATATCATCTTCAAAAACAACAAACAGCCACTGTACGGACGACAGACCGGTGAGATAAAGGTAACGCCGTTCCCCCCATCCGTGATAAAGGAGATACTGTGTACATACAATCCTTCTTATACTAACGAGGACCTGCTGGCTCTCTATTCCTATACCGGAGGTGTGGCAGAATATGTGGAAATGATGTTGGATGCCGGGGCCAACACCAAAGAACTGATGACCGAGAAATTCATTGGCAAGAACTCATATTTTATATATGAAGGCAAAAACATGCTGATAGAAGAGTTTGGCAAGGACTATGACCGCTATTTCGAGATATTGCAGTTGATAGCCTCTGGCTATACTACCCGTTCGGAAATAGAGGGCATTATGAAGGTTGAGCTCTCGGGTTATCTCACTAAACTTGAGAACGACTATAGCCTGATTTCCCGTAATATGCCAATGTTTCAAAAGACCAACCGCAATATACACTATCAGATAGAAGACAACTTTCTGCGCATTTGGTTCAGGTATATCTACAGATACAACTATATGTTGGAGGTGGGAGCCAACAAGAAACTGAAAATAATAATGGACAGAGACTATACTACGTATACCGGAAAGGTGCTTGAGAGGTATTTCAAGGCTAAGATGATAGAGAGCGAGCTGTATACTAATATAGCCTCATGGTGGGATAGAAGGGGTGAAAACGAAATAGACATAATAGCTGTAGACGAAATAGAACAGACTGTTTGTTTCTATGAGGTTAAACGGCAAGCTAAGGATGTGGTTATCGGTATAGTGAAAGAAAAAGCCGAGCACTTCTTCCATACTACAGGAAGATTCAAGAAATACGACATAGAGTATAAAGGCTTGTCTATGGAGGATATGTAATAGGAGTGGTGTACCGAACGCCGCCCGATCAGATTCCGTCCGCCGTCCAATCAGATTCCGTCCGCCGTCCGATCGGGTCGCGTTCGGTGTCCGATCAGACGGCGTACGGTGCACGATGAGAATTTGTGGCGTTAAGGCAAACTCTTAATAAGTTAGGCTGCATCTCAACAATAAAAATAAATTGCCATTTATTTTGTATTGTCTTCGATTTGCACTAACTTTGTGCCTTGTAAACTCATTAATAACACTTGAAGGGCTTGGTATAAAGGTCCTGAAAACCGGCTCGACACGTAGGAGAGCCAGACGAAAACCTGCTTATTAATAATTAATCAATAACTTAAACAAACCGAAATGAAACTTAATCGTTTAATTCTCGCGGCTGTAGCAGCGATGTTCGTAGAAGGAGCATACGCACAGCAGCCGTACGGCGGATGTTGGCATCCGGACGACATCAAGAACTGGTCGCCGGAGACCGACAAGGACGCAAAGTTCAACCGCTCGCGTGTGCCATTGGCAAAGCGTTTCAAAGAGCCAACGCTGATGAAGGCTAACAAGAACCAGTATTACGAGGGTCAGATCTGCAACGCTCCAATCCTTTTCCCGACATGTTCTATGTGTCCGTCGCAGGGCGCTTACAACTTCCTCGGCTATCAGCCTACCTACTGGCAGTATATGGACAAGCTCGTTTATTGGGCAGGTTCGGCTTCTGAGGGTATCATCATCCCGCCGCCAGCAGGTTCTATCGACGCTGCTCACCAGAGCGGTGTGAAGGTGTTGGGTCAGGTGTTCTTCCCGCCGTACGCTTACGGCGGCAACCAGGCATGGGTGCGCCAGATGCTTACAAAGGAGAACGGTGTGCATATCTATGCCAAGAAGCTCTACGAGATAGCCAAGTACATCGGCTTCGACGGATGGTTCATCAACGAGGAGTCGGGTGGTGCAACATCTGCAGAATGGGCTGACTTTATCAAGGATTTCAACAAGTTTGCTGATGAGAACGGCGACACACAGATGGAGATACAGTGGTACAACGCTCGTCGTGCTCCGGATGTTGAGATTCTGAAGACCCACAAGAATACATCGCAGTTCCTTGAGTATGGTGCGGCAGGCGACTATCGCAACTATGCAAGCCAGCTCGGCTGCACAGAGGAGGAGACATTCTCTAAGATATATTCGGGTGTGCAGGTGGCTGCTTCAGGTCATACCAACTTTATCTACCACCTCAATGCGGCTATGCCTACAGACGGCCACGTAGGTTCGCTCGACTTCTTCTGTCCCGAGGAGAAGACATGGAAGGACAACGTGCGCAACCTTCTCGGCAAGAACGATACCGGTCCTGACGCATACAACGCTATCAACAAAACATTCGAGTATGAGATGCAGATGTGGACAAACTACGAGGGCGACCCGTCTGTCATAGCAGAAAAATGGCCCGGTGTATCTGGCCGCGTGCTCGAGCGTTCGGTTGTCAACTCTATGCCGTTCACTACATCGTTCTGCGTAGGTGTAGGCAAGCACCGCTTCGTAGAGGGTGAGGTGAAGGCTTCGCAAGACTGGTACCACTCTGGCGTGCAGAGCATCATGCCTACATGGCGCTACTGGTTCGAGAACAATGGCAACGGTTCTATCAAGATTGATTGGGACGACGCATGGAACTTCGGTTCGAGCCTTAAGGTTGACGGCGGCAACGAGTTTACAAAGGGCGACCACCTCTGGCGTCTGTACAAGACTCAGATTGCTGTGAACGGCGGCACATTGCGCCTCGTCTACAAGGCTTCTGCAAACAGCTCTGTAGAGGTGAAGCTCTCTACTTCAAGCTCTGTAAATCCGGACGCAACTCTTGCTAACCCGACTACCACTACAAAGAACGGTTGGACAATAGCTGAGTACGACCTCTCTTCGCTCAACGGCAAGACAATCTACATGATTGCGCTTAACCTGAAGACTTCTTCTGTGCTCAACGACTACAAGTTCTCGCTCGGCGAACTCTCTGTTCTGCCTGCAAACTACGCTCCCGAGGCTATCGAGGTGAAGAACCTCGCTACGACAAGCACGCTGGGCAACGTGCAGGGCGACGCTCGTCTGACATGGGACTTCGACTATACAGCCGACTTCGACCACTTCGATATCTATAAGGAGAACGAGGACGGCACACAGACTATGGTTGGTCAGACTCGCGATGAGGCGTTCTACGTTCCTACATTCCAGCGTAAGGACAACGAGTCGTACGTTAAGTTCATCGTTACTCCGGTTATGAAGGACATGCGCCAGCAGAAGGGCAAGAGCATCGTGCTCGACTTCCCGCAGGCTACTGCTCCGATCGTTTCGTTCAATATCAGCAACAGCTATCTGAAGGTGGGCGAGAGCGCTACTATCACAGCTAACGGTACTGGTTCGCCTACAGCTTTCAAGTGGACTCTGCCTGAGGGTCTGAAGCTCGCTGACGGCTTCTCTCTCACCGACCAGACTATCACCGTAGTTGCAGAGAAGGTGGGCAAGCAGCGCGTGAGTGTAGAGGTGACTAACGCCATCGGCACATCTACTACTTCAAGCAATATCCTCGACGTAATGACCGAGGAGGAATACAAGAAGATCTTCAACGTGGTTTACCAGAAGAAGGTGCTCGGCTACAGCGGTTCGACAAATTCTCAGGAGGTGCCCGACAAGATTATCGACGGCGAGACTTATCCGTATTCAAAGAGCGACAAGTGGTGTAACGTGAGCGCTGACAACTGGGTGACATTCGACCTCCAGGGCGTTTACCGCATCTATAGCTTCAAGATATACGACGGCAACTCAGGTCCGGAGTCGGGCGTAGACCAGATCGACTCTTACCAGATTCTGCTCTCTGAGGATAACGAGCACTGGACAACTGTTGTAGACACATACAACCGCCAGAGCGAGAGCATCAAGTCTGACTTCATCGCTCCTACACGTGCTCGCTACGTGAAACTCGTTCCGCACGTCAACGGCATCCTCCGCATCTGGGAGTTTGAGGTTTACGGCAAGAAGGACAACAGCATGAAGATTTCGGCTTCGCCTGAGCAGATGACTATCAACGCTGGCGAGAACAACAACATCTACGTAACTTACGACCTCGGCGAGGTGGCTAAGGACCCACAGTTCAAGTGTACTGCTACAAGCAAGAACGGCAACGTGACTATCGGCACAATCAAGGAGAACACCAAGAAGTCGACATTCATCATCCCGCTTACTGCTCAGCAGCGCATGGGCGACGACGTTGTTACAATTCGCGTTGAGAACGGCGACGACTACGAGGAGGCAACTGTGCAGGTAGAGGTTGACGCTACAACACAGCCTAACGTGCTCAATGGCAAGAAGGCTGAGGTGCGCCACTACAAGAACGACTACTCTTTCGAGGCTGCTTACGACACTTACGACATCAGCGGTCTTACCGACGGCAACAAAACTGACGAGGCTCTCAGCGATATCGAGGCGCCGTCTACACACCGCGACGACGTGTGGGTTATCTTCACAGCTCCGGAAGGCAAGCAGTGGGACCTTGCAAAGGTTGTTGTGAACATTCCGAACAAGAACTACGCAAAGAACGACAACGACGAGATGAACTACGTCAACAAGGACGTGAAGATTGCTGTGGGCGACGACCTCACACGCATGAACACGGCGAAGACATTCTCTGGCTTGAAGGAGGTTTCGGAGCTTAGCTACATCTTCCCGGAGAGCGTAAAGACAAAGTATCTTGCTGTGATTTGCAACCTCTATGTATACTCTTACCCGTCGCTCGCTGAGGTTTCGGCTTTCGAGCAGTTCGGCGACCCGACAGCTATCAACAATGCTACCGTACAGAACGCTGTTAAGGGCATCTATACTGTGAATGGCACAAAGCTCAACGCTTTGCAGAAGGGTCTCAACATCGTGAAGTTCGCTGACGGTACGGTACAGAAGGTACTCGTGAAGTAAATTATTAATTGGTAATTATTAATTATTAATTATTAATTATTAATTGGTGATTATAGAATATTACGGCTATCAGAAGTGTAACAGCTTCTTGATAGCCGTTTTTTTATAGGGCTATTGTACGAAAAAAGGTGGAACAATACGTATGATTGTTCCACCTTATATAGTGTTAATGTCTTAGTTTTTCCCAGATTTCTTAAAGGTTGTCAGAAAGGATTTTGAAGAAGTCCTTGTGCAGCGCCTTCGAGATGTCTGCAAGCATGGCAGTATCGATACTGTTGCGTCCTAATGCTCTGTATACAGTAGAGCGGTTGCAGTGAAGCTCTTTGGCAAGCCAGCCTGCCGACCGTCCTTGCTTTTCGAGTTCTTCCTTGATGAGTTGTCCGATGTTTACCATTTTCTTATGCTTGTATTGTGTTTCCGACTGATTGTTAGTGTGTGGTGTTAGAAGCTAACACCGACGCCGATTGACAAACGCTGGCTGCCCATGAAGTCCTTCAGATGAGAGTCCATAGCGAAGCGATACTGATAGGTGAGGCGGAGTGCGAAGTAAGAATACTTGGCGCAGACACCGATAACCGGCGAGATAGCCCATGCAAGGTTCGCTTTCTGGTCGTCCTTGGTGTATTCCTGAATCTTCTTGTTCTCCTTCTCGTCATCCTTCGGCTTCAACACGCCGTCCGGGTCGTTAGGATAGCCCTTCTTGTTAGGATAGATGTCGTCGTGGTCGTCGGTCACCTCGTACTTGCCGTAGTAAACCTTGGTTGTTGCGCCAGGGCCGAAGAAGATCCATACCGGATTCACAATCTTCACCGTCCAACCAAAGTTGACGTTCACCTCAGGCATATCCGGAGTGCGGCAGTCGTTGCGCATCATCTCGAACACCTTCGAGTTGAGGCTCATGCTGAAGAATCCGCCAACCTTATGCTTCTTGTACTTGCCGTAAGAGAAGCCGATAGGGGTGTCCTTCGAGAACTCGTATGTGAACACTCTTGCATGGCTCTTCTTGTCTACCTTAATCTGGTCGATGCGGTTTATCTGTTCCTGCGCCTGCACCTTTGTAGGGCAGTTGTTCTTCACAGCCAGAGCGTAAAGTTCGCGTGCCTTGTCAAACTGCTTCTCGTTGTAGTAGAAGTCGGCCTGCTTGTAGGTCATATCGCACTCGCTGAAGAACTTCGTGAGGCAGTTGTTGTAGCGGTTTGCAGCGAGGTTGTCGTACGGGTTCAGCTCCATAACTCGGTTGTAGTACTCGCTGGCTCCGTAGTAGTCGAGCAACTTGAACTTCTGCTCGCCAATCTCGCGGTAGTGGAGAATGGTGTCTACCAAAGCAATGTTGTTCTCGTTCTCAAGCGAGTCGACATCTGTACAGCCGCGTGCCACGACAAACTGGTCGCGAGCCTCCTGATAGTTCATGTTCTTGAGCTCCTCCATACCCTTGTTGCGGTGTCCGCGGTAGCAGCCTGCGTCGACGGTGCTGTTCGGGTCGATAGCCTGATAGGTGAGCACCTGCTTCGGCTGCAAGTCGTCGATGAACACGGTAGCTGGCGCATAGCCCGGCGAAGTGATGGTGAGCATACGTCCGCGATACTTCTGTCCGGTAGGGAACTCGATGTAGTAAACCATGTCAGAGCCTTCAAGCTCGGTGTTGTAGGGCGTAGCGCTCTTGTCCATCGACGATTCGAAGGTGAGCGGAATCGACTGGTTGCACTTGAAGATGACAGCAGCTCTGTCGTTGTCGCCGGTATACACATCGTTAGGCTGCGATATGTCTGTAATCTCCAGCAGGTTCTGTGAGAAAGCGATGCACGCCATGAGGCACATCACGGCGAGTGAGATAATTCTTTTCATAATGATTACGTTAAATGTTTATGTTTTATGTCTGTTTGTTTTTTAGTCAAGTCTTTATCTTACTATTCTGAACGATCCGAGGTGGAATACGTCTTTCTTCTGTGTCACGATGTTGCCTGCTGTGTCTTTGTACGGCTGCCATGTGCGCACCTGGATGAGCGGATTGTCCGAATCGCGGAAGTCAACCATCAGGAAGAGATAGCCCTCGTCCTGATATCGGTCGGTCTTCCACAATTGTTTCAGCGTCACGCCGTAGATGTTGTCGTACTTCGGGTGTTCTACTATTTCGATGTCAGAGAACTTCACGTTGATGAACTTCACGGTCTTGAACACCATTGCGAGTTTGGACAGATACTCCTGCTTTGTCTGCTTGATGTATACCACTTTGTTGTTGGCAAGCGTCATTTTAGTCATGTCGCTGTTCGGTTTCTCTCTCACCACGCGTCCGGTGATGATGAGCGCCTTGTCGCTGAACACGCTGTTGAGCATCGCATTGTCCTTGCGGTTGTACGCCGTGCGGAAGTTCTCTATGAAGTCGACTATAATCTGACGTCTTGCATAGTCGAGCTCCGACTCCTTTGCTGCCATCAGTTCCTCGTAGCGGTTCATCTCGATGGCTATAGCCACGCTTGTGATGAGTCCGTTGTGGTCGTAGTTTACGGTGAGTTCCTGGCGTGCGTCAGCTTCGTCAGCCTCAAGCATGTCTACCGGAATGCCACGCACCTGATAGCCGTCTTTAGTCTGCAAGCAGCGGCAGCGTATGCTCATCGGCGGACAGCTCAAAGCGCTGCTTTTCCATATCTCGCGAATCTCCTCGATAGCCGCTTTCGATACGTTGTCTTTCGAGAGCTTCACGGTCTTTTCGCCGTCGTCGGCAGCCTTTCTGAATGCGTCGAGCAACGCTTTTGTATTGGCTTCCATACGGTCTTTCAGCTGCGACTCAACAACGCCGTCCGTAATCTTGAATGTTGTGTCGGCAAGCGCGCTGCCTGCACATGTTAAAACCAATAGTAAAAGAAATAGTCTGCTTTTGATTTGTGTTATCATTTTCATTTTCTTTTTTTGCTATATATGTTTTTAATGTCGTTCTGCGGTATGTTTGCGTATAATTCAGCCTTTATGTTGCCTCCGTTCTTGAACAGTTCGTTGGTTGGAATGCTCACTACGAAGAGATGTATGATGTTCTGTTTGGGGTTGTGCATCACAAGGTCTGCTTTTATCAAGTCTTTGTCTATCTGTGTTACGTTGCAGTAAGTGTCCATCTCGTTTGTCAGCACGAAGAAAACCGAGTGTAGCGGCATGGTGAGTGTCTTCTTCACGTTGCCGTACTGATGCTGGGTGAGCGTAACATTGCAGTTGCCTGCCAAGTTCATCAACAAGTTCACCGCCGACTCCATAGGATAACTATGGTCGAACACCGGCTTCCATGTTTTTGCATCGATGAACACGTCAGAACGCAGCGAATTGATTTGGAACGACTTGCCTGGCAGCAACTTAATTCTCTCCTCGTTGGTGTCTGCAAGGTTTTGCTTGTTAAGTATCAGTTTCTTGCAGAAGTCTTCTCCTCCCGTGTTCTTTGAGAGTTGCTCGTATACGAACTCGTCGGCGTTCTTCTTGTCGAAGCGGTCTTTCTGTGCCTGCATAGCTGTAGGCGTAGCGAGAAGGGTGAGAAGCAATACGATTCCCGATAGTTTGTGTCGCATATAGTCTGTTTTTTTAGTTGATATTCTAATGAATGTTATACATGATTCCAATGAATGCTATATATAAATCTAATGAGTGCTATATATAATATATTGATGATGTATATAATATAATGTGTGGCAGAACTATTCTGTGAGAAGATTGAATCTTGCCACGCCCACCTTTGCATCGGTTTGCTGTATGTCGCCCTTTGTGAGTGGGTTCATCATGATGCTGAAGTTGACGGGCTCCTCAGTTGCCACAAGCACGAATGCGTCGTGCGACGGCATGTCTGGCGTTATGAACGGTTCAGACTTGAAACCGACAGTGCTGTTAGCCGGAACAAGCAGGTTTGAGCACGTTGCCTCTTCGTCCATAGGCAGGATGAGATACTTGTTGCCGTCCTTGTCGATGTTGAGGATGTTGACGTAGAGTGTCTCTTCGGTGTTGTTCTTCACGCGAACGTAGCATGGCGTGTTGCGCTTTGCGCTGTTCGCAAGCGGCAGACCGGTTTCAACGTCCACAAGTTCGAGACTCACGTCGAAGTCAGACGCAATGGCATTCTCGCTGTTGAACAGCTGCTGTTCTGCAGAACCTTTTGCTGCTGTGCCTTCGTTGAGTATCTCAATAAGACGAGCCGCCATGAGCGAGTCTTTAGACGCAGCACGATAAGATGTGCCGGTCACCTGCATGTAGGTGTCGGGATGCACCATCTTCTTAGACGAACTGAATAGCTGCTTCACGAGATAGCCCATATACTGCTTCGTGATATTCTTGGTGCGCTTCGACGACATGCTCACAAGACTGCCTACGGTGTTCACTCCTTCGCGTGTGAAGGACAGCATCTTCTGCTTGTTCTCGTCGATGATAGTCACCGCACTCTCAGAAGAAATCTTCAGCTTCGTAGTAGGTGTGACGTATTTTCTTGCAGAGAGTGGCGTAAATGTTTTGCCCTCTTGTATGTAAGCCTTGCCCACAACAGAGTAAACCACGTACTTTTGTGCGCTGGCTGCTATCGGAGCGAATGTGAAAAGCAAGGTGGCGAGAGCCACAAGTGTCTTATTTCTCATAATTGAAGATGTTAAAGTGCTCAATTCCACTTGGGTTAATGAATATCGGAGTCTGCTTGAAGTCGGTGAGTTTTCTCACCTGCTTGTAGAGGAAGTGCTCAAGTTCCTGAGTAGAGAGGCCCTCAGCGTGCTCCTCCTTTGCAGCTCCGTTTAGAGCTTCTACCAGCGCCTTGGTGAATGCGCCGTTCTCCCACGACTCGTCCTCGCGCGACTTTGTGTCCGACGAGCTTGAGGCGTAGAGCAGCATACCGTTCTTCGAGCGTTTCAACTGCTCTATGAAGTGAGTCGTGGCGGCCGATCTGCCGCCCTCGAAGAGCGCGCCCGAATAGCAGGCGTCTACAAAGGCGATGAGTTTGCCGTGAATATCCTCCGCCTCGTTTCTAAAGTCGGAAGCGCTGAAGCACTCATACAACTTGTTCGTGTTGCATCCGTAAGGCATGAAGTAGAATCGGTCTTTCTCGTCGCGCATTCCGTGTCCGGCGAAGAAGAATATGCAGACATCGTTAGGCGACGATTCCTGCTTCAGCCATTCCATAGCCTCGAATATATCAGCTCGTGTAGCCTCGTTGTCGCAGAGTATCTTCACCTGCACATCCTCATAGGGCAGTCCCTTCTTTGATGTGATAGCCTTAGAGAAGTCCTTCGCGTCCTTGCATGTGAATCTCAGTTTAGGCAGTTTTGGGTCGTTATAGTCGCCCACGCCGATAGCCACAACGAAGAGTTTCGGCAGTTCCATAGACGTAGCCTCTCGGATAAGGCGTATCGTTGCCGGCTCGCTGTTTCCGTTTTTGTTCTGAGCGTACATCATCACGGTGCAGTCGTGGCGTGGCAGGTCTACGTCGATAGTGTTAGCAGCTCTCACCGCTCTTGTCGTAGGCTGTCGCTGTCCGTCCACCATTACTACGATGCGTGTGCTGTCTGCACAGTTGCCAGCAATCAGCTGATACTTCAGTTTTATCTGGTCGGTATGGAACATCGACTGGTCCTCCGGGTATAGAATCTTAAGTACCGGAGCCGAGTTGGCTGCCGCAAGTGTAGGCTGTGCAGCCGGAGTTGCTTCCTTTTCAGCCAGAATATGTGCCGGTCCCTTTATTATACGAGGCTTCGGCTGTTCTTCTGTAGGCTTCGGCGCGGCGGGTTGCTCTGTTGTTGGTTGCTCTGTTGTTGGCTGTGGAGCTGCAGGTTGCGGAGCGGTTGGCTGCGCAACGACAGCGGGCGCTGTCGGTTTCGGCGTGCTGCTCATTCCTGGGATATCCACCTCGATATCGAAGTCGCCCTCCAATGTTTCCTTCTTTGTGTCGGGCTTTTCTGTAGCTTTGTTTGCAGGAGCCTGAACGATTGGGGCTGGGGCGGGGATGCTAGGTGTGCTAGGGGAGCTAGGTGTACTAGGGGAGCTAGGGGTGCTATGGGTACTAGGGGCGCTGGGGATGCTGGGGATGCTGGGCGTGCTGGGGGTATTAGAAGCAGCCGGCTCTGTTTTTGGCTGTTCGGGCTGCATATTCGCAGCCATAGCCATCCACTTCTGGCTTTCCTTCTCGTTCTGTTCCACAAGAATGCCGTTGGCATAGCAGTCGGCGAGCGTCAGCTGCGCTCTCTTATAGTTGTTGTTAGCAGACTGGTGGAGCAAGTCGAACGCCTTGTCGTAGTCGCGTGGCACGCCGCGACCGTTCATATAGCAATAAGCCAGGTTATATTGCGCCTTTGCATAGTTCTGTCTTGCAGAACGCTTGAACCACATAGCCGCAGAAGCATAGTCGCGTTCGATGCCTTCGCCGTTGAAATAAGCGTAGGCGATGTCGAACTGCGCCTCCGCATTGCCCTCATTAGCCGAAATGAGATAAGCGATAGCCGCTTCCTCGAAGTTGCCCTGGCGATAGAGCGAGTCGCCCTTATGCAGCAGCAACTTGCCTTGCTCTTCGTTCGGCGCAGCCAGTGAAGTCATAGCTGCGAGTAGCATTGCCGGAAGTATTGTCAGTCTTGTTAGTTTTTTATTTCTCCACATAGTATATTGACTTTTTGATGAATTTCAGTTTAGTGTGTCTCGACAGCATCATCACAATCCATTTGTACTGCAGACGCGCCGTCTCTACAAGAGCCAGTCCGATGAGCGGGAAGAGCAGACTGATGTAGAAGTTGTATTTCGAGAAGAGCAGGAAACTGATCCACACCAGGAACGCAGTAAGCAGGAAGTAGTAGAACTTTATCCAGTACAGATAGTAATACTTATGCTTCTGTGTGAGGTACGATCCCACAGCCGACGACATATAGCAGAGCACGATGGTGAGCAGAATGCAGAAGAAGTCGTTCAGCACGAACACCTTGTGGTGCGACATCGACGAGAGCATGGCAAACGCCTGAATCTTCATGCCCGGCATCTTGCCCAGCGGCGTGATATGCGTGTCAGCCTCCTCGTTGATAGTACCGAGAATAACGATTTTGTTCTTTATCAAGTTTTTGTATTTAAGCACATCTTTGTGCGGAATCACCACAAAGTCGGTGTGGCTGTATTCGATGTTGCGCTGTTTCGGAGTCGCCTCCTCCGGTTTAGTGTTTGTGTATTTGCATACCGCCATGTATGGCAGCGAGTAAATCACGTTGTTGTTGATGTGTTCGTTCTGCGAGTATTTTCTTATGCAGCCGTAGCCTTCGCCCGATATCACATTGCTGAAAGCCCATGTTATGCCGTCGCCTTCATAGCTGAAGAACGAGCGTCGCACCTTTCTGAATCGGTCGTTGATGTAGTCGTAGTCGGTGAGCTTGCACGAGAACATGGCGTTGTTGAGGCTCGATACGGCGTTGATGAGATATTCGTTCTCGCCCTCGTCGTAGCTCGGGCGCTCGAAGATAAGGTCGACGACGAGCACCTTCGGGTTGCATTTGTTTATGTTTGTCATGC
>ERZ1024483.247-NODE-247-length-16385-cov-16.031292_pt1 | contig 16385 bp, 20 predicted proteins | sample MGYA00520799_ERZ1024483 | MGnify/ENA primary metagenome ERZ1024483 (study PRJEB33242, sample SAMEA3444315) | Homo sapiens | biome: Host associated; feature: Gastrointestinal tract; material: Stool | place: Uganda | collected 2011-01-01 ...
TTGTTTTCGGTTGCTTGCTTCCTTACCGTACATGAGCATTGCTGCCGGGGTTATCGTTGCCATAACCTTCCAGCAGGTTGATGGCACCCCAAACGCCGAGGCCAGCACCCAGAGCGACAACCAGAGTCTGAAGAACTTCGATAGCAGAGTTAAAGAATTCCATAGTCGTTTCTCCTTTATAATTGAAAACTTGTAGACCGTCCGTACACACCTGAAGCCATAATAGTTGAGCCGCAAGCTGCGGTGGGAGTTGACTTGCTGGTGTACCTCTCTGGCCGGGTAAAAATAAAGCCGCCTACCGAATCAGGCAGACGGGAGCGAATCAGCGTCCACCACGATGAACTCATCACCGGGGTGGATTTTTGCTTTTCGGTTCAGATATTTTTCAATATCGAATCGGTTCTTTTCGTCAAAATCAGAAGTGAGCTTGTAGTTCGGGTGCTGAGTCAAATCGTACTTGTCCGAGAGGAAAGGCCGCACACCGCGCAGTTGCAGGATGCACTTGCCGCCATCCATCACAGCTAACTCATCCCGGCTCAATAATTCGTGACCCAACTTGGAGTAATTTGTTCCGTAGCTTGGGCTGTTGCCGCGCGTGTCCGAGGTATTGAACGCATCAATCGTTTCCTTGCCCAGCATTTCAGACAAGTCTTTCAGTGTGCCGGGTTCCGAACCGCCGAGAAAAATCTGACTGTCCATATTGCCGATGATGGTGTCGGCATTATCCTTGTAGATAGCCTTTAACTGGCTTTTCGCCTGCAAAACAAGGCAAGCCGAAATCTCACGGCTGCGGATGGTTGCCACCAGCTTTTCCAGATTAGGAATCTGCCCGATATTAGCGCATTCATCAATCAGACAGCGTACATGAATGGGCAGCTTGCCGCCGTATACATCATCCGCTTTGTCGCACAGGAGGTTGAAAAGCTGGGTGTAGACCATGCTGATGAGGAAGTTGAAGGTGGAATCCGTGTCCGACATGATGAGGAACAGCGCCGTTTTCTTGTCGCCCAGCGTGTCCAGTTGCAGTTCATCGTACATGGTGAGGTCACGCAGTTCTTGGATGTCGAAGGGGGCTAATCTGGCACCGCAGGAAATCAGGATGGATTTTGCGGTCTTGCCGGCAGCCAGCTTGTAAAGTTTGTACTGCCGCCCGGCAAAGCTGTTGGGCTTCTTTTTTGCCAGTTCTTCAAACAGTAAATCCACCGGGTTCTGGTATTCCTCGTCGTCCTCCAGCACCTGCATAGTGTTCAGCATTTCCAGCAGGGTAGCGAAGTTTTGCTCCTCCACCGGGGCTTCATAATGCAGATAGGCGATTAGGGCAGTGAGCAAAAGACGTTCACTTTTCTCCCAAAATGGATCGCCGCCAGCCCCCTCACCCTTGGTGTTGGTCATAAGCGTTGTCACCAGCTTCAAAATGTCTTTTTCGCTGTGAACGTAGCTGAACGGATTGTAGTGCATCGACTTTTTGAAGTTGATGGTGTTCAGGATTTTTACCTTATAACCGTTTTTCAGCATGGCTTGCCCACATTCAAGCACGATCGTACCTTTGGGCTGCATTTTGTCAAGATAAAAAATCAAGATGCTGCTGCAAATTTAAAAATTACCAGCTTTCGCTTCTTTTTGAATGATTTTTCGCATTTGAGTATCCAATGTGTTCTTTGAGTTCGGATTGAAAAAGATGTTGACGTTGTAAGTTGTGTTTCTGACTCGCATGGTCAACAGTCCGTCAGCGGGGCGATGTTCGGTCAATGTGATAGTTTTGCTCATTTGCGCTTCTCCTTTTACAATGTGTGTTCGCTTTCTTTTGGCTGGGTCTGTGATTTTTTCTGTTCAAGTGCTGCCTTGCTATCGTTCAGCTTTTTCAGCACCGATTCCTTTTCCGGGGTCTTACCGCCCGGTGCGGAAAGCTGCTGCTTATTCAGCACTATGTCGATATACTTGCGGATATTTTTCAGGGCAGAGACATCCGGCTGCAAGGCTTCCAGTTTGGTACGCAGTTCTGCGCTGCCGGATTGCAGTGCAGAAAATTCGGCATCCAATGCCGAAAAGTCCACCGCTGTGTGGCCGTTCAGCTTCATCAGGATGCGGACAGCTTTGTTGAACGTGTCCAGTTCCTCCTTGTGCTGGGCGGCGTAAGCGTCCTTGGTCAGCTTAAAGTTTTTCTTAATAAAGGTGTCGTGGACGGGTTTCAGCTTGGCATGGACGGCAGCGGCGTCCTTGATCTGAGCGATTGCCCGCATACGGTTTTCGTTCTGCTTCAACTGCCTGCGGAGAGGGGCGGTGGTCTGGTTCAGGTTAGAAATTGCGGTATCCAGATCCTCAATGGTGTTCAGAGAATGAGCTTTCAGATAATCAACAGCCCGCTTGACTTCCTCAAAGTCCCGGACAGTGCATTTCAGTTTTGCCTTGCCAGACCAATCGCTCCGCTGCTCGTTGCAAAGGTTGAAGTAGTCCACCAGCAGGTCGGACAGTGTGGGTTCCTTCGACTTTTCCAGAGCGTCCAGAAGAATCTGCTTCTTTTCGTTCAAGTCTGCGATCCAGCATTGCAGCCCCCGGATGGTGTTGCGGATGGACTGTATCAGGCTGTTGGCAGCGCGAATATCCCGGTTGAGATTTCCAAGAAAGGTTTCGATTCCACGTTTTTCCATCTGGTGTGCGGCGGGGCCGAGGTGAACCGTTGGTATCTGCTGGATGCCTTGCCGCTCAAAGGAACGCAGGTCAACACGTTCCGGTCTGCCAGCGGCTTCCAGATAGCGGTTGGTGATGGCTTCCCAGCCATGCCGCCAGACCCCGGCGTACTTCTGGTCGTTCCAGTCCACTGTGTTTTCCTTATGGCACTTCCAGTTGCCGGAAGGAAGCTGAATGCGCTCACCGTTTTCATCGAGGTCGTAGACCTTTCGGGCTTTCGGGAGCCACTTGCCGTGTTCATCCATTGCCCGGAGCGTCAACAGAATGTGGGCGTGTGGGTTGCCATCGCCTTTGTCGTGGATGGCACAGTCGGCAATCATCCCTTTGGAAACAAACTGCTCCTGACAAAATTCTTTTATCATGGAGAGATATTGCTCTTTCGGGACTTCCACCGGAAATGCCAGCACGATGCGCCGGGCAAGCTGGGAGTTCCACTGGTTCTCCACGGCTTCCACGGCGTTCCAGAGCGTTGCCCGGTCTGCAAATCCGGGCGGCGCATGGGACGGCAGCATGATCTCGGCGTGGACAAGCTCTTTCTTCTTGTTGTAGAATTTCGTTTTCTGGTCGTACTCGCTGAACAGCCGTTCGCCGCTCTGATAAGCGGCCCCGGCAACAGCGGACTGCCCTTGGCTGCGCTTGACGATGGTAATTTTGAAATGCGGACACGGAATAGGCATCACCCCCTCGATAACATTTGAATCGCTCACTTGTAAAAATCACGAACTTATGGTATTATTAGCTTGAATAAGCAAGCAGAAAGTTGGTGAACCGATGTCGGAAAGAAAATCACAACAAGAATTGGATTTTGAACGGAAACACGAAGAAGATTTGCAGCGGTTGCGTGGCTTACGTCTGATTGATGATGATTTCATGGCTGCAGTGTTTGAAGAACGTGCCTGTGCTGAGTTTCTTTTGCAAATCATCTTGAAACGTGATGACTTGACCGTTAAAGAGGTTCATGGTCAGTACAGCATTAAAAATCTGCAAGGCCGTTCCGTTCGTTTGGATATTTTGGCGGTAGATCGGGAAAACCGTGCATATAATATTGAGGTGCAGCGTAGTGACCGTGGTGCTAGTGAAAAGCGTGCACGGTACAACAGTAGCCTGTTGGATGCAAACCTGACTGATGCGGGCGATGATTACGATGCGCTGAACGAAACATACGTTATCTTTATCACCGAAAATGACGTATTAAAGGCAGGCCTTCCAATTTATCATGTTGACCGTACAATTCGGGAAACGGGAACATTTTTCAACGATCAGGCTCACATCGTTTATGTGAACTCACAAATCAAGGACGAAACTGCATTGGGAAAACTAATGCATGACTTTTTCTGTACCAACTCGAAGGATATGAATTATTCCATTTTGGCACAGAGAGTTCGTTATTTCAAAGAAGATACGAAGGGAGTGGCAGCTATGTGCAGAGCTATGGAAAAGATGCGGGATGAAACCGAGCATGAAACATCGATTAAACACGCATTGGCAATGTTGGCAGATGGTATGCCTTATGAAAAAGTTGCAAAGTACAGCGAACTTCCAATTGAAGAAGTCCGAGCATTAGCTGAAAAGAAATCTGCCTAACAAAAAGATAAGCCGATTGGAAATGTTGCTGTTTCCAATCGGCTTTTTCATGCGTGTTATATGGTAGCGGGCAAAAGGATAGCTGCAAAGCAGCGCAAGGAAAATGCAGTTTTCCTTGGGATGGAATCGGGCTGGCGCACAAACGCCAGCTTCGATTTCATCGAGCCGTCTGCAAGACCGCAATTTCACCGGAACGGTGTATAATTGCGCCCTTTATTCTAAAGGGTTTTGGACGTTGCTGCTTTCGTGAACGTCATGCACCATCTTTGCAAGTGCCAGCACGACTTTAGGTTGACGGAACGAGATTTTCAAAAGTTCCATCACCTGATCGTTGGTCAGTTCTCCCGGACAGACCAGAAAGCTTTCCAGCATTCCGGCACGGGTACAAAGACGATGCACACGCTCCCTCCGGTTCAGCTCCGACATCTGATGTTTAAGGATCTTTTCCCGGTGCTGGCAAGAACGCAGCTTCTGCTCCGCAACATACTGCTCATGTTTCAGCTTTTTCAATTTTTCGCTCATAGGGAACTTCTCCTTTCTGATAATGGATAAAACAAAAGCGACCAACTTTTTACGGTTGATCGCTTTTGGCTTGGGCATTATAAACTTGTTTAATTTGTGAACTCGTCTGCCAAGTGCTTACTTAGCTCAGATAAAGATTTAATTAGTCCCAAATTGCTATATTCAAAACTTTGCGTTAAGCTATCCCATTGCATAAATCCAAGACAATGCTCATGATGCTCGCCTTCAACGATAGTATGAATATCAGAAACATGGGTCTCTGTTGAGAGAATATGAGCTAAACGAGGGCTCGCTCCATTATTAACATTGACAAGTAAACCATACTTTGCCCCTGAGACCAGACAGTATCCAACAAGCTGTGACCATTCTTTAAGTCCAGCGCTATTCATCAGCTTGACCTCAAGAATCAGAATTTCGAATTGCGTCCCATCAGTAACTAAAGCAAAAATATCAAGATTAAGCGGTGGAACTCGATTCGCAAAGTTTTCAACACAGGTGCATTTATCAGGATGCTCAGCAATGATTCTTTGCAGATTGGTTTTTAGTTCACCAATGCCCCAAAAAACGCTGAGCTCTTTATGACACTTTGCTCTGAAATTACTTTTAAGTTGAGCTTCTATGAAAGTCTGTATTTCTGGATAATACGAAACTTCGTTCCGACTATGATTACCGGGCATTTGACAAATCCTCCTCGGTAATTTCACGAACAAGCAATTTGTACTCGTTATCTGGAGAGACCGTCACCAATTTTTTATAGACCTCAGGATTTCTTGCACCGATCAAAGCTCCACGACCGTTTCCTACAATGACCAGTGGTGTAAGCAAGTCAGGCTTTCTTATTTCTACTGTTAAACATGCATCATCGTTTGAATGTCGTTCGACAATCTGAAAATACCCTTTCGGGCGCTTGCCAGAAAGCTCATCATCATTTGCAATAACATAGGCAACAGCTTGGAGTATTTCAGCTATTGGGTAGCCGGTATTAGCAGAGGTTCCATACAACAAAGCGGTTTTATCTTCGTTATATTGCTCTATTAAAGTTCGGGCATTGATATTGAGCGTAGTATAATCACGACTAAACAGCAGCGGGTCTGCTTGAATAATATTTTCTATCTGGGTGTAGCTGTCCTTATGCAAAATCGGGAATGGATTTATCAGTTCTCCAATGTGTTCGAACTGCTCTCTGATTTTACAGTACGGGGCGTGCTCACATCCCATAACAGTACAGAAGTGCCTAAAATGAATGAAGTGTCCGCCCCTAATAACTGCCGGCAATCGAGGATCATTTTCAGCCGGATGTACGGTAGATGGAGTGAAATGCATATCTCTGGTCTCGCATCTTTCCGCAGCGTGAATTTCTCTTTGTAATCTGCGATTTTCGTTTGACGTTTCTGCCTTGGTTCTAAATGCAAATGCGCCGAACTGAGCATATTGATCCAACAGAATTCTTAGCTTAAATCCTTTATTCCATTGGGCATAGTACGAATCTCTTGTACAATGAATGTTGGGGTGATTCCAGTTAACCTGATCAGGGATACAATTTATGCTATATAGCAGCCGACATAATTCACAAACGAACTTAAAATTGTAACCCTTTATTTCAAAAGAAATAATCTGATGCTCATCCGTAAAGCGGCGTTGCGATTTTGCCATACTTCCAATAGTATCGGCTAGTCCAGCAATGAAGCGGCGCTTAAGATTGTCATCAACTAATTCTAATACCACCTGGCTAATATCAGCGGTTCCTCGAAGTTCGCCCTCACAAGCAATGCCATAATGCATGAGGTCGTTTTTTACTGCTGTTGTATCACCTTCGCAGAGAATTGTCCATGTGCCTCCGGGTGTTGTTTCGTATTGAACAGAAAGGCCGTAGATAGCTCGAAACATTTGCCCTACTTTGCGCAAAATATCCCCTGCAATTTCACCCGCACGCTGCGGGTTTTCAAGGTATGAACCCCATTTTTTGTATGGCAAGCGAATATTAAATACATCTTCTGCATTTCCGAATACGCCACCACCTATGATCAACCCCAACAAGTATGCTTTATCTGTATCCATTATTCTATCCCCTTACTTTTTGTTTCCTTGTTCCTTGAATACTTGCTCCATTATTGCAGAGGCAATATTATATGCTAACGTAACCGGAACAGCATTTCCTATGACCTTATACATTGCGGTTATATTTCGTGCTGTATCCGTTAAGAAGTTAAAATCATCGGGGAATGTTTGAATACGTGCAACTTCTCGAACAGTAAATCTCCTGTTCTCATAGGGATGTATAATACCGCAATTCTCTGGCTGAGCAGATGCTGTCATAGTTCCGCAAATTTCATCTCTCGAAAAACGCCGATAGAAGTTAGGTGAATGATACTTCTTCATATTGTCTCTGATTCTTTGGAAACGAGGGGCTAAATGCTCGTACGGAACATCTTTCCACGAACCGCCTTCAGGAATATATTTAATCATATCCAAAGCCTGCGGAGAAAGTGACCAATCTACATTGTTAGCTACTTCAGATGGAACATTTAGAATATGCCGTAATGTCAGATTATCTTTAGATTGCTTTTGAGGAAACTCAAATGTGATTCCTAAATCCTTGCGTACACCAACAAACAAGACCCTTTGGCGATTCTGAGGAACGCCATAATCTGATGCGTTTACAAGTTGATGCACAACATTATATCCAATACCATTCATGCCGGACAAATCTTCTACTATGACTTCTGCTAAGTTGCGTCCATCAATATATTTCGTTGAAAGTAATCCCTTGACATTCTCAAAAACAATTACCTTCGGCATCTTTTTTCGAATAATGCGTAAACATTCTTTATATAGCATACCACGAGAATCGTGGACGCCTTTGCGATTTCCTGCATTAGAGAACGGCTGGCATGGGAATCCCGCAGTAAGAATATCTCCATCGGGAATTTCATCTTCGCCAACTGACAATATGTCACGCCGGTCTATATTGCCTAAATTGAGCGAATATATAGCTTGAGCATCTGAATCAAAATCGTTCGCAAAAACAATATCAAATCCCGCCTTCTTGAAACCTAAATCCATTCCACCACATCCAGAAAACAAGGAAATGAGACGAGGGTGTTCTGGTGTTTCAAGTTCCAAGACAGGAGAGCCTGCATTGTTACTCATAGGCTTATTTTGATGAGAATTAGATACATATTCATCAACATCACAAGATCGAATTCGCCACGAATGATTGCCAAGTTTTGAAGCGGGTAAGCTACCATTTCCAATCATTCGCCGTATAGTTTTTTCGGATAGCTGTAGATATTGAGCTGTTTGAGAAACAGTTAACAGTTCCGTACCCATAGGTAAAATCCTCCACTCAGTTTTTTACATTCTTTATTCTAATATACGAACTCCCGAATGTCAATAGAAGAGGGGAAAATATAGGACATGAATGGACATCAGAGGACACGATTTCAATATACGCGCATCGAACGGGTGCTTCAAGATAAGCATTTGAATTATGCAATAGTATATTTCTTCGGCAATGAGCGGTCAAAAAATCGGATGCAAACCCGATATTTTGACCGCATATTGCCCCCTAACTGTTACATTATTTCGTCCGGCTCTTGAACCCGGTTTGCATTACGTTCTCGCTTGCTATCCATCTGCGCTCCTCGCTATACGGTGCTTGCAGCCAGATAGACAATTTGGGCTTGTCCAGCACATAAATCACACCGCCAGCTTCGCCCTTTTCCTTGCAGCAACACACCTCCGGCTGCTGTTCTGCAAGGTCAGCAAGCTGTTTCTGCAAGTTAGGGTTCAGCGTAAACACGCTGTAAGTTCCATCTCCGGTGGCATAGATCATGGTTTCCAGCTTACACGGCATCAGTGTGTTCGTCATCTTCGTCCTCCTTGAACATCTCAGGCCCCCAGTCCTCATCGTTCTCAATGTCCTGCGCCAGCTTCTGCATCCCGGCATAGCACTCCATCTCAGAACGGACAAAGTAGTACATCTGGTCGTACCAGCGTTCCAGATGCAGCGATTCGTCCTCTAGCTTGCGGACGAAGTCGAACACCAACCTGTTCAGATCAGGATCGACCGTCAGGCCGGCAACTTCATACAGCCGCTTGCGGGTCAGTGCCAGATCGGGGTTGCCGTAGGCGTAGAGCAGCTTCTTTTCGTCAAAAGTCAGTTTCATAGGCTTGTACCTCCACATTAAAAAATGGCCTGCCGTGTGCAGACCCGATGTAACGAAAAGACCGCCTTGCAGCCATGCAGGGCGGTCGAATAAACTACAGTATTAAGTAAAAATCAGCTCCTGTAAGGTGATTTCTTCGGCACGGTTGCGGATGCTGTTCATCCGGCGTACCCATTCCAGCTGGTTTTCAGCTTTCAGGGCTTCGGTTACGCCCTCGACATCCTGCATCTGCTGGATGGTAAGGGCAAGCTGTTCCTCGGCCTGCTTGTCCAGCTTGGCAAGGTAGACGCTCAGCTCACCGGACAGGAGCAGTTGGTTGTACCGGACAGGGTGCTGTTCTTCCAGATACTTCTTATGTAAGCGGCCCCACCGCTCGGTGGGGTGCTGCTCTGCCGGGGCTGCTGCGGTCAGGTTCGGCAGATAGTGGTCATTGATAAGGGTGTAGTCCAGACCGTTGGTGTTGTCGTGAATATGCTGTTTCAGTTCGTTCATGCGGATTCTCCTCTCATTTTGTCAGACGGTTCAAATTGAATGGGGACTGTATCAGCAAGCCCTTGTTGAGCCAGCTTTTTCTTTTGGGCATATTGGCGGCAGCGTTCCCGATTTTTCTGCAAGAGTGCTTCGTATTCGGCTGCTGCCTGCGGGTCAGTTTTAGCAGCTTCTCTCAAAGCCGCTCGTTTTTTCTTGCGGTTTTCACCGGATGTTTTTTGGTACTTTTTGCGCTTGGCTATCTGCTGCTCTGTAATCTTTTTCACATCGTCGTGGTTAATTTCGATTTGGCTGGGAAAAGTATCGCCAATGAAGTTGAAATAAATATCGATTTGCTGCTGACGGTAAACCGTTCTGCCGCCGGATGCGGAATGGATCACCACTTTTTCTACCAGCTCGTACAGCATTTCATCTGTCAGCGTTTCACAGTCCTTATATTTCCGAATCAGTTTCACAAAGCGTTTCAGGTCAACCTTCGTTGTTTCAGCGTTGTCCAGTTCTTTTTTCAGTTCCGCCATACGGATTTCACAGCCCATTTGTTCTTCATCGTACTGTGCCATCAGCCGTTGGAATTGACGTTCCGGGATTTTACCCATAACACTGCTTTCATATAGGCTGCGAATCAAAGTGTCCAACTCGTCTATTCTTTTTTGAACTGAAAACAGTTCTTTTTTGCTCTCGGAAGATGCGTGCGTGTTTTGGCTTTCCCATGCAGCTTGAAGCTGCTCGGCAAACTCATCCTCGTTTTCAATAATTTCTTTTGTCATCGCTTTGATTGCATTTAGAATGGCGGCTTCAATGGTTGAGGTCTTGATAAAATGGGATGTGCAGGAAACGTACATATTACGGTATTTGCTGCACTGCCATGAAGAATCCGAATCATACACTACCCCGGAATCCCGATGCTTTGCTTCAGGACTGGAAAAGCTCATCCGGGAACCGCAGTCAGCACAGAAAACCATACCCGACAGCCGATGTGTATATGTCCCATCCGGTAGTCTTTTCGGGCAACGTTTCCGAAGACGTTGTGCCTTATCCCATATTTCTTGGTCGATGATAGCTTCATGAGTGTTTTTGAATACGATTCTTTCTTCCGGGGTTGCAGCGCGGCGCTTTTTCAGCTTGAAGTTTTCACGGACACTTTTGCACAGCACCGTATGCCCAAGATACTCCTGCCGGTCAAGAATATAGGTCAAGGTGGTCGTATTCCATCGATAGGGGTCGTGGTACGAATGGTGCCGAGCAGATTCAGGATGATGCTGTTCTTCATATGCAGACGGGATCAGCACTTTTTCATCCGAAAGAGTCTGGCCAATTTGTGCAAGACTGGCACCGCTGGCTGCCATATCGAAGATTCTACGGACAACAGAAGCGGCTTCCTCGTCTACATGAAGAGTTTGCTTATCACCGGGAATCCGTTTGTACCCGTAGGGGATACTGCCGCTGCACCGCTTGCCGTCCTGCATCCGGGATTTGAACACCGCACGAATTTTGTTGCTGGTGTCTTTGGCGTACCACTCGTTCATAATGTTCAGAAAGGGCGTAAAGTCGTTGTCTGTTGGATTGGCACTGTCTACATTATTATTGATGGCAATGAACCGAACACCTTTTGAGGGAAACTGAATTTCGGTGTAAAATCCAACTTCCAGATAGTTCCGTCCAAAACGGCTCATGTCTTTTACGATGACCGTTGCAATATGCCCGGCTTCGATTTCGGCAATCATTGACTGAAAGCCGGGGCGGTTGAAGTTTGTTCCGCTGTACCCATCATCCGTAAAATGTTTGATATTGTTAAAACCACTTTTGCGGGCGTAGTCTTCCAGATACTTTTTCTGGTTCAGGATGCTGTTGGATTCACCTTGCAGTTCATCATCTCTGGAAAGCCGTTCATACAGCGCCGTGATTTTTCCTTGATTGGATTTTGCCATAGTTTCACCTTCTTTGTTTTTAGTAGGGGGTACGATATGTAACAAAGATACGATACTTTTCTGATTTTGTAAACGCATCTTTGCTTTATCCTAGATAATTATAACCCTTCGGGTCAGTGACCACATAGGAACTGTGACATTGCAGGAGGTTTGGTTTCAGCCAAAATCTCGTTTTGCCGGAGCCAGAGCCGCCGACCACCAGCACGTTTTTGTTTCTCGCGTTCTTGGGGTCAGGTGGGCGGTTGCTCATCATCAACCGCTCTGTTTTGGTTAAAATAATGTTGTCGGCAAACTTCGGAGCTTGAAAAGGTTCAATGTCCTTGGGTGTACCCCATCGGGCAGAGCCATATTCCATGCCGTGCCGATATTTCTTTGCATTTTTGCTTCGCAAATATACGGCAAGCCGTAACCCTGCGCCGCAGAAAAAGCCGATAAGCAAATCCAATGGGTGCAAACTGGGCAGCGGATTCGCAAAGGCTAAAGGCAGCGTTCCCACCATAGACATGATTTTATCGCCCAGTTCTTTGCCCTCGGCCAGCCGCCATGCTTCACCGAAATTTGTTGCCACCAGTCCCAGCATGATATAGGGTAGATACAGAGCAAGCAGCTTCGTCAGCTTTTTTGTGGTCATAGTCCGCGCTCCTGTTCCTTGCGGCGCACCTTGCCGGGAAGTTCTGCTGCGGCTTGCACCAGCTCATGCAGCTTTTCCAGTACAGAGGGTCGCTTGGTTTTACTCAGAAGGGATGCGGAATATTCTTTGAAAGCCGCATTAAATGCCTCCACATCTGGGGCTTTGAAAAAGACCAGATACCGGGGCGGCATTTCAGAGTTGTCCTTGCGAATAGCATAGTCAATGCCATATTTTTTTGCATACCGTTCAAACCCACGGATATTTGTTTTGTCGATTTCCACACTGGAAACACCACGATTCTGCCGCAGTAGCATTCGGACGCTCTGTTTGCCGCCAGCCATCTTCGCTTGCTGCTGTTGAATGGCAGCTTTTCCGGCATTAAGAATTGTCCGGGCGGTCAACTTTGTAGTAGACACCACGATGTTGAATGTTTTCTGCTCGACTTCTTCCTGCATTTTACCACCTCCCGTGCAGAAGTTTGGATTTAACGGTCATGTTCCGCTGGGGGCTTGTTCACGGCTTTATTCTCGGCGGACTTCACAGCGTCGTCCGGGATAGGAATCACCAACAGACGATTTCCTAACTTCAAAAAGGTTTCAGGCTGGTGAAAATGCTTCTCATACTTCTGTGCCAGTTCCGGGGAAAGCGATTCAAAATCCTCCGCACCCTCTCCGACAACCAAAAAAGTTCCGGCAACAACATCATACATTTGACCATGCTCATCACGCAAGGCGCGATTCAAGGGTAGCCCAGTCAGCTTGCCCTCATCGTTATACACGATAGCAACCGGATCATCGAAAGGATAGCTTGCCGCAATGGTGCCACCGACTGCATTCTGAAAATCTTTCAGCTCTGTGCCGATGGTGACTTTCTGCGGATACATACCGGGCTGAACCAAAAGAATCTCCATTTTTCTGTTCTCGGAAAGTTCTTGCTCCCCCACGGTTTTGAAATCGACACTGACAAAATCCGTGGAATCGAGAACATAGTCCTCATCGTTCCACGCTTCCGTGACGATTTTCTCTGCTTCTTCCTGTGAAGCGGCTTCGACAGAAACCGTGCGCTGAAGCGTTTCCGTGATCTCTACATCAAACATCTTCATGCACACCTCAGTCGATGCAGATGCAAGTCAGCTTGTCGCGGTCGATCATCAGAGTGACACTGTTGCTTTCCAGATATTTCTGGATGGTGTACATATCGCTCATCGTTAGGGATGCAAAATCACCATCATCATCGAAGCGATGGAAAATCACCGGGCCAATCAGATACCGCTTGCCCATCAGCTTAATGACCTGCTTGGGGTTGTAGCGGAAGCCCAGCGGTTCATCTTCGGAAATGCCGATGCCCTCATCTGCTTCATCGAAGCAGGGCAGGATATGCGGTGCATCGTCAGGCCGGATCACGGTCAAATCCAGAACGGGAGAAACTGCCGCAAAGTACGGCTCTGCATTGCCAAGTTCGTTCTGCATGACCATGTGCATGAAAGAGAAGAAGCCGGACACAGTATCGTCGATGTGGTCGATTTTCTTGCTCATGGTGTCGATAGTCTTTGCGGTATTGAAATCAATCGTATTGTTCATAGGCGTTACCTCCAAAATTTTTGCAAAAATAAAAGACCCAAGCGGGTCTTATCGGCGTATACGCCGTCAACGCTCGTTGCCACGCTGACGCTTTTTCTGCCACGCATCCAGAAGCTGTATGATTTTTTCTTCCATCTGCCGGGGCGTGTAACTGCGCGGAAAGTATTTCCGCAGAATGTCGTTTTTGATGGTTACGGTGTCCTGCTCGCTCTTCTTTTCCTGTCCCAAAATATCAAACGCTTTTTCATAGGTGAACTCACCGCTCTGTGCCATCTTTTTTAGCTGTATGGCTTGCGATACGGAAGGTGCATTTTGCGTACCATCCATAGCCTCTAAAAAATCCCGCTGCTGTTTTTCATCCAGATAAGATAATTCTACGGCAGGGTTAAAAGAGATTTTCTTTTCGTCCACCATATCCAGAAGTTCGGGAATGAGATTTGTCAAACGAATAAAGCGTTGGACTTGTCTGCCACTTTCGCCGCTTTCCTTACCGATAAGATCGGCTGTCTCAAAATTCCCGACAAGTTGTCGGGAATTCTCTTTTGACGGTCTGCCAGCAGTTCTTTTCATGGCATCCAGCTTCATCTTGTAAGCAAATGCTTGTTCGCTGGGGGAGATGTGTTCTCGCTGCAAATTGGAATCGACCATCAAAATCGTAGCAGCATCATTGTCCATGTTCCGAACAATGACGGGCAGGGTTTCCAATCCTGCAAGTCTGGCTGCATACTGGCGTCGATGCCCGGAGATAATCTCATAGCCATCACCATCCGGGCGAGGTCTTGCAATAAGCGGTGCCAAAACGCCGAACTGTGCAATACTTTCCACCGTCCGGGTCATAGCATCATCGTCCACAACTTTGAAAGGATGGTTAGTGAACGGATGCAGCTCATCAATGGGAATCTGCTGCACCTGTTCTCTTTTTTCTTCCTGCCGCTGTTCTTCGGTGGAAAATAAAAGCTCATCTATCCCTTTCAGCGTTACGTTTAAGTCGTTTTTCGGCATCGGCCACCACCTCCTTTGCAATGGAATGGTAGGCTTCTGCCACCTTGCCTTTCTGGTCATGCTGGTAAATGCTTTTACCTGTCGTACTGATTTCCGCAGCACGGACAGACCGGGGTATCGTTTGATTGAATACTTTCAGGTGCTTTCCGTAACCTTGCCGGATCAAATTGCTGATTTGCTGGCCGTAGATAGTGCGGCTGTCCGTCATGGTGAGCAGAATACCCTCGATTTTTAGTTTTGGATTTATCTGCCGCCGGACTTTGCCAATCGTCTGCAAAAGCTGTTCCAGACCTTTGGCAGAGAGGTACTGCGCTTGCATCGGAATCAACGTGGTATCTGCCGCAGCCAGCGCATTGACGGTGAGCATTCCCAGCGAAGGAGTGCAGTCTAGTAGAATATAATCGTACTCGCATTTGGCACTGTCCAACACCTGCTTTAGCATCTTTTCCCGGTTCATACTGTTGACAAGGGCAACTTCCATTCCCGCCAGCTCAATGTTGGCCGGGATAAGGTCAACACCCTCCGCATGGTGCAGGATGCCCTCACCGGGCTGGATGGGTTGATCGTTCATAGATTTTGCCATCAGGGTAGACAGCGTAGTGGACAGTTCATCCGGCTGCTGCCAGCCCATACTGATGGTAAGTGAACCCTGTGGGTCAACATCCACCAGCAGAACTTTCTTACCCTCCATTGCCAGACCGATACCCAAATTCTCACAGGTGGTGGTTTTGGCCGTGCCACCTTTTTGGTTTACGATAGCGATTGTGGTTGCCTTCTTTGCGATAACATCACCCCGCTTTCGGAGAACCACGCGCAAAGTCGTGATTCGTCTTGTTCTGATAGTAGAGATTCATGGTCGTAGGCGCATTGAATAATGCCGCCAGCAAATATTGCTTCATGTTCCGCACAGGGGAAGTGTTCTCTGCCAGACAGCCCAGCACGAAGCGGATATGGTCTGCGTTCAGCTTTTTCAACCGACTGCGCACTACTTCGACAGGCTTATCATCCCCGGCAATCCTCAACATCTTGCGTTTGGTGGAGCAAGTGTCCACAAGCAAGTCCACGATTTGATAGATGGCGTCCTCATCATCCGGGCAGAGCCGGAGCAGCAGTTCGACCTCCAATGCCTGATAAAAATAATCTTCAAGCTGTTCTCGCTGGGTCAGCCTGTCCGTTTCATCCGGGAGGAAAGGATGGTTCCTCTCTGTTTTATTCTTATCAGTCTTATTAGATTGCGATTTTGACCGCACCTGAACTGCACTTTCGGCAGCACAAGAATTGCTGTTTGCACAATTCTGTATTTGCGCTTTTGGCAGTCCAGATGAAAAGTTCTTGACGTAGATCAAGCTGGGTCTGCCCAGCCCACGCCGTTTGCGTTCGATGAGGTCTGCCTGTTCTAGCTCCCGGAACAACTTGACCGCCTTGTGCTCGGCGCAGCAGAGAGATTCCTGCACCTCCCGGACGGTGTAGATGATATACACACGCCCATGTTCATCCACCCAGCTATTCTTTGCAGACAGGCTCATACGATCGAGCAGGATGCCGTACAGTGTCCGGGCATCCGTAGAGAGTTGCCGGAAACGGCTGTCCTGAAAGAGTGCTTTCGGTATGCGGAAGTAGGCGAACAATTCACCCGACTGCCCATAGAAGTAGTCGAGCGTCATTTGGTGTAGCCTCGAATTTTCAACTGTAAGTGTGTGTTCATGTGCAAAACCTCCTTGTCTGATTTTTGCAAAAGAAAAAGCGCACCTTCAATTTTGCGGAAACTGAAAGTGCGCTATGTAAAGCTGAT
>ERZ1024483.248-NODE-248-length-16295-cov-12.731712_pt1 | contig 16295 bp, 14 predicted proteins | sample MGYA00520799_ERZ1024483 | MGnify/ENA primary metagenome ERZ1024483 (study PRJEB33242, sample SAMEA3444315) | Homo sapiens | biome: Host associated; feature: Gastrointestinal tract; material: Stool | place: Uganda | collected 2011-01-01 ...
TTCAACCTCGTTGTATTTACTATTTCTCAATGGGATTTAGTTTTACAATTGAGCTCTCTTAACCTTTTAAAGCCAAAATTTTCGTTGCAATATCATAATCATTGTTAAATCTACTCCATACAATTGAAGATATGGACAAACAAATACATAAGTTGAAAAGACATAAGAAAAAACTACCTCGATATTCCGGCAAGAAATTAAAGTAGTTTTTTCATAACTATACATTTTCCCAAGGAGAACCCTTTATTGGATACTCTCTTTTCATTTATATTCTACCACATCAAACCGTTTTATCAACAAAAATCTATTACAAGTGTAATACTCTTTCTTTGATTTCTTGCGTTCTTCCTTGGTTCCAGAATTGAGTACCAATATATCCACAAGTACGACGAGCCACATTCATTTTTTCTTGGTCACGATTACCGCAGTTTGGACATTCCCAAACTAATTTGTGGTTTTCATCTTCTACAATCTTGATCTCACCTGTATATCCACATACTTGGCAATAATCAGATTTTGTATTCAATTCCGCATACATAATATGATTATAAATATGTTTCATAATTGCCAAAACAGCTTCGATATTGTTTTCCATATTTGGAACTTCTACATAACTAATCGCTCCACCTGGAGAAAGTTTTTGGAATTGAGATTCGAATGACAATTTCGTAAATGCATCAATTTCTTCTGTTACATGAACATGATAACTATTCGTGATGTAGTTTTTATCTGTTACATGAGGAATAATTCCAAAACGTTCTTGTAGATGTTTCGAGAATTTAAATGTAGTTGACTCCATTGGAGTTCCATATAATGAGAAATCAATATTTTCTTCAGCCTTCCATTTAGCACATGCATCATTTAAATACTGCATAACTTTTAATCCAAATGAAGTTCCTGGTTCCTCAGTATGAGGATGTCCAGTCATATAATATACACATTCGCATAATCCGGCATATCCTAATGAAATTGTAGAATATCCACCAAATAACAATTTATCGATTGGTTCACCTTTTTTCAAACGAGCCAATGCACCATTTTGCCATAAAATAGGCGCTACATCACTTGGTGTTCCAAGTAATCTTTCATGACGGCACATCAATGCTTTTTTACATAAAGCCAATCTTTCATCCATGATTCTCCAGAACGCTTCTTCATCCTGTTTACTTGAACAAGCTACATCCACTAAGTTCAATGTAACAACACCTTGGTTAAAACGACCATAATATTTTGGTTTTCCATTTTCATCCAAGTATGTAGTTAAGAATGAACGACATCCCATGCATGGATAACAATGACCTTCACCATTCGCATCCACTTTCAATTCCAACATTTTCTTTTCAGAAATATAATCCGGAACCATACGCTTAGCTGTACATCTTGCAGCTAATTCTGTTAAATACCAATACTTTGAACCTTCTTCAATATTGTTTTCTTCAAGAACATAGATCAATTTAGGGAACGCTGGCGTGATCCAAATACCCTTTTCATTTTTAACACCCTTGATTCTTTGTTTCAACATCTCCTCAATAATGATAGCCAAATCATCACGAGTCTGTCCTTCAGGCACTTCATTTAAATACATGAATACAGTTACGAAAGGAGCTTGTCCATTTGTCGTCATCAATGTGATGACCTGATATTGAATCATCTGTACACCTTTTTCGATTTCTTTACGAACACGCATCTCTGCCATTTTATTCACTGTATCTTCAGAAGAATCTAGATTTAATGATTCCAATTCCTCTTTTACTTCACGACGTGCTTTTTCTCTTGAAACCTGTACAAAAGGAGCTAAATGAGAAAGTGTAATACTTTGTCCTCCATATTGAGAGCTTGCGACTTGTGCAATAATTTGTGTTGCCACATTACATGCAGTTGAGAAACTGTGTGGTTTTTCAATCATAGTTTCAGAGATAACTGTTCCATTTTGAAGCATATCTTCCAAATTCACTAAACAACAATTGTGCATGTGTTGCGCAAAATAATCTGAATCATGGAAATGAATAATTCCTTGTTCATGAGCTTCCATAACATCTTGAGGCAACAAGAAACGTTTTGTGATATCCTTCGAAACTTCACCCGCCATATAATCACGCTGAACACTATTCACCAATGGGTTTTTATTTGAGTTTTCCTGCTTTACTTCTTCATTATTACGCTCAAGTAAAGACATGATTTGTTTATCTGTTGAATTTGCCTTACGAACCAATGCGCGCTCATAACGATATGTAATATAGTTGTGAGCCACCGCAAAACAACGATGCTCCATCAATTCACCCTCAACCATATCCTGAATTTCTTCAACATTTGGACTTCTCTTTAAGTTTTCACATTTATCGACAACACTTTGTGTAACAGTATGAATCAATTCATCACTCATTTGATTATGTGTAGTTGCTTTATTGGCTTTTTTGATCGCATTTTCAATTTTAATCGAATCAAAAACAACTTCTTCTCCACTTCTTTTAATTACATTCATATAATTCCTCCTAAAATAGTTGAACCTTCAACTATTTCTAATGACTATCTTAAGTATACTTATATTTTTTTCTAAAACAAGACTTTACATTCCTACAAAATAATGCTTAAGCGATACATAAAGCAAACCGGTTTCTTTATTTTTTAAACTCGACTAATTTGTATAAATTTTTCATTTCCTAAACTATTTTGTGCAACCCTCCTTTATCCATAAGATACCTCTTATACAGACACCATTTATGTCAATTATATTTTTCCAATATTTCATGTTAAATTCACATACACTTGATACAATAGAAGAAAGAAAAGGAGATCATATTATGGATTACAAAATCAAAGGGGATTCGGATTGCCCTATCGTTGAAATCAATTTACAAAATAATGAAACGGTAAAAATCGAAAGAGGCTCAATGGCCTATATGTCAAACGTTACAATCGAAGGTAAAATGAACAGCAATAAGAAAGGTCTAGGCGGTGTATTAGGTGCTATCGGACGAAGCCTTACAAGTGGCGAAAGCATGTTTATTACAGAAGCTACTGGAACAAGTTATGATGGTTTACTTGGTATTGCACCTTCCATTCCAGGAAAAATCGTATGTTTAGAAGTCAACTCACAAAATCACTACTACTTAAACAACGGTGCTTTTCTAGCATGTGATAATAGCGTGAGCTATGAAATGAAAACGCAAAGTGTAGGAAAAGCCTTGTTTGGTGGAACCGGCGGATTCTTCGTTATGCATACATTCGGTCAAGGAGACCTTTTAATCAATGCATACGGAGATATCATGGAAATCAATGTGGATGATGCACACCCAATCACAATCGACAATGAACACGTTATCGCATGGGATGATTCTTTAGATTATGAAATCAAGATTGCTTCTGGAACATTCGGATTTACTACTGGTGAAGGTTTAGTTAACGTATTCCACGGCAATGGAAAAGTATACATCCAATCTCGTAACCTTCATTCACTTGCCGATGCATTATTGCCATTCATTCCTCAAAGTAAGGACTAAAAAAGCGTGATTTTTCACGCCTTTTTATTTACAATCATCACCCTTACAATCAATACAAGATCGAACACATTTATTGCCCTTTAATTTTTTAAAACTTTCCTCACTAATTGTATGTTCCATTCGACAAGCTTCTTCTTCTGCAAGAATCGGTTCTACACCTGCATGAAGTAATTGATTCTTAAAATAAATATGTCTTTCATAGACTTGACTAGCTTGTAATTGACCTTGCTCGGTAAAAAAGATATATCCCGTTTTATCTGTATAAATCAATTCTTTTTCTTTTAAGTCTTTTAAAGCATGTGAAACACTCGGCTTAGAAAAACCTAAAGCTGCGGCTACATCAATAGCACGAACATTGTCTTGTTGAGACTTTAATACATATATTGTTTCTAAATAATCTTCCTGAGATTGTGTTAGCTGCATTTCTATCCCTCCGGTTAGCTTAAACTTACCATAAAAGTATAACAAAATTTCACATAAGATTCAAAACTTTTGCACAAAAATTAAAGTTAATATACACTTATAACGTATTGAAAAATAAAAGGAGAACAAAAAATGTTTAAATGTAATAAATTATTAGGCGCATCCCTTGCAGCCGTAATGAGCGTTTCAGCTTGTGCCACAAACGTATTCGCAATCGATACATCTGTCATTGATGAAAAATGGGGTAAACCAACCGTTGTATATGGTGGTGGTTTAAGTAATGATCAAATCCAAAGTACACGCGATCTATTCGATATTGAAGATACAAATAACGTATATGAAACAAGCGTTGATGCCAATGACTTATACAACTATCTAGGAATTGCTGGTGGCGATACATCCAGCTTGATTTCAAGTGTTATGGTACAAAAACAAGATGCTGGAAAAGGTGTCAAAGTTAAGATCATCACAGAAGATAACATCACAAAAATCACATCAAACCAATATGCCAACGCCGCTATCACAGCTGGTGTTAGTGATGTTGAAATTGATGTAGCTTCTGTTTCTAAAGTAACAGGTGAATCTGCCTTAACGGGTGTTTATAAAGCTTTGGAAGCCAATGGTGAAACATTAGATTTAGATCGTACTCAAGTTGCTCAAGATGAGCTCGAAACAACCAATGAAATTGCCGAAAACAATGCAGACAATTCTAATTTTGATTCAGGACGCTTAGATCAAGCTATGGTTGAAATCAAACAAGAACTTGCCGAAATCAAAAAGAACCAAGGAAGTGCTGCAACTGCAGAACAAGTTGAACAAGTTGTAACCGATGCTTTAAAGAAATTTAATTTAAGTGACATCATCTCTCAAGATGACATTGATAAATTGATTGAATTTGCCAAGAAATACCAAAATACTTCAGCTATTGATTCACAAGAAGTATTAGAACAATTAAATAAATTGTCTGGTAATTTAAAAAATCAATTATCTGGCCTTATCAACAAAGCACAATCCGAAGGTTGGTTTGATAAGATCATCAACTTTATTAAAAGTCTATTTAACTAAAACAAGGAAGTCTTAAGCGACTTCCTTTTCATTTGCCATACGATAAATTTCAAGCATATCCGTTTCATCCAATTCTTTAAATTTTCCAATTGTACGCGTATGCTCAAAACTACACTTATAAGTCAATTCATACAATTCAGGCTCTGTACACTTACGTTTCAATAATTCCTGAATACTTGTAGGCATACCAATCGATTTAAAGAACTCTTCCATCTTTTCAATTGTATTTAAAGCACAAGATAATGTATCTGAATCATCCAAACCAAACACACGATGACCTAACTTCGCAAATCGTGTTGGATTTTCCATATATACATGTTTTGCCCAACTATCCCAAATTGCCGCAAGACCTGCTCCATGAGCCACATTAAACATACCACTCAATTCATGTTCTAATTGATGACAAGCCCAATCGCCTAGAGTTCGATCTCCTGTCATGCCATTATGCGATACACTACCAGCCCACATAACCTCGCTTCGAGCCTTTTCATTTGTAGGATCCTCTAAAAGAATCTTTGCGTTTGTAATGACTGTACGAACCAAACTTTCTGCCATTTGATCCACCAAATCCAAAGTATCATAAGGTGTAAAATATCTTTCAAACGTATGCATAATAATATCTGTACATCCACACATCGTTTGATACTTAGATACAGTATATGTTAATTCTGGATTTAAAATAGAAAATTTAAAGTACCCATATTCACTACTCAATCCACGCTTCAGATTTCCATCCTCATTTGTGATGACACTCGAATTACTCATTTCACTGCCTGTTGCTGATAATGTTAAGATACATCCCATCGGCAAAGCACCCTTTACCTTTTTCTTTCTTGCATAATAATCCCAAACATTACCTTCATTATAAACACCATACGCAATGCCTTTACTTGAATCCAATACACTTCCACCACCAACAGCTAAAATGAAGTCAACGCCTTCTTCTTTACAAATTTGAATTCCCTCATTTACCTTTGAAAGTAATGGATTCGCAACGACACCGCCACACAAACAATACGCAATATTTTCTTCATCCAATGCCTTTTTTACTCGATCCAATAGACCTGACTTAATAGCACTTTGACCTCCATAATGAATCAATACTTTCTTTGGATGAAATTCCTTTAAAATCTTTCCAACCCTTTTTTCTTCATCTTTACCAAAATACACTTTTGTAGGTGCATAAAACTTAAAATTTTCCATAATTACCCCTTTTAAATCCTTTTCATTGAAGCAACTTCCACCAACAAACTAATACCTGCCACAATAAGGTAGGCAGCCAAAACATAGTTGATGACTAAAGCACTTTGGAAAGGCATTACCATAAAGATAATACCCAACAGTAAATTGACCCAGCCTGTTAAACTTAAATAATTAGTATTGATCACTCTAAAGAAACTTAATCTAGATCCCCAAGTGATTTTTTGGATTCCATTCACCAATAAGACAAACGCAAACAAGAATGTCAACGTACTTACTGTAATCGTTACTGGCATCGTACATAATAAACAACCTAACAAGATATTTAAAATTCCACTGGCCAACCACATCGCATCTCTAAAGAAGAAAGTCGTTGTGATATATGAATAGATTTCACATGCACCCCAAACAATCAAACCAATGGCTGCGATAATTTGAATGGTTGTGAATACTTTTTCTGGAAACGCAAAACATAAAATACCAATCAGAATCAAAACTACACTTAATATTATACCTATTCTTTTAGTCTTTTTATACCTTTCATTCCATTGTCTTGTAAATTCATCAATATAATCATAATCTGAATCAAACCATTTCATACAAAACATCTCCTTTAACTGATTTCAGTATACCACCATTTTTAGCACTTTCAATGTCATAGTGCTAGACACATTTCAACATCTGTCTAATATTGTAAATTTATGTCATCAATGATACACTTTTACTTGTCGAAAAAAGGAGATTTTAAATGTTAAAAAAATACTTGATTGTGTTTTTTGTATCAATGGTACCACTGATTGAACTTCGTGGAGCCATTCCCATTGCCGCTGGAATGGGATTGCCATTTGTACAATATTATATAATTGCGATTATTGGGAATATGATTCCTGTTCCATTTATTTATTTCTTTGCAAGAAAAATATTAGTTTGGGGAGCTGATAAACCCGTTATTGGAAACTTTTTTACTTGGTGTTTAGAAAAAGGTGAAAAAGGCGGAAAGAAACTACAAGAAACAGCCGGTAAAGGATTGTTTGTTGCCCTACTATTATTTGTAGGTATCCCATTACCAGGAACAGGCGCTTGGACCGGAACTCTTGCCGCAAGTATCTTAGACATGGATTTCAAATCAAGTGTATTCGCTGTTATGTTAGGTGTTATTCTTGCAGGTATTATTATGGCCTTAGCAAGCATGGGCTTATTTGGCGCACTCGGAGCACTATTCTAATAGTGCTTTTTTCTTTTGTCCAAAAGAAAAAGGTTTGAAAAAATCAAACCCTACTTAAACATATTATGTCTAAAAAAGTATACGGTCGCAATCACACAAGCCAAAACAGCTACAAAGCTTGGGAACCACACAAATGGAAATGGCAACTGCACATTCATGCCGTAGAAACCAAAAATAATATTTGGGATTGCCATGACGATTGTGATTACCGTTAATTTGTTCATGACAATATTCATATTGTTAGAAATGATACTTGCGAATGTATCCATAGTTCCTGCCATTGTATTTGAATAAATATTACACATCTCAATGGCCTGATGAATTTCAATCATGACGTCCTCTAACAAATCCTCATCTTCTTCATACAATTGAATTTGTTTTCCACGCATAATTTTATTTAAAGTCACTTCATCCGATTTTAATGAAGTTGAAAAATAAACCAATGATTTTTCTAAGCCTAGCATTTCAATCAATTCATCATTTTCTACCGATTGATGTAAACGCGTCTCTGTACGACTTGATAAACGATCGATTTGGCGTAGGCAAATCAAGAATCGTTGTGAAATACGCAAAGCTAAAAGTAAGAAGAATCGAGTTTTTAAACGCGTATCCATACCTTTGATTCTTCCTTGCGACATTTCTAAAATACTCCAGTTTTCATACAAACTAATTGTGACTACATAGCCTTTTAAGATCACAATACCAATTGGCAATGTAGAATAGGTTGAATCAATCGAATCATCATCTTCATTTTCCGCACTTGGATAGTCAAAAATAATCAACAACTGTCTAAAATCATCATCATAATCCATATGCGAACTTTCTTCTTCATCCAGTGAAGATTTGACAAATTCAGGTAAAACACCAATTTGTTCAATCAAATAATTTCTTTCTTCTTCCGTAGGTGCAACCGCATTGATCCAACAGCCTGGTTCTGGTTCTTGGATTTTACGTGTTCCATCTTCAAATGTTTTATAAAACTCTAACACAATTTGTCCTCCTTATATCTTAAACGAAGACAAATTTCATGCCTCCGAACATATATTCTTTTCTATAATTAAAATAACTCGGGTCTGGAGACATGTTTCCACCTACTTTCTACCACAAAACATTGTATCATATTCATGTCAATTTCTTGTAAATTTTCACAAAAAAAATGACCAGTAAAAACTAGTCATAAGGTTTGTATTCCACTGTTTCCTTGTCGAAATCAATAAATAATTGGAATGCGTTACGATTTTCATCTTCATCCCAGATTTCAACAAACTTAGGTGTAACTTCAATTAAAATTTCTGTATCTACATGTGAATATGCATTGTAGCTTTGCCACAAGAATTCTTTGTATTTCTTTTCAAAAATACGACCTGGTTCATCAATCACTAAACCTAAATTTTTAGCTGTACCTTCAACTTGTACACCATTAAAGCACATAGCTACTCTGTCATTTTTAAATAATTGTTGCGTCTTTCTAAAGTTTTTGTCTGTCTTAAAATAAATTTTGTCGTTGTAGAAAACACAACTTACATTTCTTACCATAGGATAATCATCTACACAGCTAGCCAAAGCCATGATTTTATAATCTCCTAATTTTTCATCCATAATTTTTTTTGCTTCTAAAAGTTCCATTTTTATCCTAGCCTTTCATTACTAATATTAAAACAACAATTGACACAATAATAAATGCACTCACAATCCCAACATCTTTTGTAAGAGTTTCATTTGTGTTTGATTGAGGAACAAATTGTGTATTTCTCAATGCGTTTACAAGTGGTTTATAAATCAACATCGCACATGCGGCATTTAGTGTACACTTAATAATGTTGAATGGAACAATACCTGGAAGTAACATGCCAACGACTGCACTTCTTGGCATTTGATAATAAATTGGAGTAATAATATAGTTCCATAAAGTCATACTCAATGTACAACATACTGTTCCTAGTACCAAACCTACAATAGCACCTTTTTTAGAATGTTTATATTTGTAGATGCAAGCCGCAACACATGCGAATGTACAAGTTGAAATCACATTCATTAAAACATCTAATAAGTTTCCTCCACGAAATACAATTTCTAAAAATGAACACAATACACTCATAATAAATGATGTCATAGGACCATAGATAAATCCTGCAATCACAATAATGATATCTTTTGGATCATAGCTTAGAAAAGATACGGCTGGTACAATTGGAAATTGTATCAATAAATTTAAAACCATTGCCATCGCACTTAAAATTGCGATTGTTGTTAGTTTCTTTGTTGAACTCATAAATCATCAATCCCTTCATATATCAACTAAAAAACGTGCCTAAAGAAAATCCTCTAGGCGCGTTTAAATATACAAAAGAATATATAAAAACATCTTCTTCCATCCAGACTATACTGTCGCCACTGGAATTTCACCAGTTCCTGCAAAATGCTCGCGGGGTTTACCGCCGATAGGGAATTTCACCCAACCCTGAAGATTTAATTTATGCAAAATCAGTATACACTTATTTACAATAAAAAAAAAGAGCAACTTTTTTGCTCTTTATGGTTTCTTAAATCATAAGCCATGTTCTGTTCCACTTACGTGGTGACAGTCATTTATCTATAGCATAATGCTATCCAGCCTTCCTTTCGTTTCATTCCAGCCGGTTCCCCTACCAAATTTGGGTTTCTCGCTTGTGGGGTTTACCCGTTCCACCCTATACGTTTCCATATAGATTCGTCTCTGTGGCACTTTTAAAGTTTGTTTACATAGTTTCCCTTAGCAAACAAAACAGCCGTCAAGTAAAAACTTGCCTAGACTTATTGATTCATCTAGCACAAACACTACAATCATCACAGATTGTGCGAGCATGGACTTTCCTCTAACTATCTAAGTAGCCAGCGACTGTCGATTTAATACCTATTCTTCACTTTGATTGAATACAGCTTTTTCCAAACGCGCAATACGTTTTAAGATATCCACTGTGTTGCTGCTTCCATTCACAAAATCAGAATTCACTTTTTCATTTAAGTTTTCATTCTCACTTTGTAGTGCAAACAACTGTTGCTGCAACTCTTTAATTTTTTCTTCATAGCGAGTCACTGCAGCACCTAATTCTTCTACTTTTTCATCGTATTTCTGATAGTCTTCAATGACCATATCTAGAAATTCATCTACTTCAGCAGGGGCATATCCCTTCAAGTCTACATGAAATTCTTTTTCATAAATTTCTTGAGCTGTCAAATTCATATCTGTTGCCATATATATAAGTCCCCCTATATCTACCTAAATATTATGAAGGTTTTAACAGAAAAAATCAACTCTGAGTTTTGAGTTTCATTGAATGTTCACTCTTTTTCATATATAATGTTCCTGATGAGCACTATTAAATATCCGAATGCAATTTCGACCATAAATACAATGCAATCAAAGAGTTATAGTTCAAGAGGTATGCGTCTTGAGAATGATATAAATGACTCCAATAAATATTATCGGGAACTTGATAAAGCCTTGATTTATAAAAAGCCCACGCCGGTTCAAGTTGTTCATGTTGATTATCCTAAAAGACAACGTGCAAAAATAACCGAAGCTTATTATAAGACACCATCAACAACCGATTATAATGGTGTATATCGAGGTAAATATATTGATTTTGAAGCAAAGGAAACGAAAAATAAAACTAGTTTTCCACTCTTCATGATCCACCCTCACCAAATCAAACACCTGAAAAAAGTTGTATTTCATGGAGGTATTGGTTTTTTTATCATTCGATTCAATTACCATAATGAAACCTATCTTGTAGATTCAAAGATGCTCATAGATAAAATAGAAAATATAGATAAAAGTTCCATACCTTATACTTGGTTTCAAAATCATGGAACTCTTATTCAAGAAGGATTATATCCTAGGTTAGCGTATTTAAAAGTTGTAGATGAACTCTATTTCAAGGAGGATAAGTAAATGGCCCAACCACAAAATGAACAAAAAAAGCCAACAGCACCAAAGACAAACAGAAGAAAATTAGATATATGGAATAAACTTGCCGTAGGCATCCTGTCCATATTCTTAGTTGGATGTATATCTGTATTCTTTGTACTTGTGAATATTATTAACGATCCAGATGGCATGCGTTTTTCACAAGATGGCTTAACAACACTATCCAATTCAAGACTATATGACTCTTCAGGAAATGTATTCTATGAACTTGGTGATGAGATTCGTGAAGACGTTACATATTCACAGATTCCACAATCTGTAGTGGATGCCTTCCTTTCTATCGAAGATTCACGTTTCTTCGATCACAACGGATTTGACTTGCCACGATTCTTAAAATCCGCAATGGCAAACTTGAAATCTGGTAGTTTTTCACAAGGTGGTTCAACCCTAACGATGCAGATGATCGATAATGCGTTTACTAAAAACCAGGAAACAAAGATTGAAACGGAACAAGGCTCTGTTTCAACAGTTCAAAAATTAAAATTAAAAGTACAAGAAATCTACCTATCTTTAATTGCTGAACAAAGTATCAACAAAGAACAAATCTTCGAATATTATGTAAACCGAATTTGGTTTGGTTCTGGAAACAATACGCGTGGTATTCAAAAAGCAGCACAATACTTCTTTAATAAAGACGTATCCCAATTAAACTTGGGTGAAGCTGCATTCTTAGCGGGTTGTATCAATGCGCCAGACACATATAACCCATTAAACAATTTAAATGAAGCTAATACGACAACAGATCATTTAAAAGCTGCTCAAAACCGACGCAATGTCACTTTGGAATTAATGATGCAACATGGATATATCACAGAAGAAGAATATAATCTTGCTTCAAATCAAGACTTATCATTCTCTTTACAATATATTGAAAGAACTAGTGATGATCCAAACCAAGCTTATATCACTCAAACACTAAGTGAAGTTATGGAATTAACTGGACAAGATCCTGCCATCATTCCAATGGATATCTATACTGCATTAAATCAAGATGCACAAAAACAAGCCGATGAAATCTGTAATGGTAATATCGTACAATATCCAGATGATGCATTCGATGTAGGTTTCTCTATGATTGAAAACGATACAGGAGAAATCATTGCGGTAGGACCTGGTCGTCGTTATCACTCTGACTCTGTTAAAATTGACAACTCAACAGATCAAAAACAACCTGGTTCAACAATGAAACCATTACTTGCCTATTCAAGTACATTTGATATTCTAGGCTGGTCTACCGTTCACCAGGTAAATGATAAGAAAAAGGATTATTGGAAAAATGGTTCTTATGCCCCAGTAAACTCGGATGGTAAATTCAATGGTAAAATGAGTTTACAAGACGCATTAGGTGTATCAAAGAATACAACAGCTGCACAAGCCATGATTGATTTAGTAACAGCCAAAGGATATGATTACTGGATCGATTTCTGTAAGAAGCTTGGCTATGATGAAGATGTAGCCGAAGCATTCAATGAACAATATGCGATTGGTGGTTCTGGAATGTATGCGAGCACTGTTCAACAAGCAAGTGCCTACTCTATGCTTGCCAATGGTGGTAAACGTGTAGATGCTCATAGAGTTCGTAAAGTCATTCGTAGATCTGATAAAAAAGAGTTTGAAACAAAAGCTGAAACACATGAATTAATTAGTGAACAAGCCGCTTGGATGATGTCTCAATTGCTTGAAAAAGTTGTTAGTGGTGGCTACAACAACTACAACAACATCTTGATGAGTAATTATACAGTTTATGGTAAATCAGGAACTTCCGATTGGCAAAATGAAGGTGCTCAATATGGTATTCCTGCTGGTACCGCAAAAGATGAATGGTCTTTAGGTTACACAAACAAATATACGATTGCTTGCTGGAGTGGATATACAACAGAATATATTCAACAAGGCTACTACATTACAATCTATGATTTAAATGTTGCAACCGCATTCCATATTTCTCACTACATGTTAGATTACATGCAAAAATATGCAACATATTCAGCTATTGAAAGACCAAGTGGTATTTCCGATTATAAGAACGGATATATCAAAGATGAGTTTAAATCAAAAGGTGATACAGCTTCTGAAAACGCAGACGAACAAGAAGCATGTGAAGCCAGTGGTGGTGAATGGGATGCAGAAGCTGGAACTTGTACAAAAGCTGACGATGAAGAAAAAGAAGCATGTGAAGCCGATGGCGGAACTTGGGATGGAACTACTTGTAAAAAAGAAGATACAGAAACAGATGAACCAGAAACCAACGATGCTGAAACAACATGTGTAAATAATGGTGGAACTTGGGATGGAAGTGCTTGTACATATCCAACAACACCAGATCCTGAACCTACCCCAGATCCTGAATCTCCTGTAGGATATGTCTGGTATGATCGAAGAAGTTTATATAACATATTTGATAGGCTTTAGTAAAAGTGCTCAATTGAGCACTTTTTTTGTGTCTATAAAAAAACAGGGATTATCATTTCCCTGTTTCAAGTATTGTATTCGCACTTTTGATTTGTTTATCACTAGGTGTAGGTATTCCTTCTAAAGGATAGTCTAAACCTAATTCTTTCCATTTATAAGCACCTAACGTATGGTATGGAAGTACTTCTACTCTTTCTACATTTTTCAATTGAGCAATAAATTGATGCAGTCTTTCTAAATATACTTCATCCGTATTAATGGTTGGAACTAATACATGACGAATCCATACAGGCTTTTGAATATCCGATAAATATTTAGCCAATTCTAAAATATTTTGATTGGTATGCCCTGTTAATTCTTTATGTTCCTTTTCATCAATATGCTTAATATCTAATAGAACTAAATCTGTCACTTGCATAAGTTGTTTAAATTTAGAAAAGAACGGTTCTTCAAACGTAAAGGGTTGTCCACAAGTATCTAAAGTAGTATGGACCCCTTCTTTTTTTGCCTGTGTAAAAAGTTCAATCAAAAAATCAATTTGTAGAAGTGGTTCTCCACCACTGACAGTAATGCCACCATTATCTTTCCAGTAAGGACGATATCGCAAAGCTTTCTTTAATACAGCTTCTACACTTTGATTCGGTTCTTTTACTTTCCAAGTATCGGCATTGTGACAAAACTTACAACGCATATGACACCCTTGCATAAAAATAACATATCTTACGCCTGGCCCATCTACAAGGCCGAATGTTTCAATTGAATGAATGGCTCCTAACATTGTATCCTCCTAACTAGAAAGAGCCTTATTAAAGGCTCTTGTGACATGTACGACTAATAACGTCTAATTGTTGTTCACGAGTTAAATCGATAAATTTAACGGCATAACCAGAAACACGAATTGTAAAGTTGGCGTATTCTTCTTTTTCTGGATGTTCCATCGCATCTTTTAATTTTTCAACCCCAAATACGTTCACATTCAAGTGGTGAGCACCCTGATCAAAGTATCCATCTAATACATTGACTAAGTTATTCACTCTTTCCTCTTCACTGTGACCCAATGCATCCGGATTGATTGTTTGCGTATTACTAATTCCATCTAATGCATATTCATAAGGAAGTTTTGCGACAGAATTTAATGAAGCAAGTAATCCATTTTGTTCTGCACCATAAGCAGGGTTCGCACCTGGAGATAATGGTTCTCCCGCTTTTCTTCCATCAGGAAGTGCTCCAGTAGCTTTACCATATACAACATTTGAAGTAATTGTAAGAATTGAAGTCGTTGGTTCACTATCACGATATGTGTGGTGTTTTTCAATCTTACGCATAAATGTCTTTAATAACCATACGGCAATTTCATCGGCACGATCATCATCATTTCCATAACGAGGGAAATCCCCTTCGATTTCATAGTCAACAACCAATCCATCTTCATCACGAATTGTCTTAACCTTTGCGTATTTAATAGCACTCAATGAATCCACTACATGAGAGAATCCGGCAATACCTGTTGCGAAAGTTCTACGAACATCTGTATCAATCAATGCCATTTGACTTGCTTCATAATAATATTTATCATGCATATATTGAATCAAGTTCAAGATATTTACATATAAACCTGATAACCAATCCATCATAATGTCATATTTATGCATAACTTCATCATAATCCAAATATTCACTTGTGATTGGTTTATATTCTGGACCCACTTGAACTTTTGTCTTTTCATCGACACCACCATTGATCGCATATAATAAACATTTAGCTAAGTTAGCACGAGCACCAAAGAACTGCATTTCTTTACCAGTTTGAGTTGCACTTACGCAGCAACAAACCGCATAATCATCCCCCCATACAGGACGCATTACATCATCATTTTCATATTGAACACTACTTGTATCAATACTTACTTTTGAAGCATATTTCTTAAATGGTTCTGGTAAATTTGAAGAATATAATACAGTCAAGTTTGGTTCTGGACTTGGTCCCATGTTTTCAAGTGTATGCAAGAACCGGAAACATGTTTTAGTAACCATGCTTCTTCCATCCATACCTAAACCACCAACATCAAGCGTTGCCCAAACTGGATCTCCTGAGAATAATTGGTTGTAGCTAGGGATTCTGGCAAACTTGACCATTCTAAATTTCATAGTTACATGGTCAACAATTTCTTGGATTTCACTTTCTGTGAATACACCATTTTCTAAATCTCTTTCAAAATAAATATCCAAGAAAGTCGAAATACGACCTACAGACATAGCTGCACCATTTTGTGTTTTAATTGCAGCTAAATATCCAAAGTATAGCCATTGTACAGCTTCTAAAGAGTTTTTAGCGGGTTGAGAAATATCAAATCCATAGCTAGCCGCCATGGCTTTCATTTCTTTTAACGCCTTGATTTGTTCAGCCAATTCTTCACGTTGACGAATTACGTCATCGCTCATTGTACCATCGCCACAATATGCGAAATCTTTTTGTTTCTGCTCAATTAAATAATCAATAC
>ERZ1024483.249-NODE-249-length-16227-cov-7.082488_pt1 | contig 16227 bp, 15 predicted proteins | sample MGYA00520799_ERZ1024483 | MGnify/ENA primary metagenome ERZ1024483 (study PRJEB33242, sample SAMEA3444315) | Homo sapiens | biome: Host associated; feature: Gastrointestinal tract; material: Stool | place: Uganda | collected 2011-01-01 ...
GTGTTCTTCACCTGAAGCATGGCACAGTAATGCGTACTGTTGGCTTCATCGCCGAATCCACACAATCCAAACGAACTGATTACAGCCCCTTGTACATCGCCAGAGGCAGATTACATCACCGACAAGGGCTACCGTGGCAGCAGTTTCTATGGTGGAACTGCCGACCTCGCCATCATCCGCGAGCTATTCAAGAACACCATCAAGGGAGCAAAAGTTCTGGGCATCGATAACGATTATCAGCAGCAGTTGCAAGCTGCCCTCAGCCGCCTGCGCCCTTACCACATCGGTAAGCGAGGCAACCTGATGGAGTGGTATCACGATTGGGATGATCAGGATTGGCACCACCGTCATCAGTCACATTTGTTGGGACTCTATCCGTTCCATCAGATTTCGGTAGATAAGACTCCGGAACTGGCAGCTGCCGCAACCAAGACTCTGGAAATAAAAGGCGATAACTCCACAGGCTGGAGCACAGGCTGGAGAATCAACCTCTGGGCTCGTCTGCATCGTGCAGACAAGGCTTATCAGATATACCGCAAGTTGCTCACCTATGTAAGTCCTGAGGTTTACAAGGATAGCAAGCACCGCAGCGGTGGTACCTACCCTAACCTCTTTGATGCCCATCCACCATTCCAGATTGATGGCAACTTCGGAGGTACTGCAGGTGTATGCGAGATGCTGATGCAATGCGACGGCGAAATTATGGATCTTCTTCCAGCTCTTCCGAAAGAATGGGCAGCAGGCGAGATAAAGGGCATCAAAGCACGAGGAAACTACGAGATTGATCTCGTATGGAACAAAGGAAAGGTCAGCAAAGCTTCCATCACCAGCAAGAATGCCGGAAACCTGACCGTCAAGTATAATGGTAAGCAGAAAGCATTAAATTTCAAGGCTGGCGAAACAAAACTCATAAAATAGACAAATAATAATCTATGAGATATTTTACAATTCTCATCTTTACAACTCTCTGGGTGCTGAATTCCTATGCACAGGAATTCGGTACCCATTGGGTATCATATCCATTCCCCAACGATTCTTCTGAGATATTATACAGGAAAATCTATCATCTTGATCAAAAGCCTTTAAAGGCTGAGATTAACATGGCAAGTGGAGGAAATACCCGCCTATACATCAACGAAAGAAATGCTACGCCAAGCATTTTCAACGAAGGAGCCAGAGACAGCATCCTTCTGATGCAAACCATAGATATCTCCAGATATCTGAAAAAGGGCGAAAACATCATCGCGGTCTGGTATGCACCAGGAAGAATAAGAAATAAGAGCAAACAACTCTCGCTGGAACTTCATGGCTGGTATACAGACTCTGTTCCTTTTTATCATAAAGCAGACGAAACATGGTGGTGCAAGCCCCTGAAGGGCGGCAGTTACAACGAAAAAGAACACTTTGACAATAGAATATACACTACTGAGTGGAAATCGGCTGAATACCAATCTTCAGGATGGGTTCATCCGACAGGCGCCTTCAAAGATACGGTAAACTATATCTTTGTTGACCAGCTGCCATACCTCACCCAGAACAAACTTCAAATGGTATTAGAACCATATCAGGAGGAATTCGACCATCAAGGATGCCGTATAGACTTCGGACGTCCGTTCCGTGGAACCATCCGGCTCACGATACGCAATGCCAGCAAAGGAACAACACTTCATATTAACGGAAACCAATATGTATGCAGTGGCGAAATGGACGAGCAAGCCTATTACCGTTTCCATGCTGAACAACAAAAAGATTTCGTGATAACTTGGGATAAAGGTTTTAGAAGAAGTAATATCACAAATATAGAAGGATTAGAGATTTCGGAATAAGCTCAACAGCGTTTCGAAATCTCTTTTTTTATAAAAACCAAAAAGACTTCGGAACTTTTACCTTCCAAAGTCTCTAACTGAACTTAATCTTCCAATTCGGCAAGCACTTGCTCTGCCACTTCGCAAAGCTCATCATACCATTCTTTGCCAAACTTCTCTACCAACGGACCCTCCAGGAATTTATAAACAGGAAGATTCAACTTCTCACCCTTCCTGATGGCATCCTTGCAGATGCGCCACTTGTTATAGTTGATGCCATACACCTCGTTTCCGAAATCCTTGGCACGGATAGGATATAAGGCACAGGAGATAGGCTTCTTGAACTTCGACTTTCCTTCGCGATAAGCACGCTCCAAGGCACAGAGACAACAGTTAGGAATCGTATGTCCATCGCCCAGGTCTTTCAAATCCTGGTAGCAGGTAAACACACAATCCTTACCATTCACGATGCTCGTCACCAAATCGCCTTCAACATCGGTATAAGCCACGCCCTGCTTATCTATGATAGCCTGGGCAGAAGCTGAGAGATCATCCCAAACCACATCCAGCGCATCCTCAATCTCCATAATCTCATCCAGGGTAACAGGAGCTCCCGCATCGCCTTCAATGCAGCACTCACCCTTGCAGGCATCAAGGTCGCAACAGAATTTTTCAGTGATGATATCAGGTGAAACCAATACGTTGCCCACCTGCAGAATACGCAGTTCGTCTTTCTTCATAATGTTATTTGAGATGAATAAATATCTTTGAGTGTATAATAAAAATAAGGATAGCTACCCATGAGTGGATAGCTATATATAAATAGGTGTACCTACCACTGGATAGGCGCAATTCCGTTCTGCTGCAGATATGCATTGCAGCGGGAGAAATGATGATTGCCAAACCAGCCGCCTCTGTTGGCTGACAATGGCGAAGGATGCACACTTTCCAATATCAGGTGCTTGCTCGTATCGATGAGATTAGCCTTGCTGCGGGCATAACCGCCCCAAAGGATAAACACCAGATGCTCCTTATCCTTGCTGAGTGCCTGGATGGCAGCATCGGTAAACTCCTCCCAGCCCTTGCGCTGATGACTCGCTGCCTGATGGGCACGAACGGTCAACGTGGCGTTGAGCAACAATACTCCCTGCTTTGCCCAGCGAGTTAAATCGCCCGTGGCTGGCATCGGAGTACCGAGATCCATCTGAATCTCCTTGAATATATTAATCAATGATGGTGGGAAAGTGATTCCGTCCGGCACAGAGAAACTCAGTCCCATCGCCTGACCCGGCTCATGGTATGGATCCTGTCCGATAATCACTACCTTCACATCATCAAAAGGACAGAGATTGAAGGCATTGAAAATCAAGCGGCCAGGAGGATAACAGGGCGTACGCAGGTATTCCTCTTTCACGAAGTTTGTGAGGTCAACAAAATACTGCTTGTCAAACTCTTCTCCTATATGCTGTTTCCAACTTTCTTCTATCTTTACGTTCATACTTAATATAAATTCAAAAGTATCTTAAGATACTTACGCAAGTATCTTAGGATACTTTTTTGAGGTATATAAAATCGTTTTTACTTGTTGTCAGAAATCAAGTTTTCACCTGTCATATCTGCAGGCTTCTCCAAGCCCATGATATGGAGGATAGAAGGAGCGACATCTGCCAAACGACCATCCTTTACGGTAGCTGAGTTGTTGTCAGTTACGTAGATGAATGGAACTGGGTTCAAAGAGTGAGCGGTGTTTGGTGTGCCGTCCTCGTTGATAGCGTGGTCAGCATTACCGTGGTCAGCGATGATGATAGCCTCATAATCGTTAGCCTTAGCAGCCTCGATAACGTCCTTTACGCAGTTGTCAACAGCGTGAACAGCCTTAGCGATAGCGTTGTAGATACCAGTGTGACCTACCATATCACCATTAGCGAAGTTTACAACGATGAAGTCGTACTCCTGTGTGTTGATAGCACCAACCAGCTTATCCTTTACCTCGTAAGCGCTCATCTCTGGCTTCAGGTCGTATGTAGCCACCTTTGGAGAAGGAACCAGGATACGGTCCTCACCCTCGTATGGAGTCTCACGACCACCATTGAAGAAGAATGTTACGTGAGCATACTTCTCTGTCTCTGCAGTATGGAGCTGCTTCTTGCCCTGTGCGCTCAAGTACTCACCGAGAGTATTCATTACGTTCTCCTTAGGGAAGAGGATGTGAACGCCCTGGAAGCTTGCATCGTATGGAGTCATGCAGTAGTACTGCAAGTCCTTGATGGTGTGCATGCCTTCCTCTGGCATATCCTGCTGAGTCAATACCTGTGTCAACTCCTTGGCACGGTCGTTACGGTAGTTGATGAAAATAACAACATCACCCTCCTGGATAGTACCGTCAACCTTAGAGTTATTGATTGGCTTGATGAACTCGTCTGTTACGTCCTCATCGTAGCTTTCCTGCATAGCTTTTACCATATCGTCAGCCTGCTTACCCTTACCCTCAACGAGCAAGTCGTATGCTTCCTTCACACGGTTCCAGCGCTTGTCACGGTCCATAGCATAGAAACGACCTACGATGCTTGCGATGTGTGCACCGTTCTTGTCGCAGCAAGCCTGAACCTCCTTGATGAAGCCCTTACCGCTCTTAGGGTCTGTATCACGACCATCCATGAAGCAGTGAACGTATGTCTCCTTCAAACCATATTCCTTACCAATCTCAATCAACTTGAAGAGGTGATCCAAAGAAGAGTGAACACCACCGGTAGAAGTCAAGCCCATCAAGTGGAGCTTCTTACCTGTCTTCTGAGCATAGCTGTAAGCGTTGATGATCTCCTGATTCTTCAAGATGTCACCGCTCTCGCAAGCCTTGTTAATCTTAACGAGGTCCTGATATACCACACGACCAGCACCGATGTTGAGGTGACCTACCTCTGAGTTACCCATCTGACCGTTAGGAAGACCTACGTCCTCGCCACAAGTCTGGAGAGTAGAATGTGCTGAAACTGCTGTCAAATAATCGAGATAAGGAGTTGGAGTCTTGAAGATAACATCACCCTTATCATGCTTACCGATTCCCCATCCGTCGAGAATCATTAAAAGAGCTTTTTTTGCCATAATTACATAAAATAATTTAAATTCGAATTTCGACTGCAAAGTTACAGTAAATCGGAGACAAAACAAAACAAAAGAGTTTTTTTTTTGTTTTTTTATTGTTAAGAGGGATTTTAACTTTTTTAGTTCATTTTTATTTGGAACATAATAATCTTTTTTGTACCTTTGCAACTGATAATATCTTATTATTATCCCAACGATTATGCAAGAAACGAACAATATATTAGCAATATTAGATAACTACCTCCACGACAATCCTGATGAGATTGCTAAGGAGATGGCAAACGACTTCAGAAAACGAAGAATAGAGAAGAATCTGACACGTGAGCAAGTGGCAGACAAGTCAGGCGTTGCCGTCAGCAACATCACCAGGTTCGAGCAAAAGGGACTCATCTCCCTCAAGAATCTGATAGGTATCGCCATAGCTTTGGAATACACCTCAGAAATCAAGAACGTCTTCTCGCAACCCAAGTACTCCACCATGGAAGAGTTGCAACAGATAAAAAGAAACGCTAACAAGAAAAAGGCTTACAGACAATGAAACATATAGAATCTTTAACCGTGAAATATCACCAGGAGAAAGTCGGCACACTGTCATTGAGTGCCGATGGAAAAGTATGCACATTCGAGTATGACAATCAGTGGTTGGCATCTGGCTTTAGTATATCTCCGTTGGAATTGCCACTGAAGCCTGGTCTTTTCATTGCCAAAGCCACCCCTTTCAACGGGAACTTTGGTATCTTCGAAGACAGTCTTCCCGATGGATATGGCAGATACCTATTGCATAAAGCCTTGCTAAAGGAGGGCATCAACGACTTTGAGCTATCTGCTCTCGACCGACTGAGCATCGTGGGCAATGGAGGTATGGGCGCATTGACCTACGAACCTATAACTTCTATCCAGACTGGACACGAGATAGAGGACTTTGATCTTTTACAAGCCAAAGCCTTGGAAGTATTGAAGGAGCAACAGGATAATGACGCTGGATTGCTATTATATAATAGTGGTAATAGTGGCGGTTGTCGCCCGAAAGCCATTTTCACAAATGAGGATGGCCATTGGTTGGTCAAGTTTTGCCATACCTATGACCCACAAGATATGGGAAAGCAAGAGTATCATTATAATGAGATAGCCAAGCAATGTGGTATCCAAGTACCAGACTTCAAACTGATAAACGACAAGTATTTTGCCTGCCGTCGCTTCGACATTTCTCCAACAGGCGAACGCATTCACGTAGCCACAGCTGGAGCCTTGCTCAACGTTTCCCTTTCCAACCCCATTCTCGATTACCTTAACCTTTTGGCACTTACCGGTTATCTTACCCAGAGCCAAGAGGATGTGGAGGAGATGTTCCGCCGCATGGTTTTTAATTATATCATGGACAATAAGGACGACCACTGCAAGAACTTCTCTTTCTTGGTTCAGAAAGAGAGCGATGGCAAATGGCATTGGCATTTAGCCCCTGCCTACGACCTCACCCATTGCACCGAGGGATATAATGGTGAACACGCAACATCTGTAAATGGAACTGGGCATCCGACCGTAGAGGATATGATTGCCGTTGGTGTAAAGAATAAAATGAAGGAAAAGAGATGCCGCGAAATCTACGAAGAGGTAACCGAACAATGCTAGAATAAAAGCGAACTATCTGCGTGCGCTGTGTGGCCTATTCCTGTAGCAGAATTACGAGAATATGCTATTTGGGGAGGAGTGCCTCGTTATTGGGAATTGCGTAGGGATTATCCTGATAAGGAAACGGCCATTCGTAAGGTATTGCTTGATCCGCAGGGACCTTTGATAGAAGAACCTCAACGCCTACTTCGTGATGATATGAGGGATACGGTGCAGGCATCTACTTTGTTGACAATTATAGGCAATGGTGCCAACAAATTGTCTGAAATTGCAACTAGGGCGGGTAAAGACAGTAGCACGATTTCTGAACCTTTAAGCAAGTTGCGAGATCTCGGCTATGTTAGTCGAGAAGTTCCTTTTGGTGAGAGTCCTAAGAAAAGTAAGAAGGGGATTTATCATATCAATGATTCTCTTTTACGTTTTCACTATCAGTTTATTGTGCCTTATCGTTCTATTTTGGAATTGGGAAGAATGGATATGGTGATGCAAGTGGTTCTAGCTCAACTTCCACAATTTATAGGTCAATGCTGGGAATCACTTTGTCGTGAATATGTTAGTGGAAATATTATAGATGGCATAGCCTACAATGTCGCATCTCGTTGGTGGGGTAAGATATTTCCGCCAGAATATAAGGATGGTAAGATGGTTGAGTTGGATGTTGTGGCAGAGTCTATTGATAAGAAGCATATCTTGGTAGGTGAATGTAAATGGACGCACGATGAAGATGCCGACAGGCTCATGGATGTTTTGGAGCAGAAAGCTAAGTACTTGCCTTTTATTAAGAAAGGGCAGAAAGTTCATCTTGTGCTATTCTTAAAGGAGTCTCCAACTCATTGTGCTAAGGAGATGCGAGTATTCCTGCCAAGTGATGTAATGAAGATTTAATTGGTATAGGGAATAGCCGATAGCGTGCGAAAACATACTTCAAAACATCAACTTTCGCACGTTATCGGCTGTTTTTACTCCAAAATAATGACATTTGCAGATTTATTATCCATATTAGGCATGGTCAAACCGACTGGTGCTCCAATGTAGGTTGGGTCACAAACCACAAACTTATTGCCATTCAACAGGATATAATCCCCTTTCACTTGCTGGTTGAAGCAAACGGCAGAGGCGAGATGACCAGGATAATATATCAAGATACATTTTAGCCCGAGTAAGTCACGAACCAAACGAGTAAATAGGATAGCTCTATCCTCACAGTCGCAATAAGGATAGAAGAGGGTCTCTTCAGCAAAGAAAGCACGGTCATGCCCCCAGACTTTGTCGTCATATTCATATACGAATGCCGTTTGAACCCAGTTCAAAAGTTTATCGACGGCATCGTGCTCATTCAGACTGGCAACCTTTTCTTGAAGGATGGGGTATAGCTGTTTTTGCACTTCTTGCTCCATAGGTGTATTGGCATACATGGCCCATCTCGTCATGAAATTACCATTGACTTCCGATGTTGGATAAGTGTTATAGAAGTCGATGAGGTTTTTGTTGACTTGCACATTCAAGGTCATGTCCTTATATCTATCAGAAGATAGATTCCTTATCGGGGTAGATTGGTAAGTAAAGAGTTGACTTTGTGGTATATATAGCGAAAGGGATTGTTCTTTTGGAAAAGCAAAGTCGCATACTTCCATTTTTTGAGTATCATCGCTAAGAGAATAGTAGTTGATACCATCTATGAGGAAGTATCCTTTGTCGTAGATACCATGCTTGCTACCAAAAAGTAAATACAGTTTATTACCATTACGCCCTAATCTCATCTGGTATCCACTTTGACTATAGATATAAGCAGTGGTGAGTGTCGCCAAGTTCCCTTTGCCAAAGTGGTCTTTGGCAAAAGTATCTATTAAGTTGAGATACGCCCAATCGCATAGCTGCATTCTGATTCTTATCTCTAGGAAGTCTCGAATGGTGTTGTCAAGTTGGTCGGTTGAAAGTTTCTTCCATGCTTCTGAAATACGCTGATTGTCACAAACGTCCAAGTCCATATTAATTGCAGAGGGGAAACGAACACTACATTCCGTGCCACAATACGTAAATTGACATTTGTTTTCCGCTTGTTGTTCCTTTTCATAAATAGGAGAGATTGGCTTAGGCTGTGGAGTTTGTTCTATTGGTGAGACTATATCCTTGATGGTTATAGCCTTGTCCTTCCTTTTCTTCCCTTTATCTTGGTCTGGTTTTATTACAGGTGGAACTGTCTCATCTTTTGGACGAGGAATAGCAGGAAGAATCTTGTATTCCTTCCATGTTTCTTTTACAAACTCAGCGTATTCTGTATTGCATTGAGCACGAAAGTCCTCATACTCAGCCTTTACTTGCTTTTTAAAGTTCTCATATTGAGACTGGAAGTCGTCGGTTTGGGCAGAAGAGGTTGTCGGAGCAATAAAAAATATTGCTCCGGCAATAAAAGCTATTTTGAAATGTGGGATATTCATGCTACCATTATTTGTTTAATGTCCAGTTTTTCCATTCATTACCAATTGAAGAAGTCGCCATAATAGAAGGTGACTGTAATTTTCCATTGGTAACAATCGATTGGCGTTCAACTTGTTCCTTGATATAGTCGCTAAGTTCTCCTAACGTGGCATTTCCCTTCGTCTCTTGTAACTTCTTCAAAAGATAATAAGTAAACAACCCATGTTCTTCTTCTTTGTAAGGATATGCAGTTTCATCTCCTTGTGCAGCGGTAAAGACAACCATATTTCCTACAGGTATAGTTTGTTTTACTTTAATGGCTACTCCACGAGCTGAAGCTAGCATGTTTCCGTCACGTTTAGCTCCGCTGAAACAAGCATCCAAGAAAACTGTGATAGACTTTGATGGTAAACTTCCAAAAGTTTTATATAAGTTTTCTAATGAATAACCTGTAGCTACATCTGAACCATACCCGTCTGTTGGCAGTAGATAAGCATTTTTGCTTTTTTCGTCAGGGATACCATGTCCTGCATAATAGAAGATAATTTTGGCATCGCCTTTGTAAACTTCTGCAACATCTTGAATCCATTTTACTTCATGTCTGATGTCATTAAGTGTAGCATTTGTAATTAAATGTATATTCTTTTCTGGAATGCCGAGACAATTCCTGCAATACTCTTTAAAGATATTTCCATCATTGACTGCATATGGTACATTTGCCTCTTTATTGTATGTTTCATTAGCTATGACAATGGCAAAGGTGTTGCTATTGGAATTAATTGCTTCAGGAATATTTTTGTCAATATCTGAACTGATGGAAGCAATTTTTATATCTTGATTTTTTGTATTGATTTCCTTTTCTTTGATGATGATATTATTATTTGTAATACTCTGATTAATATGTAAATTGATGGTTTTGTTCTCTGCATATTCACCATATTTTTCTTTGACATATAGAGTAATAGGGACATCATTTGAAGCATAGTTATTGTTTATAATGAGCGGGTAATTGATGGATTTTGTTTCTCCACCACTAATATAAGCGAAATATTCTTCTTCTTTTTGTGATTCCATTAAAAGCACATTAGTTGGTAGCCCAATTTTTACTTTTACATTGTCTGCACTTCCTTTTTTTGTGTTTTGTAATAAAACTTGCAAATAAAAAGGGCTCATTTTCTTAAGAGTAGTACCTTCTGATGGTGAGACTTTAGAATCCACTATTTGTAGTAGTGGAGCAACAAATTTTTTAGTATTTATGCTGATAGACGCTGTTTCTGTTCCAAATCCATGCGGTTCTTCTACTTTAAGTCTGAGATTTGCAATTCCGTCAGAAACTTTAGTCGTAGAAGTTAAAGGCATACTTACATCTATTGTTTCTTGAGGTTTTATCAATGGTATATTTATATCTGCATATTTTATTTCTTTAGTTGTTTCATTTGGTATAATTTTTGCAAAACAATTTATGGCATTTCCTTTTCCATTATTATGGATTTTAAATTTTATACAACAATTCTCATTAGCATCAATGGCGTTATTTTTATTTGCATCTGTAAACAGAATGGAATTTGGGATAATTTCCAAAATTGGAGGTCTTGAAGGATCGAAAGGGTCGGCAAAGATAATATCATCCACATTAATTTGATTTTTTATGGATTTTACCATTTTTTTAGCTTGACTATCTCCTTTTTGGGCGCATTTTGTGAACCAATAATAAGCTTTGCGTAAATCTTTTTTTACACCTTCTCCATAGTAATAACACCATCCCGTAAAATACATTCCTACTTTGTGATTTTGCAAAGCAGCTCTTTGAAACCAAGGAAAACCTATAGAACTTTCATTAATATTTAGATAGTATTTACCTAATTTGTACTGATAATCTGCATTGCCAGATTCTGCTTTTTCTAACAAAACTTCAAGTGTTTCTTCTTGTGAGAAAGAATATGTACAGCTAATTAAGCCTAAACATAAAAGAAAAATTTTAATTCTATTCATAACTATTTAATTTAATATAACTTTTACTTTAAAGTCCATTTTTTCCAACTATTAGCAACAGTTGCTGTTGATACAATAGAAGGTGATTGCAATTTTCCATTAATGACTATGGATTGACGTTCTACTTGTGTCTTGATGTAGTCGCCAAGTTCACCTAAAGTAACATCGCCCTTTGTCTCTTGAAGTTTCTTAAGTAAATAGTACGTGAACAATCCATGTTCTTCTTCTTTGTATGGATATGCAGTTTCATCTCCCTGTGCAGCAGAAAAGACAACAATGTTTCCTACAGGTGTAGCTTGCTTTACTTTTATTGCGACACCACGCGCTGAAGCTAACATTTCACCATCACGTTTTGCTCCACTGAAACAAGCATCCAAGAAGACTGTTACTGATTTAGATGGTAAACTGCCCAATGCTTTGTATAAGTCTTCTAAAGCATAGCCTGTTGTTACGTCAGAACCATAGCCGTCAATAGGCAACAAGTATGCACTCTTGTTTTGCTCGTCGGGAATGCCATGGCCAGCATAGTAGAAGATGATTTTAGCATCACCATTATAGACAGTAATAACATCTTGAAGCCATTTTATTTCATGCTTGATATTGTTGAGCGTGGCATTAGTAACGAAATGTACGTTCTTTTCAGGCAACCCTAATGTCTTTTTACAATATTCTGTAAAAGCCTTTCCATCATTTTCTGCATATTGTACAAACTTCTCCATTTGATATTTTTCATTGGAGATGATAACGGCAAAGGTATGGTTACTCACGTTCTCAGCTATCGGAATATCAAAATCCACGTCACCACCTTTATGTTCTTTCATGAACTTGGATAGTTTTGTTTCTTTTTGAGTATAGAAATCTGGTGTCTCTTTTAATATATCATTATAGATTTCCCTAGCTTTACTGATGTTGTTATTTGCCAAATATAGTTCACCTTCTACATCTAAAGTATTAGGCATAGAACCTCCTTTTTGCCTGGCTTCATCTATAGCTTTGGCAATGAGTTCAAATGCTTTATTTTTATTCTGTGGTATTCCTAATCCATACATATTTAATAGGGCTAAGATTCGATAGCCAACTAATGCATATTCTTTTTGGTTGATTGTTTTGTCTACCCATTTTTTTGCTTCGACATAGTCTTTTTGCGTGTAGTATGCCATGCAGAGCATCATAGGGGCATTTGGTACATTTTTGTCGTAGGCTTTTTTATACCAGGTAATGGCTTCGTCAATGTTTTTTTCTGTTCCTTTTCCTTCTTCGAAACAAAAACCAAGAGCTATGTATGAGTCAACATATCCTTTTTCTGCTGCTTTTTGGGTCCATTTAAATCCTTCTGCCTCATTAATAGATGTACCTTTCCCATCAAAATACATCGATCCTAACCAGAAACAAGCAACAGCATCTCCTATAGAAGCTGCCTTTTTGAAGCAGTCTAAGGCTTTTTTCTCATTCCGTTCTGTTCCCAAACCATTTACGTACATGATACCCAAACCTGTATTTGATGCAATGTCACCGTTTTCTACAGCTTTACTAGTCCACTTAAAGGCCTCGTTTGTATTTTTTGAAGTTCCCATTCCATATAGGTACATGCTTCCTAAAGGACCATATGCATCATGGATATTAGATTCTGCCGCTTTTTTCATCCACTTATAAGCTTCCGGGTAATTTTGTTGTACAACATAATATGAGCCAAACCAAAAAAATGCTAGACTTTCGTTATTACCAATAGCTTTCTTTAACCATGGTAATGCTTCTGAGTATTGTTTTAGTTGCATATAACTTGCACCGAGAGCGACATATGCTCGTGATTCTCCGTTGTTGGCGGCTTTCTGAGCCCAGATAATTGCTTCTTCATAGTCTAATTGTGCATAATGGCATTCACTCAACCAAATATATGCTTGATTTTCGCCGTAATCTACAGCTTTCTTTAGCCAAGATATTGCTTCGGAGTATTGTTTTAATTGTTTATAACTTGCTCCGAGGCCAACATATGCTCGGGTATCTCCGTTATCGGCAGCCTTCTTTAGCCATATAATAGCCTCTTGGAAATCTTGTAGTTCATAATAGCTTGCCCCAATCATACCATAAGACCTGCTATCTCCATTTTCGGCTGCTTTTTTTAACCATTTTATTGCTTCTGAATAATTACGAGCAACGTCTTTTCCTTCATAATAATAAACACCTACCCAGCCATACGCGCTTGTATCTCCATTTTTTGCAGCTTGTAACACTTGCTCAAAAGTTGGTTTGTTTTGAGCATACAGACAAGATGACACTAACAGTAATATTGCTATGATAATATTTCTCATAATTTGTTTATATTTTTATTAATCTTCGTTGAAAGGACGCGTTTTTTTGATACTTAACAAGTCGTTCTTAAAAATAAAGGCAAGTCCTGCTCCTAAAAGAGCGCAAGTGAGATTGTTGAAAACATCTAGAAGGCATTCTTTCCAGTAATGTTCAGCACTTAAATTTACTAAAAATATTGCACCAGCAAAAAAACACTATTGCAACAATAATGGCTGTAACTTTGAGGAAAGATTGCATGTTTCCTTTTCCATTATTGTAATATTTTACAAATAGGAAAGACAGTAAGAAGCAAGCTATGGCTCCAATGAAGTATATAATATAAGTGTTCATAAGCGAGATTGATTTGATTAATTGATAGTTGATATTATATCAAAGATGGCAAGTACTTCTCAATAACTATTGTAACTTAAAGTTGAACATAGTTTCTTTAAAACGCAAAAGTCTCTGTATTCGATGAGTTATCTTTTTTGCAGACAAGGCTCATGATTAAAAGTAGAGCTTGCTTAAAGCAAAGGTCTGCGTCTTTTTCGGTGATTCTTTCTCCGTCGTCATGCTTGACAAAGGCGTTTTGGTAGCGCTTGAAATATTCTTTGGTTATTGGCCATAACGTTTGAATATTATGGTTCCAACCATTTGCTTCTAAGATTTTGTTTATCTTTTTATCATCTTGTCGCTCTAAAGACTTGTTGTTGTGAAGTAAATCTTTTAAGAGCATTTCTAATGATTTCCGAATATCGTCCAATCCATGCATTAAGTCATCTTTGCCGATTAGATGCATTCCGCTTAATAGCAATTTTTGACATGAGGGGTGCTTATCTGTATTTGCAATAATCTTTGCGAAAATATAGATAAATTGTTCATGGCTCATCATAGATTCAGAAATGTTCATAATTTGTAATTTTTAATGTAAAATATTGTATTCGTATAGCAGTATCTTTGGACTTACATTTCCCCAACCACTTTTGAAACTCCTTCAGTGAAAGTTGTCTTGGAAGTCCAGCATTTCCATCCTCTGCAAATGCTTTTGCAAACATATTGGGCGAAAACACGATGTAAATGGTGTTTTGTTCCATCGAATGCTCACAAGTCATCGTGTATTCATCAACTTCGTTTGGATTCTCTTCTGCTTTTTGACAAGAGAAAAATACATAAGGCTTGTCGTGAATGATCTTGTATGCTGGTTCTCCAGAACTCTTGTATGGCAAGAGACAAAAGACTTGCTGCGTATTCTCATCCAACAGATAAACGGCGAGATAACCATTGATGGGAGACTTAAAATACAGGTACAGGTCATCCCCATATCTGAACTCGTTGCTTTCATATTTCTCTTCCGTGCCATTGCGCAAAAGTTTTGCCTCGAAGTCGATGGTTGCTGTCTTAATTTCACGAGCCTTTCCGTCAATACTTACTTTAATCGTTAGCATGTTGCTCTCATAGAATATGTCAAACTTTGGCTCACCAATCGTCTCTATCCATTCTCCTTTTACATCACTTCCACCTATCGACAAGAAATCAACAGATGATTTTCCATTCTCATTCTTTACAATGGAAGAGTTGTTTTGAGAGACAAGAGTACCAAAGGCATCGGCTATAGCTTGAATTTTGGCACGTTCGAGGGCTGTACGCTTACCCTCTTCCAACGAAATATTGTCTGGTACGTGATAAGTGTATTCTCCATGAACCTTCTCTATCTTTTGAGCAGATATGGAGAGGAGGTTTAGGAGCATCAGTAGGATGAAAACATAACGCAATCTCATTTACCAACCAAGCAATTTGTCTAAGTCCTTGTGCAATTTATCACCTTTCTTCTCTAAGTCTTCACGTACAATCTTTTTGGCAGATTCTTTTGCCATATTGCTATTGTAAGCGATGCGAACGAGCACTTCCTTGTTTTTGTTGGAAAGTGTGCGATACACTTCCATCACAGGAATGGTTCTACCAATGCTTTGAGAAATGAGATTTTTGCTTGCCATGATGCTTTGAGTGACGGATGCAGCTTGCTCTTGCGAGAGTTGTTTGTTGGCAACGGTATTTTCCACCAATGCCGTTACTTCGGTCTGGATTTGTCCTGCAAGATTTTGCTTGGCAAGTTCCAAGGCTTGCATTTTGGCGGCATCATAATTTTCACCAATGCTCATAGCTTCTCCCATGATATACTTAGGAAACATGTTGTCATCGTATTCGTATGACATCATGTAAGCCTTGTCCAATTGCTTTTCTATAGGAAGTGTTCCTGGGGTAGTAGTCCATCCCTCTTTGCCCAATTTCTTGGCTTCTTTTCTTGCAACTTTTGTGGCTTTCTGTGTCAACTCCGATTTAGATGACTTCATTAGTACCTTTCGCTCTTTAGCTTGCTCTTTTGAAATTTGAGCAAATGAAGGTGAAGCACACAACGTCAAAAATAAGACGCATAAAATATCAACTGCTTTCATTTCTTTATTGCCTAAATAAGCCAACGACTCCCTGATTGGCAGTTAATATTATGTTTCTTAGATATACAAAAAAAGGAAACGTGGAGCCAGTCTGCTGCTCGTTCCACTGGTTAAGGCCTTCGCATTGCCCAAGTTGTCGAAACGAGCAACGCTGAAAGCCCCACGTGAATGTGTATATAATTCACCCTCCCTACCAACGAACCATAATGTCCGAAGCCAATGAGGGCTGTATATAATACACCCTGTGAGGCGTCCCCATTGCTTTGTTTTTGACAACTTGTTTGAAGTTGCGAAGTTCTAACCAGTCAAAACCAAAGCGTCAGTTACGCCTTTATTTATGTATATGTATCCCCACCTTAGCCCAATCGTGGGCCTTCAGCAAGGATTACGGTTGCAAAGATAATTATAATTTTTGAAAGTTGTATCAAAAAGAAGAGAAAATTATAGTTATTTTCTCTGTTATATGCAAAAAAATGAATTTATCTGCCTCATTTTGGTAAAAAGATCGGAAGAGCGTCGTGTAGGGAAAGAGTGTAGAT
>ERZ1024483.267-NODE-267-length-15555-cov-10.141161_pt1 | contig 15555 bp, 10 predicted proteins | sample MGYA00520799_ERZ1024483 | MGnify/ENA primary metagenome ERZ1024483 (study PRJEB33242, sample SAMEA3444315) | Homo sapiens | biome: Host associated; feature: Gastrointestinal tract; material: Stool | place: Uganda | collected 2011-01-01 ...
TAATCTAACGTGGCTTTATGTCATAATTGCCTTGATTTTTGCCTTTCTCTATTTTTCTGGAGACGAAGGAAGTGCCACCAAAGAGGTGAACTATACCGAATTTCAGGAAATGGTGTCCAAAGGCTATGCAGACAAAATCGTGGCATACGACAACAATGCGGTGGAAATGTATATCAAGCCAGACCACATTGTAGATGTATTCAAAAAAGATGCCAGCAAAGTTGGAAGAAGTCCTTCCATCAACGTACAAATCGGTTCCATGGAAGCTTTAGATAAGTTTCTGAATGAACAGACCAAAGAAGGTAACTTTACCGGTTCTATCCAATACGAAAAGAAAAGTGACTATTTTAGCATAATCCTGTGGAACGTTCTGCCGTTTGTCTTCCTTATCGGTATCTGGATGTTTGCCATGCGCCGCATGGGTGGCGGAGGAGGAGCCGGAGGAGGCTCAAATGTATTTAATGTGGGAAGAAGCAAAGCACAGCTTTTTGAAAAAGGGACTAACCGCATTACATTTAAGGATGTTGCCGGACAAGCCGCTGCCAAACAGGAAGTACAAGAAATTGTAGATTTCTTGAAACAGCCGCAAAAATATACAGAACTAGGTGGAAAGATTCCCAAGGGTGCTCTGCTTGTAGGCCCTCCGGGAACTGGTAAAACATTGTTAGCCAAAGCCGTAGCAGGTGAAGCCGATGTACCCTTTTTCTCTATTTCCGGGTCAGACTTTGTAGAAATGTTTGTCGGTGTCGGTGCTTCTCGCGTACGTGATTTGTTCCGTCAGGCAAAAGAAAAATCGCCTTGTATCATCTTTATTGATGAAATTGATGCCGTAGGCCGTGCCCGTGGCAAAAACCCAAGCATGGGAGGAAATGACGAACGTGAAAATACATTGAACCAGCTTCTGACAGAAATGGACGGATTTGGTTCAAACAGTGGAGTCATTATCTTAGCGGCAACCAATCGTGTAGATATTTTGGATAAGGCCTTACTGCGTGCAGGACGTTTTGACCGACAAATATATGTAGACCTTCCTGATCTGAATGAACGAAAGGAAGTGTTTGGTGTTCATCTTAAACCTCTGAAGCTGGACAGCAACGTGGATGTGGATTTGTTAGCGCGTCAAACCCCTGGATTCAGTGGTGCAGACATTGCCAATGTATGTAATGAAGCTGCTCTTATTGCAGCACGTCATCAAAAGAAGAGTGTAGATAAAGATGATTTCTTAGCTGCAATCGACCGTATCGTAGGTGGTCTGGAAAAGAAAACAAAAGTCATGACTGCCGCCGAAAAACGTGCCATTGCACTTCACGAAGCAGGTCACGCCACCATCTCATGGTTCCTGGAACATGCCAACCCGCTGATTAAAGTAACCATTGTCCCAAGAGGACGTGCGTTAGGAGCAGCATGGTATCTGCCTGAAGAACGACAGATCACTACAAAGGAACAAATGCTGGATGAAATGTGTGCCACATTAGGTGGACGTGCTGCTGAAGAAATTTTTATCGGACACATCTCCACCGGAGCAATGAATGACTTGGAAAGAGTCACCAAACAGGCTTACGGCATGATTGCATACGCAGGAATGAGTGATAAACTTCCTAATCTCTGCTATTATAACAGCAATGAAGATTACAGCTTTACGAAACCTTACAGTGAGCATACAGCTGAGCTTATAGACCAGGAAGTACAGCACATGATTAATGAACAGTACATGCGTGCAAAGGCCTTGCTGCAAGAACACAGTGAAGGCCACAACCAACTGGCACAGCTGTTAATTGACCGAGAAGTAATCTTTGCTGAAGATGTTGAAAAGATTTTCGGTAAACGTCCATGGACTTCCCGTTCGGAAGAAATTATGGCAGCCAATGAGCAGCTACCGGAAACCAAACAACTGGAAAACAAGCAGGAAAATACGGATGGTGAAAATAACTCTTCTAGTGAAAACAACACCCCTTCACAGGAAGAAAACCAGGAAAAAGAAGAAGCATAACCGAACAAAAACCTACTAACGTGAAAAATAACTTTATTCAACGAGCAATTACGGGAATAATCTTCGTAGGAGTACTTATTGGTTGTATTCTTGGAGGTTCTATCTCTTTCACCCTATTGTTTGCTCTGATTACAGCCCTGACCATTCATGAGTTCGGGAACATCGTGAGCAAACAACCGGATGTAGAGATAAACAAACCTATATGTATGTTGGCCGGTGTTTTTCTGTTTTTCGGATTTGCCTATTTAGGTGTCATGCCTGGACAAACAGAAATACTGATTCCTTACTTATTTCTTATCATATACCTGCTTGTCAGCGAGCTATATTTAAAGAAAAAGAATCCACTGAACAACTGGGCGTATGCCATGATGAGCCAAATCTACATCGCACTTTCGTTTGCTATGTTAAACGTACTGGCCTATCATTCTATTGGAAATGAAGGAGAATTGTCAAATTATCACGTACAGTACAACCCGATACTGCCGTTGTCAATATTTATTTTCACATGGATTAATGATACGGGAGCATATTGTACAGGTATGCTATTCGGAAAACATCGCTTGTTTGAACGAATATCCCCTAAAAAATCATGGGAAGGTTCCATTGGTGGAGGAGTCTTCAGTATCATAGGTGCTATCGTAATGGCGCATTTATTTCCGTTTATGCCAATCAGTATCTGGATAGGATTAGCCCTGACCGTTGTGGTATTCGGCACATTAGGCGATTTGACAGAATCGCTGCTTAAACGCACTATTGGAATAAAAGACTCAGGCAATATATTACCTGGTCATGGAGGCATGCTAGATCGCTTTGACAGCACCCTGATGGCGGTTCCTGCAGCGGTTGTTTATCTGTATATCATTTCTTTTATTGAATAATATAAGCAGAAAATTGATAACAGGTCCTTCAGTCTTACTGTAAGGACCTGTTATATTTTTGAGATAAAAATTCAACGATTTTTCCGGCTGCCCGTTCAGAAGCTCCTTCCTGTCCTAGAATTTTAATCAACGCATCATAATCCTGCAACATTTTCTCACGAGTCATTTGCCCAGGTAGGATTGCTTCTAATTGTTGCTTCACATTTTCTACGGTCATGCCATCCGCTACCAGTTCAGCCACCACTTCACGACCAGCAATCAAATTGACCAAAGAAATATATTTAACTTTTAAAATATATCGGCGTAAGAATGAAACCAGTTTTCCTGCAGCAGTATAATAACACACCACCTGAGGCACCCGGAACAAGGCTGTTTCAAGCGTAGCTGTACCACTGGTAACCAAAGCAGCCGTAGTATGACTTAGTAAGCTATATGTCTGCCCAAATATAATTTTAGTATCAGTCCCCATATAAGCCTGATAAAATTCGGGAGATATTCCAGGAGCTCCCGCAATAACAAACTGATATTCTATATAGTTACGGGATGCTTGTATCATTCGCTGTAGATTATCCTTAATCTCCTGTTTACGGCTACCAGCCAACAAAGCAATAATCGGCTTTTTATCCAACCCGTTACGAAAGGTAAATTCATCAAAGCTCTCGGTATATCCTTGCTTAAAACAATGTACGGCATCTACACACGGATTTCCGACATAATGAATGGGATAATTATGTTTCTTGAAAAAATCCACCTCAAAAGGTAATATAGAGAGCAACTCGTCCACATCTCGTTTTATCTTCTTGATGCGGTATTCCTTCCAAGCCCAAATTTTAGGAGAAATATAATAGAAGATTGGAATATTCGTATGCGCTTTTATATATTCAGCTATTTTCAGGTTAAACCCCGGATAATCCACCAAAATTAATGCGTCAGGATTCCACTGAACAATATCTTTCTTACAAAAATCCATATTACGAAAGATTGTCCGCAAATGAAGCAACACCGGGACAAATCCCATGTACGCCATATCCTTATAATGCTTGACCAGTGAACCTCCTGCTGCTGCCATTAAATCACCTCCGAAAAAACGAAACTCGGCTTTGGAATCTTTCTCTTGCAGTGCCTTCATTAAATTAGATGCATGCAAATCACCCGAGGCTTCACCTACAATTAAATAATATTTCATAGCTGCCAATTCCAGTGATTCAATTGCTCCATCAAAGTATAAGCTGTTACATCTATCTGAGTAGGAGTAATAGCTACGTATCCATGATCCAATGCCCAATGGTCGGTATCTTGTGCCTCAGGTTCATCGTTCCGGTAAGAACCTGTAAGCCAATAATAGTTTCCACCTCTAGGATGAACAGACTTTACGAACTCATTTGTCCAGACTCCGTCTGTTTGACGACAAATACGCACACCCTTCAGCTCCTTTACATCAGGGAAATTTACATTCAAGCAGGTTCCTACAGGCAACCCATGCTGCAATACCTCTTCTACGATACGTTGTATATAAGGGAAAGTAGGCGTAAAATCAGCATCTTCCGCATGATTACAAAGAGAAAAACCGACTGAAGGTATTTTTTTCAGACATCCTTCTATTACAACTCCCATTGTACCTGAATAGTGTACATTGACAGAAGAGTTATCTCCGTGATTAATTCCTCCTATCACCATATCAGGCGTACGGGGTACCAAGTCGTGCAAGGCCAGTTTCACACAGTCCACAGGAGTACCCGTACAACTGTACAATGAAAATCCCGGTGCCGACTCTATCTTTTTACAACGAAGCGGATGCTCTGAAGTAATCGAACCGGAAGCTCCAGAACGTGGTCCAGAAGGTGCTACTACCATCAAATCAGCCATTGGTTTTAATACTTTTATCAGTTCCTGAATGCCCTTTGCGGCAAATCCATCATCATTCGACAACAACAGAAATGGTTTCTCTTTCATCATATCTTTATTATCCAAACTTTTATGAGTGTAAAGTTACAACAAATCTTAATCTTACCAAACCACATCATGCAATTAGCTAAAAATATATATCTTTGCCCGCGTGAAGTTATTAACAGATGAGGTGAGTTTTCAACACTTTCCCAAAAGTCATGGAATTTTAATTGAAACTATCGTCATTTATTAGTTACTTCGCAATCAGAATAAACTGATTAATATGGGAAAAATTATTGCTTTAGCCAACCAAAAAGGAGGTGTAGGCAAAACTACTACCACTATAAATTTGGCTGCATCTTTAGCTACTCTCGAGAAGAAAGTACTAGTGATTGACGCTGACCCTCAGGCAAATGCCTCATCTGGCCTTGGTGTAGATTTGAAAGACATCGACTGTTCAATCTATGAATGTCTGATCAATCAGGCTGACATACGGGAAGCGATTTATACAACCGATATTGACGGATTAGACATCATACCTTCTCACATTGACCTGGTGGGTGCTGAAATCGAAATGCTGAATTTGGAGAACCGTGAGAAAATCATGCGACGCGCGTTAGAGCCGATGAAAAGCGAATACGATTACATTTTGATAGACTGTTCTCCATCTTTGGGCTTAATTACCATCAATGCCTTAACAGCTGCCGACTCTGTAATTATTCCGGTACAATGTGAGTATTTTGCGCTGGAAGGTATCAGCAAGCTTTTAAACACGATCAAGATTATCAAGACAAAACTAAATCCTTCATTGGAAATTGAAGGATTCCTGCTAACAATGTTCGACTCGCGCTTGCGTCTGGCCAACCAGATATACGACGAAGTGAAAAGACATTTCCAGGAACTGGTTTTCAAAACCATTATTCAGCGTAATGTCAAATTAAGCGAAGCACCCAGCCACGGCATTCCTGCTATTCTTTATGATGCAGAATCAACCGGAGCTAAAAACCATTTGGCTTTAGCCAATGAAATTATAACAAGAAATAGCAAATAAGTATATGGCAGTACAAAAAAAATTTGCATTAGGACGAGGACTTGATGCTCTGATATCCAACGAAGAAGTGAAAACTTCCGGATCATCATCCATCAACGAAATAGAACTGGACAAAATATCTGTAAACCCCAACCAGCCTCGTCGTGAATTTGACCCTATCGCCTTACAAGAACTGGCTGATTCCATTGCGGAAATAGGTATCATCCAGCCTATCACCTTACGTAAACTCAACGAAGATTCTTATCAAATTATTGCAGGTGAAAGACGACACAGAGCATCCATCCTTGCCGGTCTGAAAACAATTCCAGCATACATTCGTACTGCAGATGACGAGAATGTGATGGAAATGGCCTTGATTGAAAATATTCAACGCGAAGACCTGAATTCTCTGGAAATCGCACTGGCCTACCAGCATTTAATTGAACAATATGAACTGACACAAGAACGCCTGAGCGAACGCATTGGCAAAAAACGAACAACCATAGCAAACTATTTACGTCTGCTAAAATTGCCAGCCCCCATCCAGGTAGCCTTGAAGAATAAGGAAATAGATATGGGACATGCACGTGCGTTACTAACTCTGGAAGACCCTAAAACTCAGATACGTATTTTTAATGAGACGGTCGCTCAAGGGTATTCCGTGCGTAAAGTGGAAGAAATCGTAAAAGCACTGGCTAACGGTGAAAGTATAAAAAGTGGAGGAAAAACAATCTCTGCCAAAGGCACACAACTATCTGAAGAATACTCTATGCTTCAAAATCATCTATGCAATTTCTTTGGAACGAAAGTACAGCTTTCCTGTACCAATAAAGGAAAAGGAAAGATTAGTATTCCTTTCAACAGCGATGCAGATTTGGAAAGAATTATGGAGATTCTGGATTCTTTGAAAAAAACGGAATAAACAAAAATAATTTGAGAGCACATACTTTTACATATATTCTGTCGCTTATCCTGCTATTCTGTATCCCTTGGGGAAACATGGAAGTGAATGCACAGCGAGCCCAAAAACGCAGGGAAGGTATACTTACAGCCGATTCTATCCGCTCACAGAATCGTGTTGACAGTCTAGCCTTGGCCGATACGACCAACCTACACCGGCAACTTGCTTTGGAAACGCTGGAAGCGCCTATAGATACAGCTGCTCTAGCAAAACAGAATGATTCTATTCAAAAGAACTTACCTCCAACTCAGGAGAAAAAACGCTGGATACCCAACTCCAACCGCACTGTATGGCTGGGGCTTGTTATCCCTGGAGCTGGACAAATTTACAATCGAAAATATTGGAAACTTCCCATCATTTATGGAGGCTTTGTTGGATGCGCATACGCCTTGACATGGAACGGACAGATGTATAAGGATTATTCGCAAGCCTACCAAGACATTATGAGCGATAACCCCAATAACAACAGCTATCTGGATTTCCTTCCCCCCGGAACAAATGTCAATGACCGTTTGGAGTATTGGCAGGAAATCTTCCGAAAACGAAAAGACCTTTATCGCCGTCAACGCGACTTAAGTATATTTGCATTCATTGGTGTATATCTGCTATCAGTGATTGATGCCTATGTAGATGCTGAGCTGTCTGATTTTGATATCAGCAAAGACCTCAGCATGAAATGGGAACCTACCGTGTTCAACGATGCATTCCGCAACCGTCCGCAAGGAGTTGGTTTGCAATGCTGTATTAAATTTTAAAAGATGAAAAGAATAATTTTTAGTTTACTTACTGCTGCAATCTGTAACGCTTCATCTCTTTTTGCCCAACAGACAGAAAAGACGATTACCATACAAGCTAATGGACAAGAAGATGTAATAGATTTACCAGAAGGAATGATTTCTACCACGGATAGTCTGTACTTGGACTGGATTTCCAAACATTACATAAATCCAGCCGAGAACTGTACAATGACTACCCAAAATCCAGAAGTCAGCGATTCTATCTACATGGATCGTTTACAGCGCATTCCTGCCATCATAGAGATGCCTTATAATGACATCATACGGAAATTTATAGACATGTATTCTACCCGGCTCCGCCAAAAGGTTTCATTTATGCTGAGCGCCAACAATCTATACATGCCTATTTTTGAAGAAGCATTAGATTTGTACGACCTTCCTTTAGAATTAAAATATCTTCCTGTTATTGAATCTGCATTAAATCCAACTGCAACTTCTTCACAGGGTGCTGTAGGATTATGGCAATTCATGCTTCGCACGGGACAAGTATACGGTTTGAAAGTTAATTCACTTGTGGACGAACGCAGAGACCCTATTAAATCTACCCGCGCAGCAGCTCGATATTTGAAAGACTTATATGATATTTATCAAGATTGGAGTCTCGTTCTAGCAGCCTATAACTGTGGACCTGGTACTATCAACAAGGCTATCCGCCGTGCTGGAGGTGAAAAAGACTTCTGGAAAATCTACAACTTTTTACCCAAAGAGACCCGAGGCTACGTACCTGCATTTGTAGCAGCAAACTACATCATGACTTATTATTGCGAGCACTACATTAGCCCTATGGAAATGAACATGCCAGAAAGTACTGATACTGTCCATATCAACCGCTCATTAAATTTGAATCAAATAGCTGAAGTCTGTAAGATTGACATTGATCAACTACGAGCGCTCAATCCGGAGTTTAAAAAAGATATCATTCCAGGAAATGAGAAGCCTTATGCCTTACGGTTGCCAACTCAGATGATGAGCTGTTTTATTGATCACGAAGACAGTATCTACAACTACAAACCGGAAATTTATCAGACACGTCGTAATACTGTAACAGTCAGCAATACCACTACTAAAGGGAAAAATAGCGGGAAAGCTGTATACCACCGTATCCGTAACGGAGAGACATTAGGAGGTATTGCCGCTAAGTACGGAGTTAGCGTAAGCCAATTACGGAGACTGAACGGAATCAAGGGAAGTAGCATCCGGGCTGGCAAATCTCTACGCATCCGGTAAGAAAACCCCTCATTTGCTTGTTTGATTCGTATTTTTCTCTATTTTTGCATTATTGATTCAAAGAAAAGGGAGAGAATTATGACCGAGGAGAAACTTACGCAGGAACAGACAGATGAAAAACTGATTGATGAAGCATTTCAGGAGCTATTGGACCAATACCTGAAAAGTAAACATCGGAAAAAAGTCGAGATAATTACAAAAGCATTTAATTTCGCCCGACAGGCACACAAAGGAGTGCGCCGACGTTCGGGCGAGCCTTATATTCTACATCCTATCGCTGTAGCACGCATCGCCTGCGTAGAAATCGGCTTGGGGTCTACCTCTATTTGTTCTGCTCTACTCCACGACGTAGTAGAAGATACTGACTACACCGTAGAGGATATCGAAAACTTGTTTGGACCTAAGATTGCTCAAATTGTAGATGGATTAACCAAAATCTCAGGAGGAATCTTCGGAGACAGAGCTTCTGCACAAGCTGAGAACTTTAAGAAGCTGCTTCTCACAATGAATGATGACATCCGTGTCATTCTTATAAAAATTGCCGACCGGTTGCATAATATGCGTACCTTAGGCTCTATGCTCCCAAGTAAACAATATAAAATTGCCGGGGAAACACTCTATATCTACGCTCCTCTCGCCAACCGACTGGGCCTGAATCGTATCAAAACTGAATTGGAAGACTTAAGTTTTAAATACGAACACCTAGAAGCTTACCAGCAAATCGAAGAAAAGCTAAAGGCTACTCAAGCTGAAAGAACCAACTTATTTGAAGAATTCACAGCTCCCATTCGCGAACAATTGGATAAAATGGGACTCCCTTATCGTATTCTGGCACGTATCAAGTCTCCCTACTCCATTTGGAACAAGATGCAAAACAAACATATCACGTTTGAAGAAATCTATGACATACTTGCCGTACGCATCATTTTCACTCCTAAGAATGAAGAGGAAGAACTGAATGACTGCTTCAACATTTATGTAGCTATCTCCCGGATATATAAGCCTCATCCTGACCGTTTACGCGATTGGGTCAGCCATCCAAAAGCCAATGGATATCAGGCTCTTCATGTGACATTGATGAGCAACAAAGGACAGTGGATTGAAGTTCAGATCAGAAGTGAGCGAATGAATGATGTAGCAGAACAAGGTTTTGCCGCACACTGGAAATACAAAGAAGGAGGAGGAAGTGAAGACGAAGGAGAGCTTAGCAAATGGCTGAAAACCATCAAAGAAATTTTGGATGATCCGCAGCCCGATGCCCTTGACTTTCTGGATACAATCAAGCTTAATCTTTTCGCATCTGAGATATTTGTATTTACTCCTAAGGGTGAAATTAAAACGATGCCTCAGAATGCAACCGCACTTGATTTTGCTTTCTCCATTCATACATTCTTAGGAAGCCATTGTATTGGAGCTAAAGTAAACCATAAACTGGTACCACTGAGCCATAAACTGCAAAGTGGAGATCAGGTAGAAATTCTGACTTCAAAATCACAGAAAGTACAACCTTCATGGATTAATTTTGCCACGACAGCAAAAGCCAAGGCTAAAATATTATCCATCCTCAAAAGAGAACGAAAGGAAGTCCAGCAGGCCGGAGAAGACATGCTGCATGAATTCCTTAAGAAAGAAGGCATTGAAGCTACCGAAACGAACATCCAGAAGCTCTGTACCCTTCATAAATTAAAAACTCCTGAAGACTTGATGTACCAGATCGGGCAAAAAGTTTTCACCTTAGGAGGTTTGGATAAGAATGAGTTAAAAGAAAAATCCACCCCTACAAATTGGAAAAAATACATTGCATTTGCATTTGGAGGAGGAAGCAAACCCAAGTCTCAGGATAATGCATCTTCCAAAGAAAAACCTGCTTTGAACATTGACAAGAAGAAAATTGTCAAGCTTACGCCTGAAGAAATTCAGAAGCACTACATCATTGCAGACTGCTGTAAACCAATCCCCGGAGATGATGTCTTAGGATATATTGACGACAACAATCGAATTATTATCCATAAGCGCCAATGCCCGATAGCTACGCAACTGAAAACCAGCTTTGGCAACAGGTTATTGGCCGTACAATGGGAAATTGGCAAAGCACTTAACTTCCCGGTAAATGTATACATGAAAGGAATCGATGGAATTGGGGTGCTTAACCAAGTAACAGGTATTATATCCCAACAGTTGAACGTAAATATTCACAAATTGAATATCGAGTCCAATGATGGTATTTTTGAAGGCCGAATTCAATTGTTTGTACACGATGTAGATGATGTAAATACCATCTGCGAGAACCTTAAGAAATTAGACCACATCAAGAAAGTCACCCGAATAGAAAACTTCAATGACACCATTACCGATTAAAAACTTGCTGCTGTCGCATTCTAGTTATAACCAATCCGATGAAAAATCTTACTCAAATTCAGGGCCGGTCTCTCCGCTGAGATACCGGTCTCTTTTGTTTTTGTAAAGAATTCCTGAACTTTTTCATGAAATATCCGTTCGTTATTTCTTGAAGACAAAACCAGATTTACCTCTCCGCACGTACGTGACGAGGTCATGACACGTACGTGTCGAGGTCTTAACACGAACGTGCTGCGACATCATCGTAAAGATATTTCTTGTACAATATCTATTGCATCGGGCAATAATATAGAACAGCTCTATCCGAATAGAGCTTCAGATTTTTATATAGCTTTTCTGATGGAACTGACTGATAAAACGGGGAAAATATAAGAGCTTAAAAAAAACAAAAACCGCTGATGTTCAGCGGTTTAAAAAATTCATCGTGGACCTGGAGGGAGTCGAACCCTCGTCCAAACAAGGAAGCCATATGCTTTCTACATGCTTATCTCTGCCTTCGGTTTTCGTGCATAAGCAAGACCAGAGCCACCCACTTATGCCTTAGTTCCTAAAATTTCATTCCGGCCGCGGAACAAGACCGAAACTATTCCCGATTTTACTGCACCGCTATACCAAACGCTTCGGAACAAGAGCTTTTGAGCGATGTCTCGTTTCCATCACTGTGACGGAAATAAAGCTAATCTACTGTACTTCGATTAAGCAGCGAGAGCATAATTTTCGTTGCCAGATAATTGTTCAGTAACTGAGATTATAGTGCAAATCACTGACGCACTGCATGCTTACATACCACATCTCTCGCTGTCAAAACCAAACAAGCCCAAGATTAGTATCAAACTTTTGCAAAGATAGTAAATCAAATACTATTTACAAAAAAAGAGAGGTAAATTCACTTGCTTTTCATCCCCGCCAGCAAATTTACCCCTCTATTTTCAGACTAATTCATTATTAATGATGGAATAAACGGATTCCCGTAAATGCCATTGCAATACCGTATTTATCGCAAGTTTCAATCACATGGTCATCACGCACAGAACCTCCAGCCTGAGCAATATATTCCACGCCACTCTTGTGAGCACGTTCAATATTATCTCCAAACGGGAAGAAAGCATCCGAACCCAATGATACTCCCTTCAATGTATCAAGCCAAGCACGTTTTTCTTCGCGTGTCAATACTTCAGGCTTCTCAGTGAAGAACTGCTGCCATACTCCATCAGCCAATACATCGTCATGATCTTCGCTAATATAAATATCGATGGTATTATCACGATCGGCACGACGGATCTTTTCTACCCAAGGCAAATTCAGCACCTTCGGATGCTGGCGCAAATACCAGATATCAGCCTTATTACCAGCCAGGCGAGTACAATGGATACGGCTCTGCTGTCCGGCACCAATACCGATAGCCTGTCCATCTTTCACGTAGCAAACAGAATTAGACTGAGTATATTTCAACGTGATTAATGCAATCATCAAATCACGTTTAGCAGCTTCAGGGAAATTCTTATTCTGAGTCGGAATGTTTTCAAACAATTCTGCTCCATTCAATTTCACTTCGTTACGTCCCTGCTCAAAAGTGATACCAAACACATCCTTCCGTTCAATGGGATTCGGACGATATTCCGGATCAATTTTAATCACGTTATAAGTACCCTTACGTTTATTTTTCAGAATTTCAAGGGCTGCGTCAGTGTATCCCGGAGCAATCACGCCGTCAGAAACCTCACGATTGATAAAACGAGCTGTTTCTTCATCACAGACGTCACTCAAAGCTATAAAATCGCCATACGATGACATACGGTCTGCTCCACGCGCACGCACGTACGCATTTGCCAACGGAGATAAAGGCAAATTATCCACGAAATAAATCTTTTTCATGGTTTCATCCAGTTCCAGACCGATTGCGGCTCCGGCAGGACTCACGTGCTTGAACGAAGTTGCAGCCGGCATTCCGGTAGCTTCTTTCAATTCTTTCACCAACTGCCATCCGTTAAACGCATCCAGGAAGTTAATGTATCCAGGACGTCCGTTCAATACTTCAATAGGCAGTTCTCCCTCCTGCATGAAAATGCGGGCCGGCTTCTGGTTAGGGTTACAGCCGTACTTGAGTTCGAGTTCTTTAGCCATATTTTAATAGTTTGGTTGAATTTTCTACAAAAGTACGAAAAAATCAGAAGCTTCTTCATGATAAGTGCATGATTTTAAGAATTCCTCCAAAAGCCAACTGAAATATCACAAAATAAATCTGTATTTTTGCCTATATTCTATACAAAATATAAATGTTATGATAGACGAATTATTAAATTTCAACAAGACTTTCGTAGAAACCAAGGGATACGAAAAGTACATAACGAACAAATACCCTGACAAAAAAATTGCCATTGTCACTTGCATGGATACCCGCCTGACAGAATTACTTCCCGCAGCCTTAGGAATAAAGAACGGTGACGTCAAAATCATCAAGAATGCCGGAGGTACCATCACTCACCCTTTCGGTAGTGCCATGCGAAGCTTACTTGTGGCAATCTATGAGTTAGGAATAGAAGAAGTCATGATTATCGGACATACCGATTGTGGCGTACAGCACATGGACAGTGAAACCATGCTACAGCACATGCGTGAAAGAGGAATCTCACAAGACCATATTGAAATGATGCAATATTGTGATATCAACCTTAGCTCATGGCTCAGCGGATTTAATGACACGGAAGAAGCCGTACAAAAGAGTGTACACATCGTACGCCATCACCCGCTCGTGCCTCAAGACATAAAAGTAAGAGGGTTTATCATGAATTCCACAACAGGGAATCTCACCGAAATAGAAGACAAATAAAAAATAAAAGCCGATAAAGGGCATTAACCCTTTATCGGCCTTCTTTTTAAGGATACAAAATTATCTTTCTTCTGTAAGCGCAATCATTGAAACTTCCTGAGGTACATAATCTCCCTGGAAGAAGCGGCTGGCACGAAGCAAATGACGCCAGATACTTACCAACTCCTGAGATTCCTGAAGAATATTCAAATATACCATAGATGCCTTCAAGCTTGCATTATCGCCTTCCTGCATGCGGTTCATCTGCTGTTTACGCAAAGCAGAGATACGATTTTTCAGATCATCTCCTTTTTTCAGAATATCATCTGCATCTTCATAATTATCCTGGCTGATAGCCACTTTAGCACGTTCCATCAGTTTGCATAATTCATCACGTACAGGCAAGAATTCTTTTACACAATCCGGAGAAATCGGATTAAAATTATTGTCTACATGCTCCTTACATGGTTCACAAATTCGCTTCAAGCAATAAAGCATCTGCTCACAACTGTTACTTCCCAAGTGGAACCAAGTATTCTTTTCCATAGCCACGGTTATCGGCAAACGGCGGAGACCAAGTATTTCCTTACGACGACGTTTCTTCAACATTTTTTTCTGGTCGTCCGTCGCACTCATAGCCTTTCGCAAGCTACGCAAATCTTCATTAATGAACCCGTCGGTTACCTGTACATACGTCTTTTCACAGAAACCCACATAATCGGTCAGTGTTTCCTGTACATGCTGACGAAGCAAAGCCAAAGTTTCACCCTTATCCTTACTACTCATCATGCGTTTAAACACATCATCCTGACTTTCAACCTTTTCCTTCTTGCCATATTTAATATTACTACGCACAAGAAGTACCACAGCTATTACGATAAATACAAACATACCGAAGAAGCTGGTGTAGAACATGATGAAAGTTACCAAAGCACAGATAGTGAAAGCTACAAATGCAGTGATAAACCAACCACCAATCACAGAAAGCATACCCGTAATACGATATACAGCACTTTCACGACTCCAGGCACGGTCGGCCAACGAGCTACCCATCGCTACAATGAATGTAACATAAGTAGTAGACAAAGGCAGTTTCATGGTTGTACCGATGATAATCAACAATCCGGAAAGAACCAGATTCACAGAAGCACGTACCATATCAAACGCAGCTCCGTCTGCCAAAATAACCTCATCTTTATTGAAACGGCTGTCAATCCAACGACGAACATTTACCGGAATAACACGTACCAGAAAATCATTGATATTAGTCGCACGACGAACAATCACACGAGCCAATGCAGAAGAACCGAACATTTCATCACCTTCTTCCTGACGAGCCAAATCTACAGAAGTCTTGATTACATTCTTCGCTTTCTTTGAAGTAGCCAGTGCATATACCATCACGATACCAGATGCAATCAGGAAAATAGGAGGAGTCTTGGCAGAAGACATCAACGAAGACATCATAAAGTCATGTATTCCAGCGCCGTTGGAATTAGCGACATAATCTGTATAAGCAGAGAAGCCAGCCAAAGGTACACCGATAAAGTTCACCAAGTCATTTCCGGCAAAAGACAATGCCAAAGAGAATGTACCCAGCAATACAATAATCTTAAAT
>ERZ1024483.268-NODE-268-length-15553-cov-7.342431_pt1 | contig 15553 bp, 8 predicted proteins | sample MGYA00520799_ERZ1024483 | MGnify/ENA primary metagenome ERZ1024483 (study PRJEB33242, sample SAMEA3444315) | Homo sapiens | biome: Host associated; feature: Gastrointestinal tract; material: Stool | place: Uganda | collected 2011-01-01 ...
ACGGGTAAACCGCACGGGACGCATATATGCGTCCCCTACAAACCTGCCGAAAAAGTGAAGCTTTAATTTTAACGGGCTACTACAAGAGTTTTTTGACAGTCTGCATACGCATTGTCAGGCTTTTTGACCAGCTTGCCCTTTTTGCCATGTATTGCATTTTATCTGTGGCGCTTACTGTCAGAAGTCGTCACCGCCGAAATCATCCGAACCAAAATCGTCCGAACCAACGTCATCAGAATCAAAATCGTCCGAATCGAAGTCATCCGCCAGCGCCTTACGGTTTTCTTCTTCCTCTTGGATACGATCCATCGCCAGAGAATAGTGAACATATCCGTCAATGCCCTTGCCGTAGACCCCGAAATCCATATCCTTCAGCATAGTAGTTACCTCCGCTTCGTGTTTGGGAAAGGAACCGCTCCCTTCGATACTTCTATTATAAATCATCGCCTGTCCTATAATTTGTACTTTGAACACATATCGTGATATTATACAATCTTATGTTGAAACCGAAAGAGCTGCAGTGAAACTATAAACCGCTGACGCCTTGATAATGTAACATAGCTATCGCTTTATGCAAAATATTTCACAGTAAAAAATTGAAAAAGGGTATTGACAAATCAAAATGAACGATGTATATTTTAAACATGAACAGCGTTCATTTAGCAAAATAACTACCTGCCAACACATTGGAAAGGCGTGAATTCGTGAATCATCTTGCAACTTCAAAAGAAGACATATTAGCTGCAAGCCGAGAGCTGATCAAAGAAAGCGGATGGACTGCTGTAAGCATACGTGCTGTTGCATCCCGATGTTCTGTTTCGGCTGGGACCATCTACAATTACTATGAATCCAAGGCCGATTTGCTTGGGGATACAATTGAGAGTATTTGGCGTGAAATCTTTTTCCGCTCTGAAGATGAGCAGGCCTTTAAAGATGTTGCTGCCTGTATCTCATGGATTTATAAAAGACTGGAATATGGAAATGAGCAATTTCCGGGCTTCTTTTCTCTGCATTCGCTTGGATTTATGAAGGATGAAAAAACGGATGGAAAGAAGAAAATGCTGCAAACATGGGGGCATATTCTTAATGGATTGTGTGATATATTAAAGAATGATCCTAAGATTCGTCCAGATGTATTTGATCAGCAATTCACAGAAAAACAGTTTGCAGATATATTATTTTCTTTAATATTAGTATCAATGATTCGTCAGGATTATGATCCGTCTGCGATATTGATGTTGATCAATAAAACATTATATTAAAGGCAGCACCCCACAATTCCCGCCTTACGGCTTAAGCCCCGCTTCGGCGGCTGCGGCACTTAGAATTGTGCGGTATTGCCTAAAATTCTCCCATATTTGATTGTGGGGAAATTTTTTAAGCAAAGTGAACAGCGTTCACTTATGCGTTTAAAGCCGTACCCGGTTGTAATTATGTGAAAGCTGCTTTAGCAGCACAGACTGTCGAAAAACTCTTGTAGGGGCGAGCATTGCTCGCCCGTGCCCGTTCGCCTTGTGAGAAGCCTTCCCAAAAGAGCGTTGCCGCGGTAGTTGGCGGGCGACCAATGGTCGCCCCTACACGCGCAATAAGGCAAAAATGCAATTTTTTGACGGTCTGAGCTGCTTTCGCAGCAAGACATAGTTCCATATAAAATTCCAGAATAAGAAAGGATGCTTATTATGCAGGCAATTGTAGAAACTTTATTTGATACCGTATATTTGTTTTCGGTAATCACGATCGGGATTTTAATGATCCGCAAAAGCAAAGGAAACCGTCAGTTTACCATGTTTGGGATCATGGCAGTTCTTTTAGGAAGCGGAGATGCATTCCATCTGGTTCCTCGTGCAGTAGCGCTTTGCACAACCGGTCTTGAGAACTTTACCGTACAGCTTGGGTTAGGCAAGTGGATCACCTCTGTCACTATGACTATCTTTTATGTCGTACTCTATCATATATGGCGTGAGCGTTATCAGATCAAAGGCTGTAAAGCAACTACAGCAGCCATTTATGGTCTTGCAGGGTTAAGGATCGTTCTGTGCATGATGCCTCAGAACGCCTGGCTCAGTGCAGCCGCCCCGCTTTCCTGGGGAATCTATCGGAATATTCCGTTTGCACTGATGGGATTGCTTATCATCGTTTTGTTCTATAAAAGTGCAAAAGAAAATAATGATAGCTCTTTCCGTTGGATGTGGCTGACAATCGTCCTGAGCTTTGCATTCTATATTCCGGTTGTACTGTGGGCTGATGTAATTCCGATGATCGGCATGCTGATGATTCCAAAAACCTGTGCATACGTGTGGACCGTATTAATCGGCTACAAGGCAATGAAAAAAGAAATAGCGTAAGATATAAACTTTGCTTTTAAGAAAATTAAATATAATTGCTTAAAGCAAGCAGCAGGTGAGCCTAAATCCAGACACTCCCCCGCTGCTTGTTTTATATTTGTTGATGCTAAATTTAGATTTGAATAACTGAGCGTCGTCTTAATCAAACAATGTTCTCAGCCATGCCCAAAGCCTCAAAATGATAGCGCGGTTTGCCCACGCTTCTTTTGCCATACTCGATAGCCTCTTTCGGGCAATAGCAAATACAGGCCATGCAATGCGTACAATTTGACCCCCAGACAGGTTTATCCTTATCCAGACGGATGTTATTCAATGGGCACAGCTGCACACATTTTCCGCAGCCGATACAGGCATCGCTTACCGTAAAAGCATCTGCCTTGACGATTTTCTTGTAGAAAATGGGATTTACCGCACCGCTCATAAAGCGGTCATACAAATTATCTCGCGGTGCGGGAAATTCCATCCCATTACGGATACAGTCAATGATGCTCCGGATAGCGGGCTTTGCGTTCTCGACAATCTCTTTTGCTTCCTGCTTATCCGGTGCCGAGAACAAGGCAATATAATTTTCCGGCATAACGATTTGAGCCGTGCCCATGTAGGTAAGGGCTTTCTGTGCGGCAAGCTCCCGGTTGTATTTTGCTGCATTGCCGATCTCGCTGCCGCAATCCATCACGAACCAGATGCGTTTAGCGCCGACTAAATCCACTTTCTCAAGCCAGTCGGAAACAATATGCGGAATACGCCAGGCATAGGTGGGCGTGACCAATATGACATTTTCTCCTGTTTGAATTGGCGAGGTGTCTCCCGTCTTGATGCGTTCTTTGAGGTTGATGCAATCTGTTTCGAGCGCGGACGCGATACATTTTGCAATAAATTTGCTGTTGCCGGTGCCGGAATAGTACAGAACCATCTTCAATCTGCCTCCATATCTCCGCACAAACGGTCCGTCACAAGCGCCTTGCAGCGCTCCCGGTGGGCAATATGCAGCGGATGATTTTGGAACGCTTGTAAAGCATCTGCATCCCGCAGCTCGGAATAGAATACAAGATCGTACTCCCCACCGGCAGTGTTTGTATTGATTTCTGCGCAGAGAAGGCCATCAATATGACCGCCCATTGTCGCAACGGATTTTTGCAGAAACGCCAGCGCTTCCGCTTCTTTGTGTTCCGCTTTAACCGTGTCAGTGTATTTCCAGAATAAAGTGTGACGAATCATAGCAATTTCACTCCACAAATTTCGGGCTGCCAAACTGGAAATGGTGCAACAACTTGCTGTAATATTCTTCACATATCATAATTTGCCTGCTTTCTACGCCTATTTGGCATTCCGTTCCTTTAATGTCATTTTACATTCTAATTCCGAGCCACATTCAACCGAATTAGAACATCACCCTATTCCAAGTGTGGCATCTTCTCTTACTGCATCAGTAACAATAATCAATTCTGACAGCGCTCTCGTATAAGCGATATACCTTTCATTTTCTGTCATCTTGCCTGAAGCGACAAACACCTTATCAAATTCGATGCCCTTTACTTCATCCACATACATCACCGAAATATGCCCATTTCCCATGTCCTCGTTGATGCGTTCAAGAATACTTTCCGGCAAGAATTCTTTCTTCAGATACTGTCGCTTCACAATTCCACGCGGAACAAGAACCGCTATGCGCTCTGTTGTCTGTGGAAGTTTTGCCAGTTCTTTTTCCAGTTCTTTCCTGGGGATTTCTCGTACTCTGACACCATCTACACCAGTTTGCAGTACGTCCATGGAAAAGCTTTCATTGCAGAATTTTGTGATTTGATTTGTGTTTCTGTAGTTTTCATTCAAGCAATATTCATCTGCATTGAGAAGTTCCTCCAGCTGCGCCCAATTTTGTATGCCGCGTCCCGGCTTTATCAGTTGATTCGTATCTCCATAAATGTTGAAAATTGCATCGTTGTGGTTTACCTCTACAAGTAAGCGATACTCATTTATAGCGAGATCCTGCCCTTCATCTACGCATAAGAAGCGTTCTGTGCCGCATTGCTTATCAAAATAGCGCATCGCAAACACCAGTTGCGCGTACAAGTCATACCGATGTGTACGCCCTACTGGACTTTTTATATCGTGCCCTTTGCAGAACTCTGCAACAGACGTATCAAAGATTTTTCCAAAAATCCCTTGCAACGTATATTCCTGACACTTTTCTCGCAACGCCTTGATTCTGTTTGAAACTATTGTCGGGTACTGGTTCTCTTTAGTTTCTTTTTTCCGAACCACTGCCTTTTGAATTTGTGTCCCCAAATCTTCGTACTCATTTGCATAACGGATGAGTGTATTTTTATAACCACCACAACTGCGCACATCAGCACGTATATCCGGTAGGTCGTTCATGTGAGATACTAACCATTCCAGAATTTCGTCCTGACTTTTCTCTCCAGAGCCAGATTGCATCAATTCGACTTTCGCATTCAAAAGTTTTTGCTTATTTTCTAACCATTCTTGCACACCGTACTGCTGTTTTCTATTCGCCGTCAACTTCTTCTGTTTTCCAAAGGGATTGAGCGAGGTAATGATTGTTTCTTCTTCCTGCTTAAGCTGTTGCAAATTTGCTCGTTCTTTTTCAACCTCTTCCTGCAGTTCAGCGATTGCTTTTTGCAAGATATTGTACACGCGGCCTTGTGCCTTCAATAGTGTTTCTGCAAATTTCTGCTGGATCTCTGGTATTGCTTGCTCTATTGTCTGTTTTCGCGCTTCAAGGCGATCCAATTCAGTCTTTGCTTGCTCTGCCTCGCTGATTCGCAGCTTCACGGCCGCTTCGAGTGTATCCAACGTTTTGATCAAAAAGGGAACCACTTTATCATCATGCGAAAAATTCAACTCTGCCGGTTTCCCGCCCATCGTAAGGATCAACGCGTTTATATCCTTTATCAGTACATTCCGTTCCTCTATTACCATTTCATAAGATTTATGAAACTCCACGAGGAACTGATCCGAATATATGTAATCCACAAATGTCTGACGCACCGCCATCTCAGAGGTCAACTTTGCTGGCACCCGAAATTCCGGCGAGTATTCCATCAGCAGTTCGGAATAATATTCTTCCACAGACCTCCGACGGATTGATCCGATTTGCAGCCCCTCCGCAAGACCCTTAATGTGCAAGTTAAACTGCTCGTTCGGGGTTACAATCATCGCATTTGAAAAATCAAAGTTCGGCTCGTTATATTTCAAAGAGGCCAATCGATGTAGCAGCACCATCGTTTTTCCGGACCCAGCACATCCCTGTATAATCAGGTTTTTCCTAAAGGGAACATCTACGATTGCATTTTGATTTTCCTGAATCGTAACAAAAATGTCGATCAGATTATGCTGCTTTTTCCGCAGGTTAAGAACTTTTACCAGAAATGGATCGGTGATGCCTTTTCTAAAGGCAATATCCATCCCATCCCGCAGATTGGTATAGCCGTATAGAACTTCTTTTTCGATATCAAACTGTCGGGACAGTTTAATATCATATTCTTTTCCCTCTTTCGTAATTGTACGTGTCTGATAGTGAATCAGTTCCCGCCCGAAGCGGCTGTTGGCAGAAATAACGTGCTGCGTTTTTCCAAGCACAATATCAGTCGCCCCAACATAGAATATCTCCGATTCTCCCTTGCGGGTAATGTCAACGCGATACTCATAGGGCTTATTGGCATATGCCCCAAGTTCTTCCAGCCGCGGTTCGTAAATTTTTTTGCTTCTGTTTTTGCTGTACCGCAGGTTTCCATCATCATACGCGCCTGTTTCGTACTGACTTACATAGTCAGGACTACTTATAATGGAATCAATTTCATTATGGATATTTTGTTCAACTGTTTCAAGGTGTTTTTCTTCTTGCTCAAAAATCTCGCCGGATGTTATAAGATACTCATCGTCCTCTACATCCAAAAGTACTGTAATATTCAGGTGTCCACGGGCATAGGCAGCTTTATAATCGCGCTCCTCCATATAGTATTTCTGGCAGTCTCCACAGAAGCCAACCTTGAAAAGATACGATTTAATTGCCCCGCCTTTCTGTTTTTCCTGAACTTGGATCAGGACAAGTACTTCCTCTGTATAATCATGACCAGCCACACTGCAGTAAATGGAATCAGAAACTACTACAGAATCAGACATTGACAGAATATAGCAGTTATCCATCATTGCTGTCGTCTGCCGAAATGTATAGGGCTGGACTTTTCCGTCCTCCACAAAGAAGTCCGGTTTGATATTCTTCTGCGGAACCGGTTTTTGAGCAGGCTTGCGCTGTACAACCTCCTCGTACTCAATCAGGGGAATACCTTCTGATGCGCACCTATCCTCCAGTTCTACCGCCATTGACCGACGGAGCATAATTTTCCCGCACTCATCACAGATATAACCATTAAAGCGCAGTATTCTCCCCCAGTATTTTTTTACACATGGAATTTTCTGCAACTCCGTGTTGTGAATAGGGCAGGTAGGATGCTCCTCGACCCATGTACCCGGCACTCCAATTTTGTCATCTTCATCCAACTCGTAATCTGTCATAATGCTGCGCAGATAACGATTTGTCAACGAAAGGTCATAGATCTTTGCCGGAATCCCGTACTCTGAAAACTTTGCACGGTTTTTCTCAACTTTGCTTTCCTCAATATACAGCCGATTACACGCCGGGCATAGGAAAAAGCCTGCGCCCACCTGTGCCCCGGATTTTGTGTGGTAATTAATTTGGTGATAGGTAACAGGTGTGTGGTGCAGATAACACACTGTAGGCTTATCCTTTATCCCCAGGGCTTCGAACGGCTGCATGTCGTCCTTTATTATCTTGTTCAGATTAAAGTTTTCATAGGCATTCACACGAATCTCTGCAAATTCGTCACAGCTGTCCACCTGTACCATACCGTCGGGTTCTGTTGGTTCTTCCAAAGTCATGTTGCCCTGCATGGTATCTTCTTCCGACAGTTTATCTTCTTCCTGTTGTATCCCTTGTGCTGCGTCTTCCTGTGTTTCTTGTTCGTTTTGAAGTGCTTGTATCAGGTCCGGGCGCAGTTCTGCCAGTTCTTGTCTACGTTCTTCACTCAAACGCGAATAATATTCCGCGAATCCATCCGGAATATTATTCACATCCATTTGCTGAATATCTCGTTGTCTGAACATCCGTGCCATAGGTCACACTCCTATTGCTTTTCAGCAAAAAATTTGAATGCCTGTTTCAACGCCATAAAATGACGCGGGCTATAGTGGATCACTTTGCACTCACCTTCCGGGATTTCAACTTGGATGCAAATCGGCTCATCAGAATCGACTTCTACCGTTTGCTGCATGACTTGATCGCGGATTGTTGAAATCTTTTTGGAACAATACTTATACTTTGCTGCACAGTTTGGGCAAAGGCACAATGAGTTCCATCCCAGTTTCATACTTCCTTCATATTCCTGCATCATACTGCCGGTTTTAATGATATTGATTGCCTCAAAGTATGGTTTGCCATCGTAACGAAGAATTCCCTGCCCACAAATCTGGCAGTATCCATCGTACTCCGCAAGCAGGAATTCACGCTCTGCTTCATTGCTCACTCGGCAAGCAAACTGCAAGCCACGGGTCACGCTGATTTTCTGCTGCATTGTCTCCGCCAGAATTCTATCCAGGTTCTCTTCACGGCGCTGCAATCCGCGGGCAGAAATTGGCGCCACTTCAAATCCGCCACGCTCCGCAGTCGGCTCCTGCTGTGATCGATCTCCCTCTCGCAGCATTTCCTCAACACTTCTGGTGCGACTTTTGCGTGCCTCTGCCTTAGCCTTGCTCCTTGCGGCCATCTCTACCAGTCTCGCCAGTTCTTCTGGCTTGGAGGCATATTCCTTTAGCAGTTTCTCTGTTGCTGCACTTTTCAACCCTGCCGCATCGACCCAATCGGTAAATCCGTTTTTTACCTCCTTAAAAGGCAGCATCTCGATCAAACGCCTAGCCTGCTGGTATTCCGGGGCCAAATCAGTCTTATCTACATCTATCGGACGCTTAGGTTCATCCGATTCTGTAGTGTAGATCCACTTTTCAAAACACAGCTGTAGACCTATCATGGTATACACCATACAGCTGTCCACGTTTTTTCCGCTGAAGTTCTGATCTGTTGCACCGGACAGATTTCCCTCTATTTCAAACTTTCCAGCGTTAGCATTCAGAAACCGGGCAAGGCGTACAGACTTCTGCTTGGACATATTTTTAAATACCCCTGGAAAGCCTTCATAGCAGAAGGACCAGTCCGGTTTCTCTGAGCGGTACGGCTTTGAGAAAATTTTCTCACGCAGTTCCTGCGCTTCTGCTGCACTGCAATATCGGCTGACCGCCATAAGATACGTTGCATCCGTGATGGGGATTCGTTGAAGTCCACGCGGGCAGCCGATTTTACGGTAAAACTCCTCCCCTAGCTCTATGCCGCGAATATCATCCACATACAAACTGCTGAGGAACCGCAAATGCTCCGTCTCATTGATAAGCGTATATCCATAGCGGCTTTCCTGCGAGGGGATATATAGTTCTTTGGGCGTGAACCAGCTTTTCCCATCTGTTACAATATATTTATCTGTAATTTTATCCAGTAACGCTGAATTTTCACTGATAGCGTCTTTGATCTTCTTTAAATCTTCAAAGTTTTCTTGTATCGCGTCTGCAGTTACAAATTGCACCTTGCTCGTTCTATATTTCGGTAAAAGGTCATCTAGTACTTCGCGGCTGATATTGTATTCTTGAATTTCCAGAACGCTTTGGTAGAAACGCCGGATTACATAGTTTTCCAGGCACGGCTGCTCAATTTTGTATTCTGCAAGTTCCGGGTTATTCAGGTATACTTGCGGCTGTCCCGCACGATTTCTGGCACAAACGTGGCGGCCTCCGCTCACGCGTACAAGTGGCAGCTGGGTGACATCAATTTCCGGCTTTCCATAAGAACTATTTCGGATACAGCGGCTTTCGATCCCACTCATGAGGCGCTCCAACCATGCAACACTTTGGGATTGCAAGAAATTGGCATCCATCTTTAGAACAAGATCTTTCCATCGGATAGTTCTGAAATTCGCATTTTTTTCAAGAAAATAATGCAAATCATGGTAAGGCGATGTTGAAATTTCCTTGGCCAGCCAATTCAACGACGGACTTATCAGTCGGTGGAGTTCTTCATCCCCAAACACATCCACGATTCTTTCTGATTCCGGCACGCAGATTTCTTCAATCGGTCCGTACTTTCCGGGCACATTCGTCGGCAGAATTTCCAGGCCGCTGGCAATCATATCAATGCTGTTGGCATAAATTGCATACAGCAGGTCATCCTTTTCATACTCATAAACAGGAAAAACCGTGTTGAATCCGGCAAACGAAAGATAACCATTGTCACGCATCCAGACCAGTGAATTGCAAATCAGGTCGCATATGTTTTCAATCAATTCAATATTATGCCGCCCGTATTCTGCGCCCTCCTTAAAGTTGTCGCGAGCGGGCGTTGTGTCAAAAGGTGCCTGGATATAGAAATTCTGGTGCGATTCTTTTGCTGTTGGAAAAAACGCATATACCTTAGAATTGCGGACCGCGCAAAGTTCTTTTCCGTCTTTTCCGCCAGTCTTATAGACCAGTGCCACAGGCTCATCCCCATCATCCGTGAAATAGAGATAATCCGCAGTGTGTTCACGTTCGTTACCCTTTGCATCTGTATAAATCACACAGGTATTCAGTGCATAGACATTTCCCTGTTCGAGATTCCCAAAGCGGTTTTTCATCTTAGAAATGCTCACCGTATTCGGCTGCCCCTCTACAGCGATTTGCAGCTTTTCCAAGTTGCGCAGCATAAGAATCGTCTCAGCGTTGATCTTTTCAACAAGCGCTTTTCTTATTTCTTCATAAGCCGTCTTTGCTGTAACCTCCGGATGATCAAACGGGAGGATCATACAGGTAATATCCGGTGCCAATTCAGGCTTTCCGGGAATCTCCTCCGGCATCAGTTTATCGTGGATAACAAAATGATATTGTCCCGAATAAATCTTTGGATTGTCCGTATAACAGTATACCGATTTAAAGCCAATGCCAAAGTGTCCTATGCTGGTCCCATCATTTTTTGTGCCGTCCGCCACGCTACACACACCGCGAATATCCTTTTCATTGAAAGGACGGCCATTATGGTATACTTCCAACGCTTCTCGCCGCAGGTAAAAGCGAATGACAGTTGCACCGGCATCCTCTGCGTTCTGCAAAAGTTCATATAGGAAATGCGTTCTGTCACTGTACTGATTTACAAGGATCGGCAGCCAGGCTGAGCGATTTGTGCCATATTTTTTTACGCTTTCCTCGCAGATTACCTGATATAGTTCCATAAATCATCTTCCTATTCTACAGTCACGATTCCGTAAGCCAGCAGTTCAAACAACACATCCGCCTTTTGTTCTGCCACCTGCAGTTGTCGCATATGCAGGTCAAAATCTTCCTGTGCAATGCGTTTTTTGCCCTCTGTCATCTGAATATACATTCGGTTGCCATTGTTTTTCTTCAGTTGTTCTTCCAGCACTGCCATTCTTGTCATATGACTGGTACGAAGGCTGGCTTCTTTATATCCAATCATTTCTCTTGTCTTTGCCTTATGCTCTGCCAGTGCCTTTTCCCAACAAGCATGGTGTATCTGTTCAACTTTTTCCCAATATGTTTTGTCAACACAAGCTGGCATCTGCACTGATTTTCCTGTTTCCAACAATTTTGGAAGAAATTCGTTCAATACTGTATTATCTGAAATCGAAACCATTCTGATATTTTCGCGTTCCCCCGAAAGTTTCCACTGGTACATAGCAAACGGGTATGTTCCCTTTGGCACTTGTTTTGTGTGAACGCAAAGCGCTGTTACGACTTTTCCCTTACCGTTCAGTTCCTCTGCTGCCAGTTTAACCAGCGGATGTGTCACAGATAAAAATACAGCTTTCGGCGTTTCTTTCCAACATTCACTATCAAAGGTGACATCCAGCATCTGTTCACCAGATTCAAGTAATTTTTTCCATGTCTTATTTTGTTCTGTCCTCGGGAAATTTGCCTGTTTCAGCTCTGTCAGCAACGTAATTCGGTCTTCCTGTGACAGGCGAAGTTTCTTCAGTTTTTTTGTTCCGGTTATGTATTCTCTTTCTGGTCCCAGCTTTTCTTTCAGGTAACACAAAACAAGCTCTTGAATGCATCCTGCTGAAAGCCAATGGTTTGTTGCGTCCTCCACTTCCTTGTTCTGCTGCGATTCCGGTACATGAAGACCAAACAGATCACGCTGTTTTTCTTCCAGCTGTTCCTGCTCACGGATCTCGCGAATTTTATTATCCATAATCTGCTGGAGCTTCTGGCTGCGTTCCGTTTCTGTCAGCGTAAAGTCAGCGGCCACCTTATTGACTTCAGAGGTTATTTCCCCCAAGATGCTTTCGCAGTCACCCACGGAGTTATGGAACACACCGATTCTGCACAGGCAGCGTTCATAAATATCAAAATCGACGGTTCCAGGTGTTACCATATTATAAATGGAAACGCTCTCACTGGTCTGTCCATTACGGTCAATACGCCCGATCCGCTGCTCCACACGCATAGGATTCCACGGGAGATCGTAATTGATCATACAATCGCAGAATTGGTAATCCAGTCCCTCGCAGCCCACCTCCGAAAACAGCAGTACATCCAAAGCATTTTCACTGTCATCCGGCGTTTCCGAAGGATTGAAGCGTTTTCTCATGGCACGGCGATCCTCATCTGCGACACTGCCATCAATCATGCCGACACGAAGCCCCGATACCTTCAGCTTTTCATCCAAATAGCGCAGCGTGTGCCGAAAGCTGGAAAAGATCATAACTTTTTTCTTCTTTTCCTTCTGCTTGTTCTTCACGATTTCAAGCACTGCATCCAGCTTCGGGTCCTGTGGCGGCAAATGGTCTGCCAATTCCAATATTTTCTTTACTTTTTCTTCAATTACTTTCCCTGACTTTTTATCGCCCCACACCGCATACTCTGCATTTCCGTCTTCATCCTCAATTTCACAAGCATGCCGATACAAGATTTCTCCAAGAAGTGGAACCAACCCAAAAAGGCAGCTGGCAGTTTGCCTGCGGATGGTCGTCATCATAAATTTTGTATTATCCGTGCAATGTACCTTCGCTAAAATCTGATGGATGATCGTCAGTACTTCATCATGCAGTTGTTTCTGCTCAGGTGTAAAGGGAATTTCCATCGTGTACGGCTTTCGAACGGTAAACGTTCCGATGTCACGGCGTCTTGTTCGACTGATCAGATTAGAGAAAGTATGGAGATTTTCAACATCAGAAATAAGCTGTACACGTTCTTCCTGCGTGACATTTTCCTTTTGAAGTGTCTGCAGAATTTCCTGTACCTGCGGATTTTGTTGAAAAACCTTTTTGCCCCATGCCGTTTCGCACGCCTGCACCAATAGCTGGTATGCGGTTTCCTGCCAATCATCCTCCTTACGCCGTATCGCTATAGCTGCATGGTTTATAAATTCGTTTGGCTCTGCCATATCAAAAAAAGTTGCTTTGTCGATTACTAAATCCGGCCGGAGCAGGTTCAAGAGCGTATACAAGTCATCGTACTGCAGTTGAACTGGCGTTGCTGTCAAAAACACAACCGCCTCCGCCGCATCACAGAAATGGCTTACAGCGCGGTAGGCATATGTATTGGTGTTTCGGATATGATGTGCCTCGTCCACAATTACCAGATCGAATTTTGGTGCCTCCACATCAAGCAGCCCCAGATGCTTAGCGTTTCCCTGAACATTTCCTTCATCAAACAACGAATACGGAATGACTGCTTTTTTGTATTTATCCGGCCATTCCCCTTCCATATCCATTTCTGCAATGCAGTGTCGGAACATATTGCCATCTAGTGGGGTAAATTCCTCTCCGAAACGCTTCATTTCTGTTTCCCATTTATGCTCCGATACAAGCGGACGTGGGCAAATAATGAGTACAGAATTCAGATTTGTTCTTGCCTGCAGTTCTTTTAAGATCAGTCCTGCTTCGATCGTTTTGCCAACGCCTACTCCATCAGCAATAAGCAGCCTGGGGCGGTCCGAGCGGATAAATTTCAACACTGGGCGATACTGATGTGGTATGAAGTCGATTTGCGCAACGTTCAGCGAATACAGTGAGGAGATTGACGGTGTACGTATCAACGCAGCAGTAAGTTCCGCATGAAACCTTGTCACATCAACATAATTAAGCTCTGCGGATTCATCATCCGTTTCCAGCTGCGATTCATAGTACATCTGGATGCCCGCACCATTGGTAAACACCCTATAACGAGTCTCACGATTCCCGTCTTCGATACCAATAACGGCCCCTTTTGTCTGCCGATCCGATACAAGGGTCACCGTTTGGCCCATAGAAAATCTGCCCATTTTGTCCCCCCGTCCACTTCAACTTCTACGATGGTTTATTCTTCTGGAATTATTCTACTCCCAGCGCCTTAAACACCGCGTCCTCAGCATTCTGGTACGGAATCAGCTGGAAGGCGGTCATTAAATCTGCCGGCACCGTGGCAAAGTCGACCATGGACACAGCCGGCAACAGTACTTTCTTCGCACCGCAGTCTGCACAAGCCTGCAAGGTGTTGGCCAGTTCATCTACTTTAATCAGCGTGCCTCCGATGGAAATATCGCCCAGCACAGCAAGACTGCTCAGGGTCGGGCGTCCGATGGCTATGGAGCACAGTGCAATCACGGTGGGCAATGCCAACTTTTCCGTCATGCCGATACCCTGCAGATCCTGATAGTTGACGATGTAATCCTTTGCCGTGGTACTGATGTTGCCGCTGATATGCCGTGCATTGGCTTTCAGGAAGTTGAAGGCCGTGTTGGCGGCTTCCTTCGCTTTTCCATCGCTGCCAAGGCCGGTCTTATCAAACTTGCCGCTGCCGGGCAGCATCTGGCTTTCCAGACGGAACGCGCCGATCATGCCGGACTTGCCGCGAGAAATCGTGTATACCTGACCCGGCGCACCCATGCCTTCAGGAATCAGCGTATCGCCGCCCTGCTCCGGCACCGAGACATACTTTTCCTCAAAGGTTTCGTTGTCAATGTAGGAGAAGTTCACATCATAGAACTCCATGCCGCCCAGCTTCTTCAGCTGCTCCTTGACACGACGGCGCATCTCCAGCGAGAGACGCAGCACTTCTTCCAACTCGTCTTTGGTGAACTCGCCGTTGGGGTACATCAGCTTTAAGTAACCATCCACCATGCGGCGCACGGCAATCGTATCACGCTGGTTCAGGTTCTTGCCCAGCTTGAAATACTTATCCAGTGCATCGCCATATTGCACCTTGCGCAGCTCGCGGATGAACTCCGCCATGTAGTCGCTGATAAAGCCATAGCTGTTGGTGAAATGCTCCGGGCGGAATTTCGGAATTTCCCAGCCGGGCAGGTAGCAGTGGATACGGTCAAGGAATGCCGTGTCGGTGCCCATCTCCGGCGGGAACGGCTCAAACAGCGTGGAGGTTTTCAACACAACGTCCACGCTCTGGTTAATATTGCCCACAAATACCATGGAGGCTGAGGCCGCCTTTTCCTCTTTGCCGCGCGCAAAGGAGCCGGACGCCATGTAGTCCTTCATGATCTGCACGCCGTCTTTGTCCTTGAACTTAATACCGGCCACTTCGTCAAAGGCAACGCAGTCCCACAAACCGACCAAGCCCACGGTCTTGCGCCCCATGTTATAGAACAGGTTGGCCACGGTGGTCTGACCGCCGGATACCAAGATACTGTTGGGCGAGATTTCCTTATAGATATGAGATTTACCGGTGCTGCGAGGGCCAAGCTCACAGAGGTTAAAGTTGTTTTCCACCAACGGAATCATACGGGTCAGCAGCAGCCACTGTTCACGATAGGTAAGCGATTCCGGCTCATAACCGGCAGAACGCAACATCAGGCCCAGCCATTCTTCCTTGCTGAATGCCTTGCGTCCTTGCCTGATCTCATCCAGATCGACATGGGGCATCTGGATAGGTGTCACGCGGTTGATGCGGATCGGCGCAGACTTTTTATCTTCCTCGATGAACTCATAGCTCAGCTGCACGATGCACCAGATACCACCGCAGAGCAAACGGTCATATTTCTGCGGATATTCATCCTCAATGGGAATATCCTTCACGCCCAAGTTCGAGAACTCGGCCAGATACACATCCTTGCGCATATCCAGATGAACCGTAACCAT
>ERZ1024483.275-NODE-275-length-15237-cov-10.893822_pt1 | contig 15237 bp, 13 predicted proteins | sample MGYA00520799_ERZ1024483 | MGnify/ENA primary metagenome ERZ1024483 (study PRJEB33242, sample SAMEA3444315) | Homo sapiens | biome: Host associated; feature: Gastrointestinal tract; material: Stool | place: Uganda | collected 2011-01-01 ...
GTCCTAAACCCTGCCATAAAACCGGTGGTTGATTTGTCCATTGGGCTTTGTTTTGCCCGTCTGCACACTTTTGCACACTTTTTGCACACCTGAATAGCTGGATAACGGTTGCAAAGCATTACACTGCATGCAAATAATGCGGTGTGTGCAAATGTGAATTTTACGATAATGCGATAGAATTAACGTTTCTTCGCACTTTTGATATTTGACGAATGATGCACCTTAGATTCTTTTAATCAGAGGGCCAGGGATTCGAGTTCCCTCGAGCGCACCAAAATCCCACGAAGAATCGCAAGATTCCTCGTGGGATTTTCTTTTTATACGCCATTTGCACGGTCTCTGCACGGTTTTTGCACGGTCTGCATTTTTCGTGTCAGATGGAGTAAGTCTGTGAATTACTCTGCAATTCGTGCTATTTTTTGCAATTCAGGTCAGCAGAGCCAGGCGAAGCTGCGCTTTTACGGCAGGGTCTGCGTCCTTCAGAAGCTCCAACAGTGCCGACACGGAGATGGTCGGTTCTGCTTCAACCGGGGCAGCCTGCACAAGTGTTGCTCCCGGCTTGTAGAAGCCTTCCTCGAACCTTTTACCCAGCTTCTTGCGGGAATCCTGCTGGATGTGTGCATAGGTGTTGACCAGAAGATTAGCGCTGGCATGGCCCGTTGTGCCCTGTACCGCTTTCACATCGCCGCCGGAGATCATCAGCTGGTAGGTGGCACTGGAATGCCGCAGACCGTGAAACACAATGCGGGTGAACTCCGGGTGCTCGTCCTGCCACTTGATGAACTTCTTGCGGATGAGGATCGGCTCTACCGCCAGACCGTTGGGCAGGCGCAACAGCATCCCACTGTTGCGGTAGCGTTCCGGCTCAACGGCTTCGTCCATTTCCAAACGCTTTAGCCAGTGTTTCAGCTCGTTTTTCAGAGCCTCCGTCATGAAAATCGTGCGGCAGGAAGAGGCAGTTTTGGTCTTTTTCAGAACCAGAACCGTGTTGCTGCCCTCGCGCTTGTCCTCAAATTCCCGGAGAATGCAGTCTTTTCCTGTTTTGGCAAGCGATGCTTTCTGGATACGTTGCATAGACTTGTTGATGGTGAATGTTCCCATGCCATCGGCAGCATCGAAATCGATGTCCTCCGGGGTCAGACCTGCCACCTCCCCTTCTCGGAGTGCACCCACCAGTGTCAGGTGGACAGCCAGATGCAGGATTGGGTCTTCCATGCTGGCAAGTGCGGCCCACATCTCATCTGCATCCCAGATGGCACGCTCTTGAATCGACTTTTTAGGGCTGTCCACCGGAACGGGGCTTTTGATGAGGATGCCCCACTCCACCGCATATTGGAACGCTGTCCGCAGCAGGCGGTGTACCTCGTGGATGGTCGTGCCGGAGAGAAACCGCTGCTGTTGTTTTTCCGAAAGCATCTGCTTTTTGCCCTCAAGATATTGGCCGCAAGGCGTTTTGCTGAGGGTAGAATACAGGTCTTCCAGATGGTAAGGCTTGAGCTTTTGCATCTGCATATCGCCGATGTACGGAATGATAAGATTCTGGACGGTACCCAGATTGGATTGATAGGTGCAGGGTGCCCACTTGTGTTTGCTGCACTGCTTGGGGAGCTACTCCATCAAAAACTCTTTGACGGTGATGGTTGACGGAATCAGAAACGTTCCGTTTGCAAGTTCGTGTTCGATTTGTTTTTTGCGGTTTATTGCCTCCTCTTTCGTGGAAAAACTTTCCCATTTGTTGCAGTTTTTACCCTGCTCGTCTTGGTAAGTATAGCGGACGCCATAGGAGCTGCCGCGTTTCGTGATATATGCCATACGTTATCTCCTTTTTCAAGCTGCCCGGAGCCACGCATCGAAGCTGTCTTTCGGGATGCGGATGCTTCCGCCTACCCGCAGAACACGGAATTCGGTGGTGCTGTTGCACAGGTTGTAAGCAGAGCGCAGGCTGATGGACAGCATCTGCGCAATTTCCTCCACCGTGTACACCAGTGTTGTGGCTTTCAGGCTGTCAGTCGGAGACTTGACGGCATTGGTTTGAGTGACCACTTCCATTGTATCGTTATTCGGAATGGTCTGCAAGATATTTTTCGTATAATCCAAAGATTTCACAGTTTCGGTCGCAACAGGCCGAGATTTGTTCATAGGCAAAACCTCCATGTTTTATTTTTGATGTAAGTTCAAAATTGCCTGCTCACTCTGCGCATCCTGCACATTTCACGCACTGTGAGCAGGCTGAGCAGGACTTTTTCAAGTTGATTCTTATTTTTTAATCCCACGGACTGGGAACATCAACGGGTAAAAACAGGTCAACGTCTACATTGTGAAAGCCCCGATTTGTGCCGATGCACTTATCGTCATAAACGATGCCCAGACTTTTCTGATTATCTTTTAGATGGTGGATAAAGGTTGATGCTGCCAGTGGCTTTTCCAGGTTATCCAGACACCAGCGTTCATAGACTTTATAGAAATCCGTGGATTTGCACTTGGCCCCCTGCCGAATTTCAAAATAGCCCTCGGATTTGAGGAAGCCCAGAATGTTGTTGCCCTGCTCCATCGCTTCTTTCAGATTTGCAGCAGTTCGTTCACTGATGGTAAACTGATAGTTGTTCCGAATCAGCCGATGAAGCCCCTCCAATGCCCAAAGCAGGATACCTTCTTTTTCGTTCCGCATCTTGTCGATGAGAAAAGGATCATCCACCCGGCCAACAGGTTTTTCCTTAGTGGTGAGCAACAGCTGGCGGCGATAGAAACCGTTAGACTTGTCATAGAGTGCGTGTAAGCTGCCATTCCCGAAGCAGGCAAACCGAACATACAGCGTACCCTGCACACTCTGCTGGCCCTTGCGCTCAATGTCAATTTTATCTTCCAGCGTGACAAGGGTCTTGATGTTGTTCGTCTGCGGTAATGCTTCGGTTTTCATATCGTCATCCACTAACAGCAGCTTGTACTCCAAGTCTGCACGGGCAAAGCGGTTGGTTTCTACCTTTTGCAGACTTCCCGTGTACATACTGTTGCCAAACAATTCTCGAAGAATCAGCCCGATTCTGGATTTTCCCTCGCCACCCTTTCCGACCATCAGCAGCATTTTCTGTGCCTTGGTGACAGGCAGCAGACAATAGCCGATATACTCTTGCAGGGCCGGAATATCTTCTTCGTACAGCAGCTCATTCAGAAATTGCAGCCAGCGTGTCGGTGCTGGTGCATCCGATACATAAGCGATAGGCAGACGGTTCATGCAGTATTCTTTTTCAGGAGTAAAGTGACCGTCTGCAAAATATGTACCATTTCGGACATGAATACGATCCGTCTGAATCTCCGGTGGTTCGGATGCACAGGCCAGCTTGATGGCCTGCATGATATGTTCAATACGTCGTGCTACGCTGGTGGTAGCGTAATAGCGGACTTGCTCATAGATTTCCTTTTTCAATGGGGCTTCATCCTCGATCATGCCATCCACCGTGAACAATCTGCCTTGAAAACAACGCATGGGGTACAGGCTCAAAAAGTAATCTGCGAACAATGGTTCAATGATTTTCCCGTTGTCACCTACCCAGTTTCGGGCGGGTGCACTATGCTGCATCTTCGGTTTCCTTGCATCGTTCGATTGCTTTTCCAAGGGCGGTCACTTCCTTTCCGTTCAATAGTTGTTGCTTTTCATTTGGACTTTCCTGCAAAAGAATATCCAGCAGATATTGCACACGGTCTGCATAGTGTAGACTTGCTACAAAACAAGGATGCAGGGATGCTTCTGGATTTTTGGGTGCATAGGCCATGCGCCAATTTGCTAGCAGAGAACGATAGCTGCACAAGATTTTGTAAAGTTGTTCTTTCGGGCTTAGTGGCTTTTCCACGGGTTTGCAGAGGAATCGTGGAGAATTGCCTGTTGCAGAAAGCCCAAAATCTGTAGCCAGCTTTTCAGCCGCTTGTAGCAGGGACAGTTGAAACAGTTTTGCGGTGAAGTCTATCACATCACCATCCGCTCCACAGCCAAAGCAGTGAAACCGAGAGTCCACTTTCATGCTGGGATTGCGGTCTGCATGGAATGGACAGCAAATCATACTGCTGCGGTTTGGACGAAAGCCATAGGCTTCTGCAGCCTGTCGAGTAGTGATATTCCGTTTTACGATTTCAAATAAATTGTTGTTCTTGAAAGTTGGCCTCCTTTACAGTTCCATGCCATGACTGCGCTTCTTTGGTTTGGTGCATGTCTGCTCACGCTGCTTGATTTCTTCCTGTCGCTGCTGTAACTTTTGCAGAACAGACAGACGAGCATTTTCTTTGATTTTCTCGACAGCAGGCTTTTTGATTTCTGGCTTTATAAGGGCAGCTGTCAATCTTGCGGTAAGCCTGCTTACCGCTGCAACAATATTTTTTCGTAGCGTTATGATTTGGTATGTGGTGTAGTCCACTGTTTCCTTGCTTGCCTTTCGTCCCGGCTCTTTTAGCCAATCCAAATAAATATCGACCTGCTCCGTGCTTTCTCTTAGAGCATCCTTTGCAGCTTTTTCGGAAACAACCGCAACTGCTTTGTCATAGGCAATCGCAGAAATTTCTTCCAGAAAATTCTCGGTATCTTCGATTTGCTGAGAAAGCTCATCTATCCGTTTTTCCTGCTTTTGAATTTTCTTGTCGTTGCGCATAATCGTCAAAGACTGATATGTTGTGCGTCGAACTTGCAGAAGATTTTCATTCTCATGTTCCTGTTTCAAATTTTCAAGCTGGACGGTTTGCTCCTGCACAGCTTTTTCCTGTTGGGCAAGCTGCTCTTTTTGCTTTGCCATGATATAATCCTGCTTTTCCAGGTATGCCCGTCCACCGTATTCCGGCACTTCATCCAGTTCCAGACCGTGGCGTCTGGCAATCTCGAACAGCATCGTGCGGCAGGCTGCATCGAATGTGATTTTGCGATTGTTATAGCGTCCAAGGGGCTTGTCTGGCTTTGGCAGTTCAAAGCCAAGTGCTTCCAACGTCTTTTCCTGCTGAGGTGCGATTTCGCCGTATTTGTTCTCGCAATCGAACACATGACGTTCGTGGATGTGCGGCGTTCCCTCATCCAGATGCAAGGCCCAATCCAGAATGTGAACGTGTTTGCCGAAACGCTCATGGAACTCATCCATAAACTCTGTAGCGATTTGAAAAAGTTCTTTGGGCGAAGCGTGGCTCTCCAGCGTTCCAAGCTGATAGATGCTTTCTTCGGGGCAGGTTTTCTTGCTGGTAAGTAAATCTTCGAGAGAACGGTTTCGTTCCGTGTGCCGGATTTTGGCGTTGCGCTCATTCTGTCTTTCGGTGAAGTTGGTGTAATGGAGTTTGTAGTAGAGCTTTTCGACTTCTTCAAAAGTGTCGGCCAGACTTTCCTCACTCTTGGGCTGCAGAGCAGCGCGGATGCCGTTATAACAATCCCAATAAATGTTTTGCTGGACACGTTCCGGGTCGATATGCTCGCTGTTGGTAATTTCAAAACTGCGGTCATTGTGCTTTGGGTTATAAGTGCCGTGCTTTCCGGCGCGGCCATTGTGTCGGGTCAGTTTCAGCGACCATCTCTCCTTTCTGGGGGTCACGCAGAGAGCGCCGTGCGCGGGGTAGGGGCAACGCGGTGCAGCAAAGCTGCAAATCTGCCGCCTGCTATGCGCCAGATAATACCCAGTAGGATATGACGCAGGGCATCACATCCACTGGGCAAGGCTGCCGCCCTTGACCCGCGCAAAGATCTGCGATCTCTGCACTCTTGCGCCGAACAACCTGACAGACAAGACTTGTGAAGTCCTCTCTGCCAGCTTGCCCGGTTCTTCTTCGGTGTCGGTCTGCCCGCAAGCTGTTCCTGCCCGATTTCCTCCGGCGTATGGCTTCTTCTTGGTGCGCTCTTATCGTGGCGGCACTTCTCCGAAAAAGCATAGTGGCTTGCAGCCGATCATGCTGTTGTCAAGGTACAATGTTGTTTTGTAAGAAGTCGAGGGCTTTCCAAAATGCAAAGGGGTTCGTTTCTGAAAGTAGTCCCTACACCCTATACAAACTTAAAGGGCTATTTTTAAACGGGGTCTTATGAAAATTCGGAAATTTTTCACTTTTTCAAACAACCTCCTATACCTATAGCATTCTAAAACGGGTGTTTGGCAACCAGATTTTCAAATTTTGTTTGGAAAACTTCTTACACCAATATGAATCTTAAGAGCCCTTTTTGAATACAGTTTTGAAAATTTCACAATTTGGGACAAAAAGAAAAACGGCAAGGCAGACAAATGCTGCTTTACCGTTTTTGTAGATGGTCACGATGCGTGTAAATTACTGCCGTTGGCTTTTCTGATAATTCTTATTATGAGAAGGTCGATGGAATTGAACGTTGCATCGACGATGAGCTGCCGTTTGAGATTCCCGTTTCATGGGCATGGACAAGACTGACAAATATTTGCTCAAGTATAGCGGACGGAGATCATCAACCGCCACCACAAACTTCACAAGGAATTTCCTTTTTAGTAATATCAGATGTATCATCAGGAAACATTGATTTTTCAAACACACGATTTGTTCCTATTGAATACTATATGCAATTATCTGATACACGAAAGCCATGCGTGGGTGACTTGTTGTTTACAGTCACTGGTTCATACGGAATTGTAATTTCAGTGTTGGAAGAAAGAAAATTTTGCTTTCAGCGCCATATGGCATTGCTAAAGCCTCTCGTGTTACACACGAATTACTTGGAACTTGCACTAAAAAGTCCGCTTGCTTTCAACCAGTGCCGTACCGTGGCAACGGGAACGGCTCAAAAGACAGTTGGATTATCTTCTCTAAAAAACTTGTTGCTTCCGATTCCGCCTATTGAAGAACAAGACCGTATTCTCGACAAAATGGACAGTATTATGCGCTCTTTTATGGAATTCTAACACATAGAGAATACAATCATGGTGAAAGGAGGTCTTTCACTATGATTGAAGAATTTGAAAGACACTTGAGAGGAACAAATCTCTCAGAAAACACTGTAACATCCTATTTGTTTGCTGTGCGGCAGTTTGGGGAACGGCATGATGCCGTCACGAAATGCAATTTGAAAGAGCACAAAGCATGGCTGATTGAGCAGTACAAGCCCAAGACGGTCAATTTGCGAATCCGCGCTATCAACTGCTACCTCGAAAGCATCGGAAAGGATTCATGGAAATTGTCATCCATCAAGGTGCAGCAGAAAGCCTTCCTCGAAAATGTCATTAGCGAAGCAGACTACATCTACTTCAAAAACTGCCTGAAGCGCGATGACAATATGCTTTGGTATTTTGTCATCCGCTTTTTGGCTGCTACGGGTGCGCGCGTCAGCGAGCTGGTACAAATCAAAGTTGAACATATTAGGCTTGGACACCTCGATCTTTATTCTAAAGGTGGAAAGCTGCGCCGCATCTACATTCCCAAATCATTGCAAGAGGAAGCCATTGTCTGGTTGGAAGAAAAGCAACAAGACAGCGGCTTTATCTTTTTGAATCGTTTCGGTGAACGAATCACTACAAGAGGTATTTCTGGACAGCTGAAAAAGCTGGCGATAAAGTATGGCATTGATCCTGCGGTGGTTTATCCACATTCGTTCCGGCATCGGTTTGCAAAAAGCTTTTTGGATCGGTGCAGTGACATTGCGTTTCTTGCAGACCTGATGGGACATGAAAGTATTGAAACAACGCGAATTTATTTGCGCAAAACTGCAACCGAACAGAGGACTTTGGTAGATAATATCATAGACTGGTAAAAAATGAGAGCATACATTCCAACTATGCGGAATGTATGCCCTCATTTTTATAATTTCGTCTTAATAAAAAGATAATCAAGTTTTCGGACAATTCGTTGTTGTTCATCAAATGGCGGTACTGGAATTATAAGATTTCGGATTTCTCCTTGAAAAAGATTTGCTTGGACAGCCTGTTTTATTTTGGATTTAATCTGCTTTTGGACGATTTCGGATTGCAGAGCGTACATTAAGTATTTACTATGAACCAAAATAGGAACTGCCACCGCCGCACTTCTTACCATAACATAATTTCCGTCATCAGGTACAAGACACACTCGTCCGATACTTCCAGAGCAAGAAATTAAAATATTGTTGCGCTTTGGATTACATCTTTTGGAAATCAACGAATATTCCTTACCATCCACATAATCAACATCTTCGAGAGAAAGGTGTCCATCTCTAATATTTCGCGCTGAGAGCAAATAGTATCCCACATATTCTGCGGTTCGTCTCGGCGTTTTGTGCTCACCATCTGTAACATTGCTACATAGGGAGAACAGTCTTGTCCATGCCCATGAAGTGGGAATCTCAAACGGTATTTCATCATCAATACAGCGTTCAATTCCATCAACCTTCTCATAATAAGAACTCAAACTTATTTACAAATGCTGAATAGACAGTTTTGTATTTATCAACAATTCGATTTTGTTCGTTTAATGGTGGAATCGGAATCAAAAACTTTTTCATGTTGCTCTGTGATATATTGACCTGTGATTCAGCCATTCCCGACATTGCCTTAACAACCATATTTTGAATTGCGGGGCTTGATAGTGCAATCTGAAGATAGTGCGGATTGACATTATTACGAATGTAGGCTAGCCGCACAGTCTTATCCGATAGAATCAACTTCTCACATTCCACATCAACAACGCATAATACTCCAGTCCTATTACGAGGTCCAGCGCGCGTAATCAGCAAATCTCCCTTTCTAATCAGCTGATCCTTTTGTATTGTAAATGATGTAGGCAATACTTTATTTTCATTCGGAAGAAAATATCCATCTTGTACAGCCGTTGTTTTAATAACACCAGCTTCGCCTTTGTTACAAGAGCGATCCTCACATTGTGGACTTTTTCCTGCATCAGTAGAGGCTAATACATTTCCTAATCTTGTCCACTCCCAACTTTCAGGAATGTCAAACAGGATTTCGTCATCAATGCAAACTTCGTTTTTACCAGAGACTTCGTAATAAGAATTATCCCGTCTGAAAATGACCGATTCATGCTTGTCACGTTTGATTTTTCCGGCTTTAATGAGCTTCTCCTTTTCTGTGCGAATACGCTCCAACAGAACGGAGGCAGGTTCATCGGCAGGGTCTTGGGGAACGAGTTTTCCCTGAACGGCATATTGGAGAATTGATTTTTTTAATATTTCTGGAAATTGTGTGTTTAGCTTGGATAGAGCAGATTCTTCTTCAGCATAACTTTCAATTAACAGCTTCAAATTGCCTAATCTCTTGACAATCTTTCGTTGTTCGTTCAAAGGTGGGATTGGAATTAAATATTGCTTCGCACAAACTATTGTTATCGTTCCAACCGTTGTTCCCGTTGATTTCGATTTGATTAAAGAAGTCATATATGGCGACATCATCACCAGTTGCAAATATTCTGGGATAATTCTGCCGAAGTTCTCTAAACAAATCACGCTGGCATCTTTATAATAGAATCGATCCTGCGGTTGAACGACATATACTTTGCCGAGTGTCCCAACCGCTGTAACCATCAAATCTCCCGGATGTGGAACTCCACTTTTTGCAAAATCGTTATACAATTCCTCTGAAACAAATAAATCGTCATCAACTTTTCCTTTATCAGCTAACACACCAATTTCTCTTGCTCGATAAAACGGTATTCCAGAGGATTTCCAGTCGGATTGATGAACTCTCCGCGCCGAAACAATATTGCAAATATTTTGAAGTCTCACCCACTCCCAGCTCTCCGGGATGTCAAACGGCACTTCATCTGCAATGCAGACAGGCTCATTTTTGCCGACCTTCTCATAAGGCAAATTATCGGCTCCTCGGAAGATGATAGAAGGATTCTTTTCCTTTTTGATTTTGCCCTCTTTGATAAGCTGTTCTTTTTCTGCACGAATGCGTTCCAGCAGCACAGAAGCAGGCTCGTCATTGGGGTCTTGCGGAACAAGTTTGCCCTGCACTGCCATTTGCAGAATGGAATTTTTCAGTTGTTGTCCTGTCATTTTTTTCTTCCTTATCTATATGGCTCAGTCCTGTGCATCAAGGTCAATGCCCAGAATCTCTGTAATCTGGGCAAGAATTCGGTCAATGTCTGCGTTCAGGCTGGCGCGCTTCTCCTGATACTGCTGAATCAGCTCCTTGGGTGGCAATATTTCTTCTTCCTCATGCGGATAGCCACACAAATCAATATTGTAGTTGCGGTCTTTGATTTCCTGTACGGTGTACTTTTTGGCCTTGTCAAACCCGTCCAGCTGAATTTCTTTGCGGTCGCTCCACCATTCTACCGCAGGAGCAAAGTGTTCCAACTTCATGGGCTTGGTTTTGCTGAAATGCTTGTAGCCTTCCGGCATATCCAAACGATAGAACCAGGTTTCTTCTGTCGGGCCAGTATGGTCAAAGAACAAAATGTTGGTCGTAATCGATGTATATGGGGAGAACACACTTCCCGGCATACGGATGATGGTATGGACATTGAACTCAGAGAACAGCTTCGTCTTGATTGCTACTTTGGCATTGTCTGTGCCAAACAGGAAGCCATCCGGCAGAATGACAGCTGCACGGCCATTTTCTTTCAGTCGATACATAATAACGGACATGAACAGGTCAGCCGTTTCGCTGCTGGCAAGGTCAGCCGGAAAATGGTTTTTAACATCGTTTTTCTCAGAACCACCATAGGGAGGGTTCATCAAGATAACGTCTACCTGATCGTCCTTAGTATAATCCAGAACATCCCGAAGCAGCGTGTTATCATGGAACACTTGCGGCACATCCAAGTCATGCAGCAGCATATTGGTGATGCAAAGCATATACGGGAACTGCTTCTTTTCAATGCCATATATGGAGTTTGCATACAGGGCTTCATCCTCTGTTGTCTTAACCTTTTTATGCAGAGCTTTCAGCCAACTGGTGATAAAACCACCTGTGCCACAGGCAAAATCGGCCATCTTCTCCCCGATTTGTGGGTCGATCATCTGCGCCATAAAATCAGTCACGGCGCGCGGCGTATAAAATTCACCTGCAGAGCCAGCACTTTGCAACTCTTTTAGAATAGTTTCGTAAATCTCACCAAACGCATGACTTTCTGCATAATCACTCAGGTCAAGTTCATCGATCACATTGATAACTTGTCGGAGCAAAACGCCATCTTTCATGTAGTTGTTTGCATCTGCAAAGGTAGTCTGCACGATTGCTTTTTTGATGGGCGTAGAAGCGTCCACAGGTAACTTTTTCAAGGTGGGGAACAGCGTATTGTTGACAAATTCCAACAGTGTGTCGCCCGTTATGCCCTTACCATTTTCATCGTGCGCCCAGCTACGCCAGCGGCAGGGTTCAGGAATAATCGACTGATAATCTTTTTCGTTCCACTCCCAGTCATCCTCTTTGGCATCGTACACTTTCAAAAAGAGCATCCATGCAATTTGCTCAATGCGCTGCGCATCACCGTTGATACCTGCATCGTTCCGCATAATATCGCGGACACGCTTCACAAAATTCGATAAATTTCCCATTGTTATGCAATTTCTCCTTCATAGATTGCCTGTTCCAGTTCCTTAACAGCTTTCAGATACCCGTCTTTCCCGCCAAAGTAAGAGGCAATCTTTTGAGGCTTGCCCATTTTCAGGAACGGGTCAAGCCGCAGAATTTCCGTTTTCTCAATCTCATAAATGCCAGTATTCATATACTTGTCCAGAAGTGCTTCCAGAACATCTCTTGCTGCACCGCTGTATTTGCTTAGAAAGTCGCGTTTTTTGACATTTTCTGCTCGTTCTCTGCGCGTCAAAGGCTTTTTATCAAACGCAACATGGCAGATAAAGTCAAAGTCATCCACATCCGTCATGTTCTGATCGGCCTTTAATGCTTTAAGGTCAATACCATGCTCCAAAAGAAGCTCCCGGATTTTTTCTTTCTTTTCTTCAGCAGACCATTGACGGATAAAATTGTCCAGTGAAGCGTACGAGCCACGGATATTTTCTTTCGTGTAGTCAATAATGCTTTCCTGCCGGAGCAGTTTTCCACCTGCATCATAAATGGAAACAGTTTTGTAGATGATCTCCACCCGACAGCCGTCTTTATCAACGATTGGTTTGGGTTTCTTGGGGTCTGGCGGCGTGGGAGGGTCAGATGTTCCTGCGCTCTTTTTCGGCACTGGCCTATCGTTCTCTTTTTCGGGATCGAAGTCTTCGTTCATTTCAATCGGGCCGTCCCAATCCGGGTCGGCAAAAAGGCGGCTCACATTTCGGAAGTCCATCACAACAAAATGGGTCTTGCCTTCTTTTTCGCGCAGACGGGTTCCACGGCCAATGATCTGCTTGAACTCAGTCATAGAACCAATCATTTCATCCAAAACAATCAGCTTTGTCATCTTGCAATCCGAACCCGTGGAGAGCAGCTTGGAGGTAGTCGCAATAACAGGATATTTTGAGCCAACAGAGATAAAATAATCCAGCTTACTCTTTCCATAAGTATCGCTGCCTGTAATGCGGACAACATAATCGGGATTCTGCTTCACCATGTCAGCGTTCTGGTTTGCCAATGCCATCCGCATACGTTCTGCTGCCTCTTCTGTTGGGCAGAACACAATGGTTTTTGCCATACGGTCGGTACTTTTCAAGTACCGCGTGATTTCAGCAGCAACTTGATTGATACGATCTTCTATAATGATGTTGTAGTCGTAATCGCTGTTTGTGTAAATACGATCTTCGATTTCATTTCCGTAAATATCGCGCTGGCCCTTGCGAGGACGCCATCCCTCGCCGATGTCCGTCATGACATTGATTACCTTGAAAGGTGCAAGGAAACCATCCTCAATTCCTTCTTTCAGGCTGTAAGTATAGATTGGTTCGCCAAAATAATCGATGTTAGAAACATATTTGGTTTCTTTTGGCGTAGCAGTCATGCCGATTTGCGTGGCAGAAGAAAAGTATTCCAGAATTTTGCGCCAATTACTTTCTTTCTTCGCAGAGCCTCGGTGACACTCATCGACAATAATCAGGTCAAAGAAATCCGGGCTAAAGAGCTGTGACAGCTTATCGAGTGCATTCTCGGCGTTCTCATCCTGTTCTTCATTCTTTCCTGCAAGCTGCTGATAGAGAGAAAAATAAACCTCATAAGAAGTAATCGTGCGAGGATCGTCCTTAGAAAAATTCACCTTGTGAATGACCTTTTCCAACGGCGCAAAGTCCTGCTGGATAGACTGGTCAACAAGATTGTTACGGTCTGCAAGATAAAGAATCTTTTTCTTTAAGCCACTTTTGAGCAGACGATACACAATTTGAAACGCCGTATAAGTTTTACCTGTACCAGTTGCCATTACCAACAAAAGCCGATTCTGCCCTCTTGCAATCGCGTCCAACGTGCGGTTGATGGCAATGCGCTGGTAATAGCGCGGCGGGTAAGTGTTTTGGCTGCTATAATACGGTTGTGCAATCATTTTCTCCTGTACATCCGTCAGACCAGTTCCATTGTTTGCGCCTGCTTTGTACCGCTCAACCAGCTCTTTTTCCGTTGGAAATTCGTCAAGGCCAAAGGTGCGCTCTTTACCTGTCAAAAAGTCATGCTCCGCAAAACCATCCCCATTTGAGCTAAAGGCAAACGGAACATCCAACATCTGCGCATAAATCATAGCTTGCTGCAATCCATGGGAAACCGTATGATTGTTGTCTTTTGCTTCAACAATGGCAATCGGATTATTCGCGCTCAGGTAAAGCACATAGTCTGCACGTTTCGGCTTTTCACGGGCCACAACGTTACCTTTGAGGTTGATACGGCCATCCGTGATTTTTGTTTCCAGCGTGATATGCTGTTTATCCCACTTTGCTGTGATTGCGGGTGTGATGTAGTGGAACTTAATATCTTCTTCGGACATTTGACTCTTTGAAAGCACCGCCATACAGACAACCTCCTGCATTATAGAATCCCGAAAACTTCCAGATAATCAATATTATCGGAAGTTTTATGCCGCAACGATCTTTAAGGTTAAACTACTCCAATTATTACTATACCACGACTTGATTCGGTGGGCAACAAGGCTAGAGAAAAATGCCTTGCAACAAAGTAGTAAAGTTGTACAATATCTTTAGAGGATAGTAACAAGATTGGCTATCGTTGATATTGAAGCGTCAGCCAGCTGTAGAGCCCAGATGATGGAGTGCACGGACACCACAAGCTAGATAGGGTCAATGTGAATCGAAAAGAAAGCTTTATTTATAAAGAAAGTACAGCCCACTCGTCTACGCCTTTATGGAGAGTGGGCTGTGTGTTATCTATTCAGTATGTATGAATTTTTTTCTCTTCATCGGAGGTTTGTACTCCACTCCAGTCGATTGTAATACAATAATGTGTTCCTTCTTTACCAATGACTATAGGGTACTTTTGAGAATAATGATTTCCCAAAATATCTCCATAAGTCAAATTTAAAACATACTTACCAAAGAGCGTCTCTTCAGAATCGTTAGAGAAAATTGCACAATAGGCAACTTGTCCAACTTTGAATGTATAGAGATTAACACCTCGATGTTTTGTGTTTTCTTGGTAAAATCCGATAAACATATTGGTGGCTGTTCCACTTCCAACATTTTCAATCTTTAGTGGAAGATAAATATAATGGCCACTATCTAAAACATACTTGTGATCTCCCGTATCTCTTAGATACAGCCCATAGGTTTCTACAATCTTTTTTTGCTCATCAGATAGTTCTCGTTTGAATAAAATCTGTTGATTTTCAATGACAACATGGACTTTGTCAAGGATATACTCTTCATATGAAGACTGATTATCAGCATTAGAAGCGGCAATGTCCGGGTTGTTGCTAAACAGTTGGACTTTACAAGCTGTACGATAACCCGTTAAGGCAATATATGGTTTAACTCTATTTATTTCATCTTCATGGTAGCTTCTTTGCGCAGCACCTATTGAAACATATACGCCAACAATGGTCGCAACTGCAGCGACCAGTACACCGTAATAGGATAGAGCATCTCCGATTTCCCAGCTAACCTTGAAGATAGGGAACACTGGTGGGCGATAAAAAATCTGATTAATACCTAATGGACCGACAATTGCGAAGAAGAAAAACACGATAATAAAATTAAATGCCTGCTGATGATCCTGAAAAAACTTTTTGAATTGTCGAAATTTTCGTTTTAAAGAAATAAGAAATCCCAATGTACTCAACTCCTTTTTATGGTTTAAGCTACATAAAGTTCATTTTAATAATATCGTAACCGACAGATCGGAAGAGCACACGTCTGAACTCCAGTCACCGATGTATCTCGTATGC